>Ga0209164_1001996_pt1 | contig 23433 bp, 19 predicted proteins | sample MTBNYHSulfiMetaG_FD_187458 | JGI IMG/M metagenome (GOLD analysis project Ga0209164, IMG submission 187458) | Enrichment culture microbial communities from rom New York Harbor, USA that are MTBE-degrading - MTBE-NYH (New York Harbor Sulfidogenic)... | ecosystem: Environmental > Aquatic > Marine >... | reverse complement strand
AGGGAGAAAAAAGCCGTTGAACGTTTAACGTTAAACGTTGAACGGGAAATCCGCGCCCTCCGTAACCCTCTGTGTTAAGGCTTCCAGATCCAAGCGATCATTGCGAGGCCGACGATGCGGCGCGGCAATCCCGTGCCGAAGGCGATTTAGAGAACAAGAGGGCGGGGAGAAGAAAATCAAGGATTTCTTCTTCCTCCTTCTTTCAGCAGCTTCTTCTCCATCCCTTCGCTCATGAGAAGGAACGTCCCCTTCGCGGTGGCCACGATGCCCCCGGATTCGTCGGTCAGGGTCCCCTCGGCGAGAAATTTTTTCCGGGACCATTCCACTTCCCGCGCCACGGCAGTCAACGGCCTGTCCGGCGCCGCGGCCTTTCGAAAGGTCACCTCCAGGGTGCGGGTCAGAAAAAGGCGATCCCGGGCCAGGGCGAGCCGCCCCAGGACCTCATCCAGAAACCCCATGATGATCCCTCCGTGGACGATCCCCTCGTAGCCGCAATGCCTTTGATCCGGGGTAAAAACCCCTCTCACCTCGCCAGACGGAAGGGTCTCGAAGGTGCCTTTCAGGCCCCAATCGTTGTCGGGGCCGCAGACGAAACACCCGGGGAAAAGGATCTGTTCCAAGAGAGCCTCCTGATTAAGAAATCAGATTCCAGATTAAAAATTCCCGATTCCAGAGTAGAAATCTCAGATTCCGGGAAACACCGGGAGCCCGCCGACACTGGTTCGGTTCAAAGGATATGGGCCTTCCGAATTATTTGCAACTCATACCAGCTTAAATTAATATTGTCCGGCATAACAATCCCGGTTTGGCCTTGAGGGAATATCCTGGTGAATGGCCAGGGGAGCAGAGTCCGGAGCCGATAAGGACCGCGATGCACGATTTTTTTCAATAACACAGAGGCACAGAGGATGCCTCTTTGGCATCATCACAGGGGGCCACAGAGAAAACTGATTTTCCCTTCGTGGTCCTCCGTGGGATAAGCGGCCTCCCAGGGAGCCGCCTCCGGGGTTTTCTGTGTTAAGGTTTTACGGGACAGGGAATCCTGGTTTGGTTTTCCCCATCCCTTTCATCCCCTCCATCCCTGAAAATAGGAGGCCCTTGCGCAAAAACTCAGAAAAATCGGTTCACGGCGAGAAGAGATCCTCACTTTTTACGCTGAACCCTGAATTCTGAATAACCCAGGGGGACTTTATGACGGATTTTCTCGGCATTATCGGAGGCAGCGGGCTGTACGAGATGGAGGGACTCGAGGAAAAGGTGGTTTTCGACGTCTCCACGCCCTTCGGGGATCCTTCCGACAGGATCGTTTCCGGGACCATCAACGGGTTGAAGATGGCATTTTTACCGCGGCATGGCAGGGGGCATCGGATCCCTCCCGGAGAGGTCAATTACCGGGCGAACATCTTTGCTTTTAAATCCCTGGGGGTGGATTCCATCATTTCCGTCTCCGCGGTGGGAAGCATGAAAGAGGACATCCGGCCGGGAGACCTGGTGGTGCCTCACCAGTTCATCGACCGCACGAAGGGAAGGCCTTCCACCTTCTTCGGGAAGGGGATCGTGGCTCACGTGGCCTTCGCTGACCCCGTGTGCCTTCCCCTTGCGGATCTTCTGGCCAGCAGCGCTCAGGCGACGGGGGCAACGGTCCACCGGGGAGGGACCTATCTGTGCATGGAGGGCCCCCAGTTTTCCACCAGGGCGGAATCTTTCCTTTACCGGTCCTGGGGCGTGGATATCATCGGGATGACGAATATCCCGGAAGCCAAGCTCGCCAGGGAAGCCGAGATCTGTTATGCCACCCTGGCCCTCGCGACGGATTACGACTGCTGGCACGAAACCGAGGAGAGCGTTTCCGTGGAGGCGATCCTGAAGATCATGAACCGGAACGTTGCAAACGCCAGGGAGGCTATCCGCCAAACGGCCCTGGACATCGACCGGAAAGGGCCCTGCGGATGCGCCGATGCCCTGAAATACGCCATCGTCACCGATCCTGCGGCCGTGCCGGAGCAAACGAAGAAAGACCTGGAGCCGATAATCGGGAAGTACTTAAAATAAGACAGAAGGAGGAATAGGGAAGGAGGGAGGAGGAATGGACCCATTATTTCCTTCATCCTTCATCCTTCATCCTTCCAATGCAGCCGTATATAGACGCCTACCTCGACCACCTGCTGATCGAAAAGGGCCTTTCCGACAACACCCTGGAGGCCTACAGGGCGGACCTTACCGCCTACGCCGATTTTCTGGCCCGCTTGGGGATCGCCCAACCCGATGACGTCCGTCCTCACCATATTCTCGCCTTCATAACCGCCATTCGTGAAAAGGGTTCCGGGGCGAGGACCGCGAGGAGAAAACTCGTTTCCATACGGGGGTTCCACAAGCACCTCTTCCTGACCGGGGGGGCCAGGATCAACCCGGCCTCCAACATCGAAAGCATGAAAGTCCCTTTGAACCTCCCGGAGGTGCTCACTGTGGCCGAGATGGTTAGGGTGCTGGACCAGCCCGACACAACCACGGATATCGGGATCCGGGACCGGGCGATGATGGAAATGAGCTACGCGGCCGGTTTGAGGGTGTCCGAACTCGTCGGCCTCCGCATGGAGGACCTGAACAAGGAAGCCGGTCTTCTCCGGGTGACCGGCAAAGGATCCCGGCAGCGTCTCGCCCCCATGGGGCAGGAGGCTCTCCTCTGGGCGGAACGTTATCTCAGGGAGGTCAGGCCGAGGCTGATGAAGCAGGTTCTTAACTCCTATCTGTTCCCCGGCAGGGGGGGGAAGGGCCACATCACCAGGCAGGCCTTCTGGCAGAAGGTCTGCCGGTATGCCCTTGCGGCCGGTCTGCCGAGAATCCATCCTCACACCTTCCGCCACAGCTTCGCCACCCATCTTCTGGAAGGAGGCGCGGACCTTCGGAGCGTCCAGATCCTTCTCGGGCACGTCAATATCGTGACGACCCAGATCTACACCCACGTGAGCCGCCAGCATCTGAAAGAAGTCCACAGGAAGTTTCATCCGAGAGGGTAGAAAAGACAGTCCAGAGTCCAGGGTTCAGAGTCCAGAGGGAAAACCATCAGACGCCCGGAAAATGGGACCTGGAGACGCGGGGAGAAAGGATTGTTTCGGATTGAGGATTAAAAATTGATGACCTCGCAAAAAGTCATCAACGCGCCCCGCGCGTGGCGCCCGGATCAAGTCAAGGACCCGGGTTGTAAGTCCTTGATCCGCGAGGAAAGGGTAAAGGACGCTTTTCCCTTTCCGGGAAGCGTTAAGTCCCGGATCGGACTTTTTGCGACCCTGTCAAAATTGAGAATTAAAAATACCTCCGGTAATCTGCGGCCGCGGCTCAAATGCTTGGCCAGCGGGACTGCCGGGTCGCTTTCGCCCCCCCTCGCAGCTCCTCGCAATGAGGACAGAGGTCATCGCGAACCGTTTCCCGGTGCGATGCGATCTCGGGATCTTTCATAAATCAATTGCTTCATGGCCTTCCCCCCCATCATCGCGTCAGCTGGATGCGGCGTCCCATGTCCAAGGTCCCACGGGGAAAGTGACCCCGAACGTTGAACGTAAAACATCGAACGAAGTTCACCAATTACCGATCACCGATCACTTTTCCCCGCGTATTCGTGTCATCGCGTCCCCGCGTCAAACGGTTTATCAATCACCAGGCACTAATCACCAGTCCCCAGTCACTAATCACCGCTTTCCTATGGGATTTCCGGCCGAACTCATCTAGTATGAGATTAAGGGAAAATTTCCGGGTCCAAATCCGGACCAGGACGGCCCATGAAGGTGGCCGCGAAGAAAAAAGTGACGACACTTGGGCGGGCCGACTTCCGGGTTTGATGTTGGACGCCGGGCCTTGGACTTTGGACTCTGGACTGCTTTATGGACCTGATCACCTCCCACCTCAATGCGGATTTCGACGCGATGGCGTCCATGATCGCGGCGAAAAAACTCTATCCCGAAGCCCGGATGGTGTTCCCCGGCTCCCAGGAGCGCAATCTCAGGGAATTCTTCCTTAAATCCTCCATTGCCTCCTTCAGCTTCGACCGCATCAAAGATGTGGACCTTTCGGCCGTCACCCGCCTGATCCTCGTGGATATCAAGATGAAGGGAAGAATCGGACCCTTCGACGAGATCGCCCGGCGGGAGGACGTGGAGCTCCACATCTACGATCACCATCCCAGGACGGACCAGGATTACCGGGGGGTCGTGGACATTGTGGAGCCGGTGGGCGCCACGACCACCCTACTCGTGGAGATCCTGAGAAAGAAACGGATCCGCATCACCCCTGAAGAGGCCACCATCATGGCCCTGGGAATCTACGAGGATACGGGTTCCCTCACCTTCGCCTCGACTACCCCGAGGGACCTCGAGGCCGTTTCCCATCTCATGAAAAGAGGGGCTCACCTCGAGATCATCCCGACCTTCATCACCAGGGAACTTGACTCCCGGCAGGTCCAGCTTCTCTACGACCTTTTGACTTCCCTCACCATTCATGACGTCAAGGGGATCCCCGTAGCCGTGGCGTCCGCGAGCGTTGACCAGTACGTGGGGGAGCTTGCCCTTCTGGTCCACAAGATGATGGACATGGAAAGTCTGGACGTCCTTTTCACAATAGTCCGCATGGAAGACCGCATCGTCCTGGTGGCAAGGAGCAGGCTTCCTGAACTGGACGTATCCCAAATCGCCGAAGCCTTTGGAGGGGGGGGACATCCTACCGCCGCCTCCGCTTCCATCCGTGATCTGACCCTGGTCCAGGTCGAAGAAAAACTGATGACCTCCCTGAAGAAGATGATCGGGGACCGCGTCAACGCCGGGGCCATCATGTCCTCTCCCGTTATCGACATCCCCGAAACGATGCCCCTCTCGGAAGTTGGGGAGCTCATGGTCCGTTTCAACATCAACTCCCTTCCGGTCGTCGGGCCCGAAGGGACCCTGGTGGGGATCATCACAAGGGGAGTTGTTGAGCGCGGACTCCTCCACAAGCTCGGGGAGGCCCAGGCCAGCGACTTCATGCTCACCGAATACGGGACGGTGACGGTGGATTCGCCCCTTGAAAGGATCGAAGAGCTCATCATCGAAAAAAGACAGCGGATGCTTCCCGTCGTGGAAGGAAAACGGGTCAAGGGGATCATCACGAGGACAGATCTTCTGGAAGCCATGCACGCCGATTTCATGAGGACGCGGTCCTTCGGCCTGACGGGCGTGGAAGGTGAGCCCCCTCCGGGGAGGGTGAGGAATATCCGGGAACTCATGAAGGATATCCTCGACCAGAAGACCTGCAACGTTCTCACGACGGCCGGAAAAGTGGCCGAGAAGTCGGGATACCGCGCCTTCCTTGTGGGAGGCCTTGTCAGGGACCTGATCCTGAGGCAGAAGAATCTGGATGTGGACATCGTGGTGGAAGGGGATGCCATCCAGTTTGCCAGAAAGCTTTCCCGGCGCCTCAAGGGCCGGACCCGTTCCCACAGGAGGTTCAAGACAGCCGTGGTGATCCTCTCCGACGATCTCAAACTCGATGTCGCGACGGCCCGCATGGAATACTACGTTTCTCCGGGGGCCGATCCGATGGTCGAGAGGGGATCCATAAAGCTGGACCTTTATCGCAGGGATTTCGCCATCAACGCCCTCGCGGTGCGCCTGAATCCCGATACCTTCGGCCAGGTGGTGGACTACTTCGGGGGCCTGCGCGACTTAAAGGACAAGACCATCCGAATCCTCCATAATATGAGTTTTGTGGACGACCCCACCAGGATCATCCGTGCCGTCCGCTTCGAGCAGAAATTCGGCTTCCGCATCGGAAAGCACACCGAATATCTCCTCAAGGGCGCGGTCAGGAAAAAATATATCCAGACGGCGCAGGGGCCGAGGCTCCTTGCCGAGTTCCTGGCCATCCTTCGGGGGGAAGATCCCTTCGGGGCCTTCGAGAGGATGCAGAATCTGGGGATCCTGGAATCCCTCCACGAGGCCATGCGCTTCGACGAGAAGATGAAGGACGTGTTCCGGCAGGTCGAGAGGATCCATTCCTGGTTCCAGCTCCTTTTCCTCGAGGAGAAGCCCGATGTTGGAATGATCTATTTCCACGCCATCATGCTCATACGGAGCCGCGAGGACAGGGACGAGATCCTGGGACTTTTCCACCAGAGCCCCCAGATCAAAAATCTCTACCGGGAGAGGTGGTCCCGGCTGTCCTCGGTCATGGTAGATCTCGGCAAAAACGAAAAGGAATCCCAAAGCTGGATCGCGCGCCTCCTGGGACAGCTGAACATCGAGGACCTTCTTCTGGTCATGTCCCTGACCAAAAGGGAAGGCACCGCCAAAGCGATCTCCCTTTATCTTACGAGGCTCCGGTTCATTCACAGGGAGATCGACGGGAAGGTTCTCCTTTCCATGGGATATTCGACGGGTCCCCTTTTTCGCGAGATCATGCAGGCCGTGCAGGATGCCAGGGTTGACGGACTGGTGAACTCCCTGGATGAGGAGAAGGCCTGGGTGCTCCGCCATTTTCCTTTAGAAAACAGCGGAGAGGAAAGGGGAAGGGAGAAAAGGGGGAAAAGCGGCGGCGGGTGACTGGAAAAAACCGTCATCACGTCATCACGGCCCGACAAGACGGCGCGGCAAGCATGGGGACGCGGGGACGTATCGCAATGACACTCTACGTCATCGCGAGCCGGCCCTGCGCGAAGCGATCTATCTTTTAGCCCACGGGATTGCTTCGGTCGGGAGATGCCTCGCAATGACACCGGACCCCATCAGGCCTCCTCTCTGAACCCAGGACTCTGGACCCTGAACTCTGAACTCTGGACTACCTTTAATTGACACCCCCCGAACCCCATGGTAGACAAGCAGGATTGCGGAAACAGCCGCAAACCCAAAGCCTGACAATCAATGGAAGAACACGTTAAGCGTGTTTTTTGACCTACGAAACGGGAATTTTTATGACCGCAGCCTCATTCCGAACCCTGATAATAAGCATCATCCCTTTTTTGCTGGCCATTTCTGTCCATGAGTTGGCCCACGGCTACGCGGCCTACAAAAAAGGGGATTACACGGCCAAGATGCTCGGAAGGCTCACCCTGAACCCCTTGCGTCACCTCGACCCTCTCGGGTCGGTCCTGGTCCCCATTCTTCTCGCGATGTCCGGCGCCGGGGTTATCTTCGGGTGGGCCAAGCCTGTTCCGATTAATGCCTTCAACTTCAAGGACCCTAAAAAGGACATGGTCCTGGTTTCCTTCGCTGGGCCCCTGAGCAACTTCCTGCTGGCCGCCGCCTTGGCCCTCGTCCTGCGCGTCCTTCTATGGTTCCCGGGCCCCGAACTGCTCATGGGCTCGCCGGTCGGCCAGCCCCTCGCGGCCATGCTCCTCATGGGGGTGAGGGTCAGCATATATCTGGGGGTTTTCAACCTCTTCCCGGTTCACCCATTAGACGGCAGCCACATTCTGGAAGGGCTCCTGCCTACCGAGCCGTCAAAGGCCTATTCCAGGCTCTCCCAGTACGGCCCCATTTTCCTCATCGTCCTGCTCTTCACCGGCGTGCTGCAAGCCATAACGTACCCTGTCTACGCCTTTATTTTCGGTATTATCCGCGGGATCTTCGGTTTTTAGGATGCCTTCCGGAGTTTTCAGGAATTATCGCCGTCCACTCGCCCATCCGGGGGCGCCGCGCATGGGAGGAAAGGAATGAAGCGTGTCCTTTCGGGAATGAGGCCCACGGGGCCCCTTCACATCGGTCATTACCTCGGCGCGCTGGGAAACTGGCACAGACTCCAGTCGGAATATGAATGTTTTTATTTCGTGGCGGACTGGCACGCCCTGTCGACCATGTACGACGAACCGGCCACTTTGTCCGAGTACACCGAAGAGATCGTCAAGGACTGGCTCAGCGTGGGACTCGATCCCGACCGCTCCACATTGTTTCTCCAATCTGCCATCCTCGAGCACGCGGAGCTTCTCGTTCTCCTCTCCATGATCACCCCCCTCTCCTGGCTCGAGAGGGTGCCCTCGTACAAGGAAGTGCGCCAGCAGATGGCGCACAAGGACCTCGCAACCTACGGCTTCCTCGGATATCCCCTTCTCCAGACAGCCGATATCATCATCTACCGCGCCGCTTTCGTCCCGGTGGGGATCGATCAGCTTCCCCACCTGGAGCTGGCGAGGGAGATCGTCCGGAGGTTCAACGGGATGTACGGAAAGGGAAAAGAGGTCTTCCCCGAGCCCCAGGAGCTCCTTACGGAGACGCCGAGGGTCCCCGGCACGGATGGACGGAAGATGAGCAAGAGCTACGGCAACGCCATGTTTCTCAAGGACACCCCCGAGGCCACGTGGGAGAAGCTGCGGCCCATGATCACCGACCCGGCCAGGGTAAAGCGGACCGACCCGGGGGACCCGGATAAGTGCCCGGTTTTCGATCTGCACCGCTTTTTCACTCCTGCGGGGGAAAGGGATGAACTGGCGAGGGGGTGCCGCACTGCGGGCATCGGTTGCGTGGACTGCAAGAAAGCCCTCTTCAAGCATCTCAGGGATGTCCTGGTGCCCCTTCAGGAGAAGCGGGCCGAATACGAGCGGCATCCGGACCTGGTACGGGACATCCTCCGCGATGGAAACAAAAGGGCCCGCGAGGTCGCCTCCGCCACGATGTCGGATGTGAGGGATGCCATTACCCTCTACAAGCCCTAGACGGATGAGATGACCCGCACACACCCTCCCGATGGATCCGGGGACAGCCTCCTCGCGGCCTACCCGATCGCGCTGGAAAGCTTCGAAGGACCCCTGGACCTCCTCCTCCACCTCATTCAGAAAAACGAGGTGGACATCCGCGACATCCCCATCGCCGAGATCACGGCCCAGTACCTCGGCTACATCGAGATCATGAGGGATCTGGACCTCGAGATTGCCAGTGAATTCCTCGTCATGGCCTCCCACCTGGTCTACATCAAGTCCCGGAGTCTTTTGCCCGTCGAGGCTGAAGAGGAGGAAGGGGAAGGGGAGGACCCCCGGGAGGAACTCGTCCGGCGTCTCATCGAATACAGAAAATACATGGAGGCGGCCCGGACCCTGTCTTCCAGGCCGGCCCTTTTCCTCGATATTTTCCCCCGCCCGGAGCCGGAACTTCCCGATACCGTCCAGGAGGAACCCATCGAGGCGACCCTCTTTAACCTGATGGACGCCTTTCAGAAGGTCCTCGCCGATGCGGCGAAAAAGGACCCGGTCGAGATGGACCGCGACCCGTTCACCCTGGATCAGGCGTTGACATATCTGCGGGAGCGTCTGGCAGATGCCCGGAGCCTGGGCTTCCGGGAACTTTTCACCTCCCTGGACAGCCGAAGGAAAGTGATCACCATATTTCTCGGAATCCTCGAGATGATCAAAAGGGGCAGTCTCATAGCGGTTCAGCGCGATTTCGGGGAGCCGATAACCCTGGTGCTTTCGGACAAGGTGAAGAAGGGGCCGGAGGGCGATGGTCCCGGAAAGGAGGAACTCCAAAATGCCACGGACAAGGAATAGGTCTGTCATTGAGGCGCTCCTCTTCGCCTCGTCGCGTCCCCTGACCCTGGAAAACCTCGCCGAGATCACAGGCCTGGTCAAGCCCGGCGTCCGGGAGCTTCTGGAGGAATTGAGATCAGAATATGAAGGCAGGGGGGGCGGTTTTGGCCTGACTGAAGTGGCCGGGGGGTTTCAGTTACGGACCCTTCCGGAGTTTTCGGAGGAGGTCGCGAAGCTCTTCCAGGTAAAAAGCCGACGGCGGTTCTCACGGTCGAGCCTGGAGACCCTCTCCATCATCGCCTACCGCCAGCCGGTGACGAGGGCCGGGATCGAGCACATCAGGGGGGTGGATTGCGGGGCTGTCCTAAAGACCCTCCTCACGCAGGCCATGGTCCGCGTCCTTGGCAGGAAGGAAGCTCCCGGCCGCCCCATCCTTTACGGCACCACCAGGGAGTTCCTGGAATATTTCGGATTGAGGGATTTAGATTCCCTGCCGACACTGGAGGAAGTGACGGAACTGCTGGAGGATGCAGACGCTGAGACGAAGGGACGCGGAGACGCGGAGACAGAGACACGCGGGGACGAGGATGAAATCTGACGCGGACACATGGGGACGCGGAGCGAAGGAAGCGGTGTTTGTGGTCATAAGGGCAGCCCATGAGCGAAGCGATCCTGAACATCACAGCCGTTGTCATCGCGAGCAGGCCCTGGGCGAAGCGACCCCGGGGTATAATCCTGAGATTGCTTCGGCTCAAGGTTCGGCCTCGCAATGACGGGTGATGTCAGGTGTCATCGCGAGCAGGCCCTGGGCGAAGCGACCCCGGGAACGGCATTTTATTTGCGCATGTTTTTTTAAGTGAAGACATTTTTCGTTTACATAATGACAAACAAGTACAACAAGGTTCTCTACACCGGTGTAACGAACGATCTGGTGAGTAGAATCCACGAACATCGGGAAAAGCTCATCGACGGGTTTACATCCCGGTATAATGTCACCAAACTTGTTTACTTTGAAAATCACGTTGATCCTTTAAGTGCCATCCAAAGGGAAAAACAGATAAAGAGCGGTTCCAGAAAGAAAAAGGTTCAATTGATCGAAAGGAAAAACCCCAAATGGCTCGATTTGTATCCGGATTTACTTTGAGATTGCTTCGGTCAGGAGTTGCCTCGCAATGACAGGCATTGTCATCGCGAGCCGGTTATGGGCGAAGCGATCCCGGGGTATAATCCTGAGATTGCTTCGGCTCAAGGTTTGGCCTCGCAATGACGGGTGATGTCAGGTGTCATCGCGAGCAGGCCTTGGGCGAAGCGAAAATTACGCCCTGTCATCGCGAGCCAGCCCTGCGCGAAGCGATCCCGGGGTTTATAAACCTTGAGATTGCTTCCGCCTTCGCGGAGGCTGCGGCGGGACAAGTCGGCCAGGGAACCCTTGCAATGACGGGCCGACGTTTCCGTGTCCCCGTGTCCAGGGCATCATGAAGCCCCTGCGCCTTCACAAGGTAATTGCAGACGCCGGCATCGCTTCCCGCCGGCACGCCGAGGAGATGATCCGCGAGGGACGGGTGACCGTCAATGGAGAGGTGGTCACCGTGATGGGGTTCACCGTTGATCCTGCAAAGGACCGGATCGCCGTGGACGGCAACCCCCTCCAGACGGGTCTTAAGAGGCGTTCCTACGTCCTTTACAAGCCGATCGGCTATATCTGCACACGGAAGGACCCCGAGGGGAGAAAGACTGTCTACGACCTCCTGCCGCCCGAAGTGGCGGACGGCCTCCATTCGGCGGGAAGGCTGGACATGGACGCCGAGGGGCTCCTGATCCTGACGAACGACGGGGACCTCACGAAAAAGCTGACCCATCCGTCCAGCCACCTGCCCAAGACCTACCTCGTCAAGGTCAAAGGAACCGTTGAAAACGCCGCCTTGAAAATGCTGCGCGCGGGAGTCGAGCTCGATGATGGGGTCACCCAGCCCGCCGAGGTCACTGTCGTCAAGGGAACGGGTGCCGACAGGAACACCTGGATGACCATCGTCCTCACGGAGGGCCGGAAAAACCAGATCAAGAGGATGTGCGAAGCGGTCGGCCACAGAATCCTGAAGATCAGGCGCACTGCAATCGGCGGGATGGTCCTTCCGGACCACATGAAGCCGGGCTCCTTCCGCAAACTGACCGAGAGGGAAGTGGAGTGGCTGAAGAGCGGACGCGGAGTCCCGGAAAGGCAGGACCGTCCGACGCAGGGAGGCAGGGAGTAAATCCGACACGGTGACACGGGGACGCGCTTTTCCCGTTAAACGTTTGACGTCGAATGTTTAACGTGCTTTTTTTGAGTTTTGGGCCTTGGACTTTGGGGTTTTATGTTGTCACCGTGCCTGCCCGCCGAAGCTTTAGCGAAGGTGGGAGCCAGCCGTGAGCGAAGCGATCCCTTGGTCGGCTCCCTGAGATTGCTTCGGTCATTCAAAGCCTCGCAATGACTTCGCCTTAGTGTTGTATTTTTCTCCGCGTCACCGCGTCACCGCTTCCCCGCGTCGGACGGTCAATCTTTTCCAGCAACTCCGTGTCTCCGCGTCGTCCCTTCTTCTCTCCGTCATACTGACGCCATATCGCCACATGGACCGTCTAAGGCAACTTCCGGGAAGAGGCGGCCTTCCCCTTTTCATCTAAAAAACCCTTTAAAATCAATATCTTGGTAATAATTCCCCGCCGGATCTGACTTTCTGGTACGGGTTATGCTCTCCGGGAGGGCAAGAGCGAAGAGATCAAGGGGATGTCAACCATCAGATCGAGGGGGAGGGAGGTGAAAAACATGGGAAAGATCAACAATATGATCGCCGTCTGGGGAGAGGTTCTGCGTGAGGTTCGCGCCCAGAGTTTCAAGGCCGAACAGTACGGGAGACTTCGCTACGTGAGATGAAAAAACACTCCCTGAAAATGATCCCGGCAGCAGCCGGAGAGGAGATGAAAGATGAAAAAGTATTTTACCAGGACAAGGGAGGCTATTCGGACGCTCAGGGGATGTCTTTCCAGCGCCGTCAGGACCAGCGAGGATCACACGCACCGGAACGACGAGGAATAGCCAGGGTGACAGAAGAAAATCTGTCCATTCCGGCGCTCCTGTTGCTTTCTGCGAACGGAAGCCTGGGGGGGCAGGGGTGCCGTTAGGAAGAGGGGGGAGGCCATCGGTCTTCCCCCTCGGTGTTGGGACTTCGGGGATGCGTGATCAGAGGCCGGTCACCTGTCGCAAATCTTAAGTCCCCCCATAACGGACCACCCGGCTGGAAGGGGGAAGGTCAGTCCTTCCTGCTTATGCCCAGTTTTTTCATCCTGGTCGTGAGGGTCGTTCTTTTGATCCCCGCGATTTTCGCCGCCCCCGTCACGTTCCATTTCGTCCTCTCCAGGAGGGAAAGGATGTAGGACTTTTCCATGCCCGCCAGGGTATCATCCGACCAATCCCCCGGCTTTGCGTCCGCTGTGGCGATGTCACGCAGGGCCTCCCGGGCACCGAATTTCGAAAGTCCCTCAGTCCTGGTTTGAGAACAGTAGGACGGGGGGAGGTCGGAAAGGTGGATCGTCTCAGTGGGCGCCACGGTCAGGAGGTATTTTACCAGGTTCTCCATCTCCCGGATATTTCCCGGCCAGGGGTATGCTGTCAGTCTTTCCAGTGCATCGGCATCAAGTTTCTTTGACATCCTGCCCGAGGTTCCTGAGAACTGCTTCAGGAAATGGTTGAGCAAAAGAGGGATGTCCTCCCTCCGCTCCCTGAGCGGCGGCAGGTGAAGGGGCAGGACGTTGAGACGGTAAAAAAGGTCCTCCCGGAATGCCCCCTTCCCGATGGCTTCCTCGAGGTTCCTGTTGGTTGCCGCGATGATCCTCACGTCGATCCTCCGGGACGTGGTCGTCCCCAGGGGCTTTACCTCCTGGCTTTGAAGAACATGGAGGATCTTGGCTTGAAGCCCGAGTGGCATGTCGCCGATCTCGTCCAGGAAAAGGGTTCCGCCGTCGGCCGCGGCAAAAAGCCCCACCTTGTCCCGGTCGGCTCCTGTAAATGCACCTTTTCTGTACCCGAAGAGCTCGCTTTCCAGGAGGGTGTCCGGGATGGCGCTGCAGTTCTGAGCCAGGAACGGTTTTTCCCTTCGGGAGCTCTGACGATGGACCGCCCTTGCGGCGAGTTCTTTCCCCGTGCCGCTTTCCCCCGTTATCAACACCGGGAAATCATTGGACGCATAGACCTGCATGATCTCCCTGATTTTCTGAAACGCCTGGCTCTGCCCGAGCATTCCGTGGGCGGTCTGGATTTCCTGGATGATCTGCCTCATCCGGCGGTTCTCTTCCTGCTGGCCGGCCAGTTCCAGGGAAGCGCTGAGGGCGATCCCCCCGATGGCGACCAGCCCCTCGAGAAGTTCGAGGTAGTCGGGATCAAGGTTCATGCGGCGCCCTCCCGCCGTTGTGTCAAGGATCTGGACTGCGCCGTAAACCGTGCCGTCCCGCAGGCTCAGGGGGAAACACAGGATCAGGGAGTTTTTGCGCGCCAGATGATCCTCCACCCCTCTGAAGTACGGGCTCTTCCCGGGCTCGGCGATGACCGTTCCCCCGGATTTGATCACGTCCCCTACGACGCTTTTTACAGCAGCACTGATGGAAACCCCCCGGACCTTGTCGGCTTCCTCGCCTACTGCCCCTGTGCAGACATAACCCTCGCCTTGTCTTACCCAGATGGAGCCCCTTTCGACCTTCTGGACCATGGTAAGAGCTTCGAGGAACCTCTCCTGGAATTTTTCGGGGTCAAGTTTTTTAAAGAGCAGGTCGACGAAGGTTGGGAGGAGTTTTTGCGGCATCAGACCTGCCTCCGATCCATCGAGGAGATCCGGAGCCAGATCCCGCAGGCCCGCATTCGATGGATAAAAAAGGTCATCTGGAAACAGAAAGTCCTACATAAAAGATTACAACCGGCCCGTAGAAGGTCAAGGGACAAAACGTCAAGCTGACGACATGCCGACAGATCGTTAATAGAAACCGCTGGAAACCGGGGCACCGCTGAAGACGTGCCATTGGTAACTGTTTAAAAACAACCTGTTAGGTTCAATGATCCAAAAAAGTGGTGCTGGCACTATCCTTGCTCCCCTCCAGGCCAAAGGGGAAATGAAGTTTGGGAAGAAGTTTATTGATAGGGTACCCCCCAAGGGGACACATTTGGAATAATAGAAGGTTGCACCCCCGGATTCTCGGTGTTTTACTTGAAAAAGGAAGACTGAAATGGATTCCTGGTCTGTTTTTTGCTGGAAACCGAAGTGTATTTCCGCGCTGGAGGGGGCGGATGCAGGGGAAGGCAGATCTTCAGGGGCCATTTCAGGGGGATGGGAGATGGAAACCACAGAGGAGTTTCGATACCCGGCAAAGATCAACCGGCCGGTATTCAGGAATGTTCTTTTAAGGGAAAAACTCTTCTCCCTCCTTGAGGAGGGGAGCGAATCTCTGGTGTGGGTTTCCGGACCCGCTGGCTGCGGCAAGACCACCTTCCTGTCGTCCTTTATCGAACATAAAAAAATCCCCTGCATTTGGTACCAGATGGATGAAAGCGATGATGACCCTGCGACCTTTTTCCATTATCTCGGTATTGCTCGCCGGAGGCAGACGGGGGAAGAAGTAAAACTGCCGCCCTTCATCCCAGGTCAGCCGCAGGATGTCGCCTCTTTTACCCACAGGTTCTCCGGGATATTCTTCCCGGGACTCCCTCCCGGGCTGCTCATCGTATTTGACGGCTTCCCGAACAACCCAAAGGATTGCATACTCGACATAGTAGTGAGCTCTCTTTCCCGTCTTCCCTCCGGGATCCGGATCGTGATCACCAGCCGCGGCCAACCTCCCGCGTCCACGGCCAGCCTGAGGCTGAAGGGCCAATTGAAGTCTATCGGAGCAGAGGATATGCGCCTCGACCTCGAGGAGTTCGTGCGGGCGGCCGCCCTTCAGGGAGTCAGGGATATGTCTTCCGGATTCGCCAGGACCCTTCACGGGACCCTGGAAGGGTGGTATGCGGGTTTGACGCTAATGCACCAGGCCCTGAAAAGCGTTCAGACAGACCCGGAACCCTATCAGACGGCCATTCGGAATATCGAGGACCTTGACCGCTCCGGAATATACGAACTGTTTGCGAGCGAAGTCTGGCAAAGGACGGAAAAAGAGATGAAGGATTTCCTCATGAGGACATCCTTCCTGCCCCAGATGACCGCTCAGTCCGCAAGGACCTTGACCGGATACGGGCGCGCCGGGGAGGCCCTTGGATACCTCTGCCGCCGGAACATTTTCACTTCACGATCAGGGCATCATCCGGCGACCTACCAATACCACAGCCTTTTCAGGGATTTTCTTCGGGAAAAGGCGAGTAAGACCTACTCGCGGGAACGGGTCCGCACCGTGAAGACCCAGGCGGCAAGAATCCTCAAGACCAGCGGACGCCATGAACAGGCGGCCTCCATGATGAAGGAAAACCATGACTGGGACGACCTGTCCCGGCTCATTGTTGAACAGGCTTCAGGACTGCTTTCGGAAGGAAGACATCGTCTCCTTCTCTCATGGATAGAGGGAATCCCCGAAACGAAACGGGTATGCGACGACCAGATCTCATTCCTGCACGGATTGTGTCTCCTGCCGGCTGCCCCCCGAAAGAGCCTGCCTCTTTTCGTCCGTGCCATGAACCTTGCCGCGGAAAGGGGGAATGGTGAAATCGCTTTCCGCTCCTGGACGGGGGCGGTTGAATCCGTAATTTATGAGTCCGATAACTTCGACGATATGGAATCCTTGCTCGAGAGGAAAAAGGAGCTCCTGGAAGCCTTCCACGGATATTCTTCCCGCCGCCTGGAAGCAGAAGTGGCCACGGGGATGCTGGCGGCCCTCGTCCTCGGAAGGATCGGGGATCCGGATGTCGATCTCTGGGCGCAAAAAGCCGCGGCCCTACAAAAGGAGTTCGGGGACAACGACAGGTACCTGATCGCCCTGATTCTTTCGATCCTGAAGGACTTTTATCTCGGGCGCAGGGTCCCAATGACCCGCACCGCCGAGACCACGGCCCGTTTAATCAGGGAAAAAGAGTACAACCAGGCCCTTTGTCCCATCGCCCACTGGATACTGGGCACCGCAGCCTGGGCCGCGGGGGATCTCCAGTCTTCCCTGGATCACATCGATATGGGTCTGGAGGCTTCCGATAAACACCATGTGCGTTTGTGGGTGATGCAGCTTCTGGGGCAGGGAACCCTTTCCGCGTTATGTTGTCAAAACAGGGATGCCGCGGAAAAGTACCTCGCCCCAATGAGGGAGCGGCTGGAGGAAGCCTCCCGAAACGACCGGTCCATCTACTTTTATTTCCAGGGCCAGGCCTCCTTCCAGGACGGCGACTATTACATGGCGATGGATTGCGCGGAAAATGCCCGCGAACTTAAAAAGCTATCGGGTAATCCTATCCTGGTAGCGAGGGCAAGCCTGGCCATTGCGGAGATATGCTGCGCCCTCGAAAAAAGAGAAGAGGCCGAAAAACAGCTTTCTTCAGCCAGAAAGATCGCCGCCGACACGAAAAGCTCCCTGCTCCTTTTCCTCTGCGATCTGGTGGAAGCCTGCATCCTTCTGGCATCGGGGGAAAGGGAAAAGGCGGCTCACTGCCTCGAACGGGGACTGAAGGTGGGACAGGAAAACGGGATTCTTCTTTTCTGGTGGTATAACAGGGACGCACTGGCCAGGCTTATGATGTTCTCCCTCGAGCGCGGGATCAGTGTGGATTACGTCCGGAAGCTGATTGATGCGCACCTCCTCAAGATGCCTGGGCAGGCTCCGGAGCTGGAGGCCTGGCCCTGGCCGATCAAGATCTACTCCCTGGGGCGGTTCGAGATCCTGGTGGATGGTAAGAAAATCGAGTTTCACCGGAAAACCCAGGAAAAACCCCTGGCCCTCCTCAAGGCCATCCTCTCCTTCGGGGGGAGGGAAGTCTCAAGCGGCAAGCTCATGGAAGCCCTCTGGCCAGACTCCGACGGCGCCGCCGCCCACCAGGCCCTGGCCACGACCCTCCATCGTCTTAGACAACTCCTTGGGGTCGAGGGGGCCATAATGTTTCACCAGGGGCGGGTAACCCTGGATCCGGAGCTGTGCTGGGTTGATTCCTGGGCCCTGGAAAGGACGCTGGGACAGATTGCCCCGCATCTCGAGGACAAGAGCGGTACCGGGGCGGGATGCACCGAGATCTCCCCCCGGATAAAGGAATCCCTGGGTCTTTACAAAGGACCTTTCCTGGGCAGCGAGGACCACCACCCCTGGGCCCTCGGGACAAGGGAGCGCTTGAGAAGCAGGTACATCAGGTCTGTGCAGAGGTTCTGCTTCCACCTCGAATCCGGAGACGAGAATTCCGAGGCCATCCACTGGTACCGGAAAGCCATCGAAGTGGACAGTCTGGCAGAGGAGCTCTGGCAGGGTCTCATCCGGTGCAACATGAACCTCGGCCGGAAGGCCGATGCCCTGGCCGCCTACAAACGGTGCAGGAGCACTCTGGCCGCTGCCCTGGGGGTGGAACCGTCGGAGGAAACGACGAAGATGGCAAGGAGAATAACCGACGGGGAGTATCGGAAAGACAAAACCGTTTAACGCGGAGAAAGGGAGACGCGGGGACGCGGAGCTTCTGGAAAAGATAGATCGGCTGACGCGGGGACACGGCGACGCGGGGACGCGGGGTTTTGGAAAAGCCGGACCGATTGAAGCGGGACCTCTCAAAGGGAAAACCGTCGGACGCGGAGAGAAATACAATACTGAGGCGAAGTCATTGCGAGGCGTAAAATGACCGAAGCAATCTCGGTTTCTTCTGATTACCCAGCTGTCCGCATTCCGGACCATCTTAACTAAGCTGGATATAAGGTGATCGTAGGCGGCATTCAGTTCGGAGACCTTCTCACTTGCCAAGTAACCACATTTTTCTGAGAAATCCAGCCACAACTGGGTTTCGGCCGCACCGCTCTCGGCGTCACTAAGTTTCGCTATAAATGCTGCCCGATAGCGTCTCTTCCTCCAGGCTTCGGCGATATTGGCACAAACGGACCGCTAGCATCGGCGGACCTGGTCAACAAGAGAATACTTTTCCTCCGCGGGGAATCGGGAGGTAAGCCTGAAAATCGCCATGGCCGTATTCATGGCCGAATCGTAAACCCTCAATTCCCTGAAGCTTTTGATATTTTTCGACATAGGCACTCCTTTCCAAGCTGGATCATCCTTTCCCGGAAAAGGTGCAATACCCCTGCCACTTCTCCGCGTCAGACTTTGTTTCCCATTTCTGATTTATATTTCCCCGCGTCACAGCGTCTGCGTGTCTGGTCTTTCCCCTTCGCGTCCCCACGTCCCCCCGTCTCCGCGTCACGGGATTCCCGATTTTTCCGGGATTTACCGAAAAAATCGGGAATCTGTAACCTATCTGTAACTATCCGCCTGCTACCCTTTCTTCAGAAATGGTGCGGGCGGATACGGGCTTGGGGTCCCGGGGGGACCTTCTTCCAGCGAATGGGGAGGTGGCCAGTGAAGAATTACATCATTCGGGTTTACCGGCAGGACAGGGAGGACATCAACCAGGTGGTAGGCCTGGTGGAGGATGTCGAGGAGGAGGTACAGGAACATTTTTCCTCGATGGGGGACATGATCCGGATTCTCTGCGGCAAGCAGAGGATCGTGAGCGAGGTGACGGAAGGAGAACTCGAGGAGATAATCTATTCCACCTTCAGGAAAAAGAACCATTCGGGAAAGGACCTGGTCCTGGACAGGCTCAGAGAAACAGATGGGGGTGGAAAGAAAAAGGAAGGAGGAGAAGACTGAATCACTGAGTTTTTCCTCCCCCCGCGCCATTCTCATGGGAGGAAGGGAGATGACTTATTCTAAGTTCCGTTGTTTCTTTGTATTTTCCATTGCTTTTCTTTTTCTAGCAGCACCTCAGGTATTGCTCGCCGACAACGCTCTGGTCCTTCCCAAGGGTGTCTCATCCCTGGGGGTCACTTTCTACAACTACTTTGATATCACCCAGGTATATGACGGGAGCGGGGACGCGGTGGATCTTGGTGCGTTCTACAACAGGTCCCTTGACAGCATGGTCTTTCCTGACCTTCAGGCCCTGGATCCCTTCGTTCCCGACGGTACGGCCACCTTGGGGGACGCGGTCGTCGATTTCACCCGGGAGTACCGATGGTGGGAGATCTACTATTCCTACGGCGTCACCAGCAAACTGAGCCTCGGGGTCCTGATCCCCTACAACTTCACCCGGAACAACATCAGCGCCGTAATGGACACGTCCACTTCCGACGTCGGAGCCAATCCTGCCTACACGCTGGCGGGATTCGATCCCCTCGACCCCGCGACCTATCCGGTAATCCCGGTGGCATTCGGAGGGCAGCCCCTGGACATCCATGACGTCTTCTCGCTGCTTGGACCGGGCCTCGACGTGGACGGCAACGGCAGCATCGAAGGCCCCGAGCCGGCTGGATACGGTTACGACGCCATTAAGGACTGGTCGGGTTCCGACCTCGGGGACATCGAGATCCTGGCCAAGTACCAGGTCTACAACGCGAGCCCATGGCGAATGGCGCTCACCGGCGGCCTTCGGTTGCCCACGGGGACCACCGACGATCCGGACAACATCATGGACGTGGCTCCCGGGGATGGCCAGACCGACATCATCCTGAAGCTCCACACCGATTTCACGGGATTTAGAAAGCTCTTTCTCAACGCAACCCTGGAATTCGATTTCCAGCTTCCGGACGAAACGACGCTGAGGGTGCCGATCGACCCTGCCATCCCCCTCACGCCCTTCAAGGAAAAGGTGGACCGGGACCTGGGCGATATCGTCAACCTGGAGCTTTTCGGCAGCTATTCCATCAACAGGGACTGGTCTATCGGCCTGGAGTACAAGTACACGAGGAAGTTCAAGGATGAGGTTGATGGAGACGAAGGCCTGGCCTATTCGTCCCTGGAACAAGACAGCGACTTCACCTCTCACATGGGCATCCTCTCCGTGGGCTATTCGACGGTCCAGAAATTCCTGGACAAGGAGGCGGCCATACCCTTCAACGTGACCGTGGCGTACAGGAACAGGTTCGCCGGCACCAACGGCCAGACCAGGTCGGAATACATCTCCCTGGATTTCGGGGTGTATTTCTAGGAGCGGGCCGACAAACGGAAAGGGGTCCATGGTTCGAAACGGTTCTCATCTTTCTTTTTTCAACCGGTTCAGCAGGTTCAAAAACCTTTCCCATAGGAGAATGGTGACCCTTTTGACAGTGCTTATGGGATTTGCAGTTTCCAACTGCTCCTGGCCACAGGAGGCGGTGCTCCCCTCAGGCGTTCCCGGGGGCCACCCTTGCGGCCTGGAAACCAATTGGGTGGGGCCGGAAAGGGCGCTTGACCAGGACGGCGACGGCCTTAACAGCATGGAGGAATCCCTCCTGGGCACCGACCCCTGCAACCCGGACACCGACGGGGACGGGGCAGCCGACGGTATGGACAACTGCCCGCTGGTCACAAACTGTCCCGGAAAGGACATTAACGGCGACGGGTTCCCTGACGCACAGAAAGACACGGACCTGGACGGCCTCGGGGACCCCTGCGACGAGGACGATGACGGTGACAGCATTTTCGATGTCTGCGGCGGGAATGTCCCGGGACCCTGCGGGGACAATTGTCCCCTGACACCTAATCCCGACCAGGGCGACCGGGACCGCGACGGGATCGGGGACGTCTGCGATGACGACAGGGACGGGGACGGCTACACCAACTGCGAGGAATTCCGGATCTACGGGACCTCCCCCGACGATCCCGATCACGACGGCGACGGCATCTGCGACGGTCCGGGGATCCCCCCGAGCGGCGGGTGCCTGGCCGGAGGACCCGATCCCACTCCCTTCGGCGACAAAGGGTACACGTTGGTCTTCGAAATCCACCAGCGAGGAAGGAACGTCACGGACATCTGGCTGCCGGAAGACGGCGCTTCGGTCCAAGTCGTCGCCCGTCTGCGGGACCCGGAGCTGAACATTGTCCCCTTCCAGGACGACGTGGTCTTCAGGCTCCATCAGCCCCATGGGCCGAAGGAAGGCCGCGCCCTGAACGAGTTGGAAGATTCTTCCGTCCTAAAGCCGGATGCCGTTTTCAGGTCCGGCGATCGTTATGGTTCGTCCTTAACCTTTAGCGCAGCGGGCAGAACGGCAGCCGCCGTGACCCTGACCTCCCTCGACTTCGGGATGGAGGCAGCCGTCGAGGCGAGGACCCTGGTTGACGGGAACGTGGTCAATGGATGGACCACCGTCCCCCTGGACTCGGACGATGATGGTGTCCCTGACGGGATAGAGAACCGTTTCGCGTCCTGCGGGTTCGATGCCTATAACCCGCACTCCTTCACGACATACCTCGTCGACGGAGACACCGATCTGGACGTGAGCCTGCACAGCCCGGTCTTCGGGGACGGCATCATCGCTAGGGACGAATGGAGGGGCGTGACACTTTTTGATCCGGGGGTGGATGGGCCTGTGTCCTATGGTTCCACACAGTTTGCGCCCAGCCTGAACGGTGTCGCCTTTACCCGCTTAAACCCATGTCGCAAGACCCTTTTCGTCCGGGGCGACGGCTTTGCCAACTCGGTCATCGACAGGCCGGATCCGGCCTCCGTTCCGGGAGCCTGCGCCTTCACCATGTCCGTTGACGCCGTCATCGCCCCCCTTCCGCCCGGGGCGCCTCCCGGCCAACCGGTCCGGAACGCCCTGGAGGAGATCGGCCTGCAGGTCCTGGATGTCACGGGGCTTCACTCGTACGGCTGGTCGGCAGGGATCCTTGATGAACCCCCCAACGTGGACCTTCTGGTGGTCACCTGCGACACGAAAAATACCGACAGCTTCCACCACCCCCAAGACGGCCTGATCAACAAGGGATATGGACCCTACACTTGGTCATGGGACGAGCAGGGGTTCAGCTGCACGGGAACACCATCCGACTACGGCAATGCGCGGAGCGACTGGCCCGGCTGCGGCATTTTCATCTATCACGTCAACGTTATGAACTACTTCTTCAACAGGCCCTACCGGGACGAGCAGGCGAGTGCGCCGGGGATTAAGACTATCCCGGGGTTCCTGGACCCGGTGGAGATGATCGAGGACAACCTGGTGGAGAACGGTCGCCTAGACCTCGTTCTCCATGAAGGGATCTTCCGGCCCGATCTGGTCGGGACCGACTACCGCCGGGGCCGGGAAACGGAGGACGGGAATTTTAACGGCAGGCTCGACGGGGATCACCTGGTCGCGGGATCCGGTCCCGAATCGCCTCCCTGGTACGAGCGCTTCTGGGGGGACCTGGCGACGGAACCCTACAAGGTTGGATATGACTTCAGCGTATTCGACCGCGACGGCGACGGCCTCGTGGAAAACCCCCAGGTTGAGAACCCCCATCTGTTTCTCCATCAGGACCCGAAAAACCCGGACCCAGGCGAGTACACACCCCAGCAGAAGTTCACCCACACCGTCCTCCACGAGATCTTCCACGCTTTGGGCGTTAAGGGACATTCCGCCGACGCAAGCTGCCTGATGAGCGAGGACAGCATCAGCTGGGGCCGGGCGGGACACGTGAGCCCCTGGGCCGCGAGGCAGATCTGGGTGCACAACACTACGGAAAAAAGGGGTGCCGTGAGGGAGAGACAGTAATATGGACGAGGACAGAAGGGAGGTCATAAGGCAAAAACCGTTTATATTAAAAAAGTTACACGATTTAGTTAATGGAAAAAAAGGGAAATCGGGAGGTGTGAAATGAAGACGGGAAGAATTGTTGTGGTCCTCACCTTTGCCCTAGTGTTCATCTTCATGGGCGGTGCGGGGACAGTTATGGCCGGAAGCACTGGTGGCGGCGGGGAGCCAGGGGCGAACTGCCCGGATTATTTCCCGGGGAAGGTAACATATCAATTCGTTACT
>Ga0209164_1001994_pt1 | contig 23435 bp, 32 predicted proteins | sample MTBNYHSulfiMetaG_FD_187458 | JGI IMG/M metagenome (GOLD analysis project Ga0209164, IMG submission 187458) | Enrichment culture microbial communities from rom New York Harbor, USA that are MTBE-degrading - MTBE-NYH (New York Harbor Sulfidogenic)... | ecosystem: Environmental > Aquatic > Marine >... | reverse complement strand
TATTGATCCAAAAAGTAAAAGTTATAGAAGGAGGGCAAAATGATTATTAAAATTAAAATAAATCTGTTATATTACTAAGGGGGTCAACATACCGAAAACAAAGGGGTCAGTATCCTGATTAGTGACAAAAAATATGAAAGAAGTAATTGATAGAATAATATTATATTATAAAAACAATTGTATGTAAATACGCTGCTTAATTACTTACAAATAATATAAAGAAAGGATTTTATGGATATTTTTGATATAATAAGATGGTTCGTTTTTAATATCGGAATTTTTTTAACAATTGGTATTAGCATTTTCTTTTATGTTACAAATAAATCTCAAAAAAATATTATTTTTAAAATTTTGTCATCAATTCATGGATTCTTCGGATCATTGCTTTTTCTGATTTCTTTTATTATGTGGATTACAAATAATTCAACTTCAAAATTTTTAGTTTTATATCAATTCCTTTACATAATTCCCATTATATCAATATTTTTATCGTTTTTTTTATATAAAGGAAATAAGATATTTTTAACATTACATATAATTAATATAATTTGTTTAATCTATTACTATTTCTATGGATTAATGTACTATTGTAATCAATGGTTATAACAATTGATTATAATTCAGAAATTATGTTAACTCTCATTCCATAAAAAACAATATAATTAACCTGCTATTTTTAACAATATTCGTAATTTTTGGATACAGGTAAAATGTAAATTATTGCGGTGTAGGGTAGGTTAAGGATTAGTTTTTTATTTAGGTGGTACATTTTTACATTGACATAATCATTATTACTCTATAATATACTTAATTAAATCATTTGCCATATTTTTCATTTGTTCTATTGTTAAAGAAGGTTGTTTATGATTTTTAATTCTTGAGATATATGCTTCTCCTTTTTTTAATATTCTTGAAGTTTCTGCAAGGCCAATTTTATTAATTAAATAAATTAATAACTCTTCCAATTCTTTTTTATTCTTATCTATATTTTTAATTATTACTTCTAGTTTTTTAAAATAATCTTTATACATTATATTGTTCACCATATTTACTAGACTCTCTATAAAGAGAGCCTAGTAACAATAATTTAATTTGATTCTACCGGTAAATCTTCAATATGACCTTTAAAAATTATCTTTTTGTTTCTATCTCTAACGGTAATCATTATATCCTTTTTGTTATTATAAATCTCATAATTATATTCTTGATAATCATCCTTTGTTGTTAAATGGATATTACCAAAATCTTCTTTTAATTTTGAAATTACCCAAGCACCACAACAAGTAATTCCATTAAAATATTTTTTTGTTGTCATACCAAGTCTAAAACCATTTATAACTTTTTTCCCTGATAATAGTGATTTTAATTCTCTCCCATGTTCTTCTAAATAACCATCTTGATGCCTATAAATAGCTCCTACAAATAATTTTTTTTCTTTACCTTTATCATCAAGACCAATTTGATAAAATTTTGTTGTACATCCAGTACCCATAATTTAACTCCTAGTTGTTTTTTAAGTGTTCTATAAACACCTTTTTGTATTGATCTATATATATAGTAACGTCCTTGACTAATTTAGTCAAGCTATATTTAAAAAAAATATAAAAAATTTTACCCCTCAAAAGAGGGGCTAAGATCAACACTAACAACTAAAAAGTTGCTATTATAATAATTATAATATTTTTTACTAATACCGTAAAGAAGAATAAAATTTATAAAAAATCCACATAAGGCAACTTATAAGAAAAATAAAAAATTATAACAAATTTTTCGATAGATTTCTCATTCACTTTCGATTATATATATAGAATATTCAATATAAAAGGAGTCAATATAATGAATAGGATAATTATAATAATTTTATTACTATTAATAATTAGTACTTTGAGTTTTTCAAATAATAAAAATAAAGATTTAACGACTCAAATTCCTAAAAATGGATATATTTTAAGTCAATCATGTACAATGAGAAGCTTATTTATTACTATGATTGATCTTGATAATAATGAAATGGTAATATTACAATATGCAGGTTCAGGTTCTACTGATCCGGTAGAGTTAGTAAATGTTATAAGAACTGGTATTATTGTAAGTCCAAAAAAACAATTATCATTTCTTGGAAAGGATGCGCCATACGATGATGATTAATTTATAACTTTACAAATTGATTCAAAATATCATAATCAATTATTAGACATAATTTAGCTTATCGGAAGTTGCATATCTCTATAAGTTATATGTAATAAAAAATAATTTTAAGATAATTAAATTTATAATGCAATAAATTTGTTTTAATTGAATTATATTTATTATATAATAATATACCACATGTTGCATAATGTTAAAATATATCTGAAGTTTAGATACTTGTAGTTACAAGAAATTGGCGAAAAAAATTGGATAAATACTATGGATGATTTATTTAATAAAATAAAAGAAAAATATCCTAATTATGATCCATCATTTAATGAAGATTGGGAAAAACCAAACATAAATGATTTAAATAAAATAAGTAATGATTTTAATTGTAAATATCCGACAGAATTTATAGATTTTCAATTAAAATATTGTTTTGAAATTCCGATGGGGGATTTTGCTTGGGATGGTTTTGGTTGGGCTAATTTACAATTAGAACCTTATATGAATTTATATAAAATAGTAAAAGATGCAAGAACTATTGGTGTTCCAGATTATTTATCTCCATTTAAAAATGATAATTCTGACTATTATTGCTTTGATACTAGATATGAAGGTTTTCCAGTTGTTATTTGGGATCATAATTCCCAAGATATAGAAAAAGATTCTAATTTCAAGTGGAAAAATTTTATTGATTGGTTGGAAAACTCATTTAATTAAGTTGTAAATATATTTTCGACAACTTCTTGTAACTGATAGTAAGTACAATTGCTCCTGATGGTCGCAACTGCATGCTTACTATCGTACTGTTATGAGAAATTGTGAGGCAAATTTTGATAAAAAAAAATATTTTATTATTTATTTTACTTTTTATTATTTTGATATCATTTTATTCTAATGATGATGTTAAAATTAAAAAAATTGATGATGTATTAAATTACAATTGGGAATCACAATTTTACATTGGAATAGAAAATAGTGAAAATGATATAGAATATACTAATTTTTATTTTTTAAAAAGTGTTAAAAAAGTATTAATTGAAATAAAAACTAAAGATAATAATAAAAATTCTTTAACGATATGGAATTATAATATAAATAATAATAAAATATGGATTTATGGAAAAGATCCCGGTTTGCCATTTTATGTTTTTAAAAACGAAAAAAATATTTTATCAATACTTACACCTGCGGCAACAATGGGATTAAAATTTTTAAAAAAATTAGATAAAAATAAAATAGTATATAAAGTAAAAATTGAAAATTTAAGATTAAGGAAATCACCTGAAATTAATAGTAATAATTTTATTAGAACGTTAAATAGAAATGAAATATTAGTATTAATTGAATATGGAAAAAAAGATACAATTTCAGGTGTAACTGGTAAATGGATTAAAGTTTATACAGAAAATAATGATGTTGGTTGGTGTTTTGATTATTATATTAAGCTTATTGATTAATATTCCCTCACAACATCTTATAACTGTAAGTTTAGGCAATTAATCACCCTTCGGTCAATTAACATGCCCAAACATACATTACATTGTCGGACATTGAGTGCAATAAAAAACTGAGAAATACATTATGAATGTTTTTATTAATTGTGAAAGAATTAAAAATGAATATGTCGAGTCTTTGATTAATAAATTAGAATTAAATGGTTTTAATTTATTTACTTCACCAGAAAATCCCTTAGATGGCTATGATATAAAATGGAAAAACTGGTATGATTCTGGATTTGAAGAAATAATAACCAAAATAAATATATTTATTTCAATTATAACTGATTCTTGGGAATCATCAACTTGGATGGCATACGAATGTGGAAAGGCTGAAAAATATTTATTATATGGTAAAATTAATAAAATGTTTTTTATTGATTTACGAACAAAAAATTTTATGAGTAAAGGTATGTTGAGATATTTAAAGGAAAAGTTACCAAACAATATTGATGAAATAATTAAAATTTTGAAATAAATTGTGTCAATAGCTGACAACGTTATCTATAATAATTGGTATCTAAAATGAAAACTAAATATATAACATTAAAAGAATCTGGCTTTGATTGGTATTTTACAAATCCAGAAATTAAAGTATTAGATGAAGATATTATTTTTATAAAACCATTAAAAGAAGATTATTCTATAAAATTATGGACTAAATATATAAGTAATAATAAGAAAGAAAGACATTTAATGTTGTTGAACAATGAAAATTGGTGCACAAAACATATTAAGTTATTATATTCACGGAATGACGATTGGAATAGAAAATTTTATAAAAATTTTTCAAAAATATTAATAAATGAAATTAATTATAATAATAATGATAATATATTTTTATTTTGGATGGTGAATCATATAGACTAAATAATAAAGGAGGTTTGAACCATTGATAAAACAGGGAAAATTATTTACCAAATCACTATGAATTCTATTTACCATCTAATTAGGAATTCCGTTTACCAAAGTATTGTGAATTTTGCTTGACTTTTACAATATTGGATAAATTTTTTATTTGAAGATGAGGGGATAATAATTATTAATGAAAAAAATAATAAGTCAATAATTTTAAGTAACGGTGAATCATGGATTGTATATAGGTAATAACTGCCAATCACTACCGAAAACAGCTAGTTCAAAAGAGATGTTCGAGTTCTTATATCTCCCTATATTAGTTGCAGATTGTTTGGATTAAGATTGATTTTTTATTTTGTAATATGCTATTATTATATAACATACAGTTAACTTCTTGTACCTGTAAAATATTAGGTGAAAGTAATAAATGAATTTTTTATTAAAAATAAAAAAACATAAACAGACATTTTATATTTCAATATTTTTAAGTCTTTTGTTAGAAATATTAATTTTTATTTTATTTTTTTATTTCTATAAAAATAAAATAAATAATGAAACTGAATTTTATCAGTATATATTATCAATTCTTTTTTCAAGTTTTTTAATAATAATTATAAATATACCTGTAATAATATTATTCTTAATAGGTCTTTTAAATTTAATATTTTCTAAAAATAATCAAAAAATATTTATAGTTTTTTTTAGTATTGGATTACCATTTATTTTTATTATATTAATAGTAATTTTTAATAATATATTTTTTTGATCTTTATCTAACTAAATAAAAATGCCATTGCTTAAGTAAGGTGTTTTAAATATTCAATATTATCGGTATCATTGTAGATGATACTTTTTGAAAATAAAACTACTTAATAATAACAGCAATAATATTTAATGCTTGTATCATTAAGTGTTACATAGCAGGATAAAAAATGAATAATATTGAAATTGGTAAATTTATAAATATTATAAAAAATTTTTATATTATTCCAATAATTAAAACATCAGATACCTTATTAAGTAAACTTTTTCTAAAATCAACTTCTCCTGATTTAAAATTTTATAAAAATAAAAAAAATATTTTAGATTTAAAATTTATTAATATTGATATCCCTAAATATTTTAAAGATGTGGGATGGATTGATATAATAAAATTAACTCGAACTGAATATATTAATAATATTGATATATTAATAAAAATTATTTTTAACAATAATATTAATGAAAATGGACAATGATGCAATATTTTTATCAAAGAAAAAATATTAATGGTTGGTGTTTTTCCTACTACTTAGATTTTGAAGATAATTTTTTAAATTTTTATTTAAAAAGGATTGATAAAACTCCTAATAAAAGAGCGTCAGAATATATATATGTTAAGTTTGAACAAATAAACCTTACTGTAACAGCCGATAACATACGATTACGTTTAGAATGTTATGCATAATTTGATATTTTAGATTGAAAGGATTATTTATGTTTTTAAAGTTTAATAGAAGAAAAATTGAAACAATTTGTATTATTATATCAATTGTTTTAATTATCATAATGACAATCTTAGGTATTTTAGCAATTGCAGATGAATTGTTTAACTGGGATATATTCCCTGAAAACATTGAAACAATAATAATATTATTTTTATCATCTTTTGGGTTAATAATATTTGCATGTTTTTTATTAGTAGTAATGATAAATTTTAGTATTATTTCATTAAGTTTAGAAAAAATATCAGATACTTATGTTAAAAATAAAAAAATTGATAAAAATAAATAAAGCAAACTCCAATATAGCAGAATGCATGCTGGATTAATCGGCAGTTTGATTTCAGCCAACGTTGGAAAGTATATTAATTCTTTAAAGATTAAAATACTTTTCTTAAGGTTGCGTAAAATTTTATTTGGGTGGTTATTATGAAAATTATGTATAAAATAAATTACACAAAAAAATTATCTTCACAATTATGGACTTTATTTTTTTTAAATTTTAGAAAATGGAAATTTGTTTTTTTCCCATTGGGATTGGCATTAAACATTTATTTTGTCTCCACCTCTTCAAATAAATTTTATATTTTTTTCCTTGGTGCATTCTCCATTTTAACAATTTTATTTATTCTAAGATACTTCATTGTTAAGAATCAAAAATTAGAAAAACTAAAAAAAATTGATAATCCAGAAATTGAATATACTATAACAGACAATAGTATTAAAATAAAAGCTGAGGGTAGTTTTGGAGAAATAAAATGGAAACAGTTTGATACTTTAATAAATACAAAAAAATATTTATTTTTATATAGTAAAACATCTGGTTACCTTCCAATCCCAACTGAACTAATTCAACAAAAGGACAAAGACATAATAATTAAAAATGTAAAGAATCCACCTACCAAATAAAACATTGCTGATTATGTCAATGTAAAAATACACTATTTGATAATATAAATAAAATCAACTTGCAGAAAGATTATAAATAATATAAACTCCAATATAGCAGAATATATGCCGGATTAATCGGCAGTTCGATTTCAGCCAACTCAGGAAAGTATATTAATTCTTTAAAGATTAAAATACTTTCCTAAAGGTTTCACGCAATGGTGATTAAATGTCAATAATATTAGAAGATGTATCTTCAACATGTAAACCTTTTGTTTATCATTATGGAGAATACTTAGATCAAATAATTCATTTTAACTATAAATTTAATGATGGCAAACTCTATCTAATTTATAATGATTTTGGTGAAGGAGGTTGGGCATTAACTCATTTTTTAGCAGGTTTTTATAAAGGAGATATTCTAAATAAGAATAAAGTAATTTATAATAATGAAATAATGAATCAATCAATGCTTCAGAAAAATGTGTGTTATGTTGGAAATATTCCATTTGATATTAAGAAAAAAATTTTAAAATTTCGATATACTGTAATAAAACAACTAGAAAATGGAATTAAAAAATCAAAAAAAAATTTAAAAAATATAATTGAAATATTTGGATTATCTGAATATAAAAGAAAAGGTTCTAGGATATATCGAAAATTGGAAAATGTATCTCAAGAATTATGGCGAGCAACAATGGCAATTGGATTTGCATACAATAAAAAGATTTTTGTTTTTCCGCAAGTTACGAAAATGTTAGCCAATCGGTTTTTTGATAAAATAATGCTAAACATTTTAAATAAATTAAAAAAGGAAAAGTGTATAATAATAATTCCAACAATTTATAAAGAAAAATTAAAAAATTTAATTGATATTACAATTGATTTGAATAAATATCATGCAGAGGATGGAAAATACATATGTAAAAAATTCAATTCATATTAGTAATATAAATTTTCATCGCGCATAACGAGACTGTAGGAAAACTAAAATATTAAATAAGTATTTATATAAAAAAAAGGATTTTTTATAAGCATTTTCCTTATGATTTAATTTTTTTTGCGAATTATATTTTCTACTATCCCTACCAAATAAATAGACATGATATACCTTATTGGAAAAAATATATTGTATATTACTCATAATTATATACTATAAGCTATTTTTTATTCTTTTAATCTTAAATAATAAAATATTCCTAATATTATTAATCAGTTATTTTTAAAAGGAGCATCTTTCCCCATTGTAAATTTTTGAGAATTTATATCAATTTTAATTCCAGTTTTAACAACATCATAAAGTCGTAAATCATTTCCCCAATTTGCATAGCATAAAATAACTAACTCCTTAGTATCTAAATCAACAACTGTTATAAATAGACACATCGTATTACATGATTGACTTACTACTATAGATTTTTTAGGAACTTCAAGTTCTACTCCATCATTTTTTGTTTTTGAAATTGCAAATATAAAAGAAGAAAAAATGATTAAAAAAAATAAAATTAAAATAACTCTTTTCATAATAATATCCTTTCAATTGTATTTATAATATAATCGATAATTACTTTAATATCTATCGAAAATGTTGCATAACTTTGAAAATTTTTTTTATTTTTTTTAAATTTTTATTCAAAAATACAAAAAAATAATACTAATCAACCATTATTTTAAATTTGCTGCAATCCAATGTTATATATTCTCATTAAATTGTATGCTGAACACATAATTGACCACCGTATTCTTACTTTTTTTATGCCTATTACATTGAATTGATTAAATCTTAAATTCTTTTTTATATGACCGAATATTTTTTCAATAGTAGGCATTCTCCTGCTATAAATCATTCTTCCCTCAGCTGTTCTGATTTTATCATGCATTGCCTTTACTATTTCATAGTTATCTATTTTATTGCTTCCTATATAAAATATTTTTTCTTTGTTCCAGTCTTTTATGCATTTTTTATTATGTTTACATCCCTTGCATATAGCTTGATTTTCTACTTTATAAAGGCATGTATATTTATCTTTGTTTTTATTTTTTTTTAATAATAGTAATTTTTCTCCGCCTGAACATCTCACATTAAGCTCACCATCAATCATGTCTATTTTACAATTACGGCTTGTACTAAACCAACCATGTTGGTGGCTTTTATTAATACACACTATTCTTGGAATCAATATAAAACATTTTATCATAATCCGGTTGATCATGAATATAAAAATCCGCAGTAATACCGGTAGTAGAGTGTCCTAAAAATACGCTAACTGCTTTTAAACTGAATCCTTTATTTAATAAAAATGTTGCTCTGGAATGTCTAAATATATGAGGATTTCTAATCATTGAAACTTTAATTCTTTGTAATTGTTTGTATAAATTACTTCTATTATATTTTTTATGATTCTTGGTTTCAAAAAGATATTTTTTCCCTTTGAATACTTCCATGATTATCTCATATAGGTTAGTTGGAATCTTTATAAATCTTTCTTTATTCCTTTTACCGATTATTTTAATTTTAACATATTTTCCAAAGGTTACATGCTTGTATTGTATATCTATCATTTCTGTTATTCTGCATGCTGTTATCCATAAAAAATATATAATTACAGACAATCTATAATCTTTTTTACTTTTTGTAATGTCAATAAGTAATTTAACATCTACCGGTGTTAAAATATTGTCCCGGTCGATTGCCTTATAAACTTTAAATTTTTCAGCTTTATTTTTAATAACTTTCTCTATAACATTTTGTTTTACAGCATCCCCGGAATATAATCTTCTAAATGCTTTTAATAATCCATATTTTTTTCTGTTATATGTGGCCGGCTCATAAAGTTTTTTTATAGCTCTAAAATATAATTTAATAGATTCTTCATTTACAAATAATTCTCTTTTTTTAATAAATTCATTATATTTTCTTAGATCAGCGACATATGCTTTTCTTGTTAATTCGGTGAGATTATCAAAAAGATCACTATTTATAATAGCTTCATCAATTTGAGATATTTCATAATTACTTATACGTTGTTCCATGAAATATTTATCGGCAGATTGTACAACATAATTTAGGTTATGTTGTACAAGAATTAATTTTATTTGAAAATTAAACTTTTGTAATTATTTTTATTCCTTTTATTCTTTTATAATCATTTGCATTTACAGTAACAATATTTTTTATATCGTTAGCTAACATTACAGATGCTATTTCATAATCATAAACTTTATTTCCCTTTGGATTGTATTTCTTTATTAATTCAACAAAAATTTCAGTACTTAAATCATCAGGATAAAGTATATTGAATTTATTAATAATTTTTACAAACTCATTATTAATTATTTCATCCATTCCAATTTTAGATAAAACTGCAACAAACTCAGACAAACTCTTTTGAACTATATAAAGATTTTCTGGATTACTATTTATAATGTCCCTGGAAAAATTACAAAATTCAGATAACTCATTAAAATAATAAATAAGAATATTTGTATCTATAACAAATCTGGCATCAATCTTCATGAGCAAATTCTCGGATATTTACTTTATCCAGATTAATAGGAAATTTATATGACCCAAATTTTATATTTTTATCTTTATTATAATCTTGTTCTATTATTAAAATTTTAAGATAAGAATTGTCTTTTAAATGAGGATTTTTCTTTAATTTAATTATTCCCTTTTTATATATACCTTCAAGTATTTTATGCATAATCAAATCCTTTTTAAAAGTTGTATAATTTAAAATAAAATTTAATACATTCAAAAAAAAATGTCAAACTTATTTAAAGCTATTTGAATAATAATTATTAAAATTCAAGTATTCCTTTAATTAATCTTTATTATAATATATAACTTAAAAAATAAAGTGGTACACTTTTACATTGTCAAATTTTACGTATAATTTTGTTTCAGCCTTAAATATCTTAAACAATTTGCAAATTTAATAAAATGAATAATACAACATAATTTACCTTATGTTGTACAAGTATTAAATTTATTTATAACTTTAAATATTTTTTTTAATAATAGCGTAAGCTATTATTAAAAAAAATCCTTGACAATAAATAAGTATATTTTATACTTTAATTCTATTTATTATTATAAATTGGATCAAAAAAATTGTCAAAAGTACTCGGTTTATATTTTTTATCTATAAAAAATTATTTAACAAAAAGATATTCTACAAAAGAAATTGAAAAACTTAAAAATGTATTAAATAAAAAAGAATATAATATTTTAATGAACCTTAATCCTAAAATGTTTTATCCAATACAATATTATATAAATGTTAATAAGGCTATTGTTAAAATCTTTAACCAAGAAGATATTTCTTTATTAAAAAAAATTGGAAGATTCACTGCAGATGAATCAATAAGGGGAATATATAGAATTTTTTTTAGTTTTGGAGCACCTCAATTCATAATAAAAAGAGCATCAATAGTATTTAGAAAATATTTTGACCAAGGAAATTTAACAATAATTGATTGTACTGATAATTCTTTAACTATAGAACTTAATGGATTTGAAAAAGAAATTAGTAAAGATATAAAATATATATGTACACAAATAGAAGGATGGATCGAAAGAACTATTGAGATAACATCTGGAAGAGAAATTATGATTAACCAAAAAAAATGTATTTCAAATGGTGATACATCTTGTTTATTTTATTGTTCATGGTAATTAATTTTTTATTGAAACAAAATAAGCAGTTATTTCAGTACCTTCTTTTTTATCAATAGTCCCTTTTTTTAATATTTTCCTTACTTTTTCATATTTATACATATCTTCTAAATACTCAATTTTTTTAAATAATTTTTCAGAAATTAATATTTCGCATTCCCTATCACACAATGGTTCTAGTCTTGCTGCAAAATCTATAGAACTTGAAATAGCATCAATCGAATCTGAAATTCTATTATGAAACAATTCAACTTCTCCATAATGTATCCCTACTCTCATTCTTATATTAATTTCATAAAGTATTTTCTGTAATTCCAATAAACATTTAATACATTCTTCTACATTATCAAATAAACCATAAACTGCATCTCCCCAGGTGTTTTTTACTATTACAAAATTTTTCTCAATATAATAAAAAAAATGATTATACATTTTATTTATTATTTCAACTTTATTTTTTCCTAAATTTGAAAATCCTTTAATATCTGAAAAAAAAATTGCCATATTCTTTATTAAAGGAGACATTGGATTACCACATATATCTTTACCTGACTTTTTATAGTATGATAATCTCATAAAATGATTTTGTTCTAGAATGCTTAAATATTTTTCAGAAATTATCTTCTTCTCATTATCTATTTTTATTATTTCAAAATCTTTTTCTTCTATTTTTCTTTCTAATTTTTTGATTTCAAGATTATGCGTATTTACTTTAGAAATAATAATTCCTTTTATAGATTTTTCAAATTCATTTCTTATTTTATCCATTTCTAAATTATCTTGTAAACTTCTAATAGAAAGGCATAAATTATTTTCGCCTTTAACTGATCTAGAAATATTAATATGCTCTATCTTATATTTCATATCAAACATCTTATTTAATTCTGCAATCATTGCTGGAATGAAATAATACTGAACATCAGAAAAATCAGGATAATAAATATCTAAATTAATTATACTAAATAATTTTTCAAATTCATTATCTTTATAATAAACATATTTTTCACCTTCATTATCCCATGAAGCCTTTTTACATATAATATTTTTAATATTCCAATTAAATATTTTTATATTATGTAATTTAGATCCTGTTAATATTGATTCATGTAAACTTGTATTTCTGAATTCTGCATTTCTTAAATCACAATTAATTAAAACAGATTTATAAAGATCAACCCGACTAAAAATTGTATGAATTAATTTTGCCCCTGTAAAATCTACTTGAAAAAAATCAGATAAATTGAATTTTGCATTTTCTAAATTTGCTTTAATAAACTTTGTTTTAATAAATTCTGCATTACTTAAATCTGCGTTTGATAATTCTGAATTATAAAAACTTGTATTATTAAGTTTTGCATTTATTAATTGTACTTTAGTCAAATCAGAATTATCTAAAATTGCATTATTAAAATCTATATTTTTTAAATTTGAATCAATTAAATTTATACCAGATAGATTAGCCCTAAATTTATTACCTTGATCATTTATATAATTATTCCATATTTTAATATTATTTTTTTCTATTGCATCTGTTATTATTTTTAAATGCTCAATGTTTCCTATAAATTTTTTTTGAATTCTTTTCATAATTTCCAATAAATATAATTTTATATATTTTGGAATTATAGTAATGTAATAAAAAAATGTCAATAATTAAAATATCTACATATTAAATTAGAATTACACGGCTGCTTATATAAAAAAATATCTTAATATAAAACATCAATAGATGAAAAATAACTAAATTATTTTTCTGTATTGAAATCAACATTTATAGATTCTATATTAATTTCAACTGGATAATTTTTCAAAATATCAAAAATATCTTCAATTTTATTTGGTAATTCAATTTGATTAATTAAATAATCTCCTATTTCTTTGCCTTTGTTGCTTAATGGCTCCTTTAAGAAAATTGATAAAAATTTATTTTTTCTTAGTTTTTTTCCATTATGATCATATACTTGTTGAATCAATTTTCCAATTTTTTTAATTCTATCCCACTCTATAAATACTTCTTTTTTTATTTGAATACCTTTATAACTAATCTTCAATGTAACTCTATTACTAATTAATCTTTTTATTGAAATAATAAATCCATACCCAAAAAATAATATTGCAATAGGTCCAATAATAAATTTCCCTAAATAAAACTTAGAAAGTAATCCAAAAGAAACATCTTTGGAATTTATAAAAAACATAATCCAAACTGATAACATTATAAACAACATACATCCAAGATTTAATAATAATAATTTCCAAATTGGCATTTTAATATAAATTTCTTTATCCATTATATAATTTCCCTAATCAATAAAATTAATTCCTTAATCAACATTATTTGTTACAGTCAACCTTTTATATACTTCTAATAAAATAGTATTAAAAATTTTAATTCCTATTTTATCATCAGCCATTGCTCTATTAAAAAGTTCTTTATTTTGCTCCATTCTTTTAAACCATTTTTCATTATAAACATCTTGAAAAGGATATTTAAAATTATCAATAGTATTCTGTTCTGCAAACTCTCTTAATTCTTCATCATTAATACAATCTTGAACAACTTGTTCGAAAATTAATCTATCAGATTCTTTAAAATCAGTTCCATATAATTCATTAATTGTTTCAATAATTTCTGATAAAGGTGCTTTCTCTTCTTTTTTATTGATTAATCCTCCACCATTTTTTACATTAGATACTTCCCCTTCTCCATTATCTAATTGTATATTAATTTCTCCCTGATTTTTAATTCTATAATATTCTAATGCAATCTCATCATCTAAATTAAATCTATCAGCCATATATCTTTTAGGCAATTTTCTAATTAAAAACCTCACATACGGATAATATTTCTCTAACTCATTATCCCCAAATGGCATAATTTGAGATAAAAATGCATACATCCTACAAAAAGAAATTAATAAATGTTTAAAGTCATCCTGAATTAGCTCATCTTCTTCAGATTGTTCAGGTAATTTTTTGTATCTTTCTACTGCCGGATCTAAATAAGAATTAAGTTTTGATTGATATTTTGGATTATAATCTGGTTTAAAAAATATCTTTGCAAAATTATCAACTTCTGTTTGCCAAATAATCCCAGATTTATCAATATTGTATTTTAATTCATATAAACGATTTGGATCAGCATTCTCATCAACAGTTGTTCCCTCATAATATGGTTGAAAAGCTTCCTTAATATCTTCACTCGAATTATAAAAATCAAGAATAAACGTATCTTCTTTTCCATAACAAATTCTATTTAATCTTGATAAAGTCTGTACAGCTGCTACATCATATAATTTTTTATCAACATACATCGTATGCAATAAAGGCTGATCAAAACCTGTTTGGTATTTATCAGCTACAATCAATATTTGAAATAAATCTGATTCAAACTTTTTTGGCAACTCTTTTTCTCCAAATCCGTTTATTTCTGACTCTCTATAATCCTTTCCATTATCATTTACAATTCCAGAGAAAGCGACCAAAATATTAATATCATCATAATTGTTTTCTTTAATATAACGCTTCATTTCAAAATAATATCTTAACGCATGCAATCTGGAACCTGTAACCACCATTGCCTTTGCTTTTCCACCAATCTTTTTTGAAACAACTGTCCTAAAATGTTCGACAATAATTTGAACTTTTTGAGAAATATTATGAGGATGTAGAGTCAAAAATCTGGCTATTGCTCTTTTTGCTTTTTTTTTATCAACCTTTGGATCATCTTCTATAGACTTGGTCAATTTATAAAATATCTGATAAGTAGTATATCCTTTTAAAACATCATGGATAAATCCTTCCTGTATTGCCTGTTTCATAGAATACAAATGAAATGGATGAGGTTTTGCATCTTCAACAGTTTCATCCCTGACACCAAAAACTTCTAAAGTTTTCGCTTTCGGTGTTGCTGTAAATCCAAAAAAACTTAAATTGGTTTGTCTTCCTCTAGCCTGCATTGATCTTATAATTTCTTCCTCATAGTCATTAACAACATTAACGTTTTCTTCTTCTGCAAGAGCTTCTTCGAGTGATTTTGCAGATAATACTTCTTTCAGTTTTTTACTTGACTCTCCGCCTTGAGAACTATGTGCTTCGTCTACTATTACCGCATAAGTTCTTTTTTTACGATCCCCTTTTGTTTTCTCCATTTCTGCAATTTTCTCTAAAACAAATGGAAATTTTTGCAATGTGGATATAATAATATTTGAGCCGTAATAAATTGATTCTGCAAGTTGAGTGGAATCTTTATCTATTTTTTTAACAACTCCCTGTTTATGTTCAAATTGATAAATTGTATCCTGTAATTGAGAATCCAGGACTCGTCTATCTGTAATTACAATTATCGAGTCAAATATTCTTTCATTTTTTGCATTGTGTAACGAAGCCAATCTGTATGACAACCAGGCAATACTATTTGATTTACCCGAACCGGCGGAATGTTGAATTAAATAATTGTGTCCTGTCCCTCTATGTTTTACATCACCAGCTATTTTTCTTACAACATCGAGTTGATGATACCTGGGGAAAATCATAGTTTCTTTCTTTTTTTTCTCATCAGTCTGCAAATGTATAAATTTACCGACAATATCCATCCAGCTATCTTTAGTCCAGATATATTCCCATAAATAAGAAGTCCTGTACCCGTTTGGATTCTCGGGATTTCCTCTACCGTTATTATTACCTAAATTAAATGGAAAAAATTTTGTTTTATATCCTGCCAGTTGTGTTGTAAAATATACCTCATCGGTATCAACAACAAAATGCACCAGTGATCTTTTTTTAAACTCGAACATCAAGTCTCTTGGGTCACGATCGAATTTAAATTGGTTTTTTGCATTATCAACATTTTGCCCTGTCATCTGGTTTTTTAACTCAACAGTAGCAACAGGCAAACCGTTTATAAATAAAATCATATCAATAGAATTATTATTTTTTATTGTATATTTTACCTGTCTGACAACGGATAGAATATTTTTTTTATATAAAATCATTGTTTCGGGATTTAAAGATGTCTCGGGTTTAAAATAGGCTAATTTATATTTGACGCCAAGATCAGTAAAACCATTGCGAATCACATCAAGGATACCTCTATAATTAATCTCCTTATTAATACAACTTATTAAATTTTTCTCTATATTGTTCCCATGTATCTTTAACGACTTTTCCCAATTTTCAGGTTGAGAGTCTTTTAGGAATTTAAAAAATCTTCCTTTATCAAAACAATCTATTCTATCAAAATCCTCGGGTGTTCCTTCTTCATAACCGCCTTTTGTTTTTAGAGTATCAATTATCGAGGTTTCAAAGGTAGTCTCATCATAAATGTTAGGCATTATATAACCTCCTCCCTGACATCAATTTTACCGGTAACAGCTTCGGAAATCAAAGCCGTTCTGTATTCCTGCAATAATTCTATCTCTTTTTCACATTTATTTATGATTGTGTCTATCCGTTTTGTTTCTTTTTCTATATGGGCAACGATGATTTTTTGTTCTGAATTGGATGGTAAAAAAATTATGAAATTTTTTAATTGTTCAAAATTTAATCCCTCTCTATTTCCACCAGTTTGACACAAATTTATTTGTATTTGTCCAATATTAGATGAAAGATTATAATATAAATATTTTGTTTTAATTAAGTCTTTTGGGCGTAAAATACATACATGTTGATTAACATTAACTTCTCCTATATTATCTTCTAAAAAAAAACATCGCCCAATAGACGCTCCTGTTATATTTAATAACACATCCCCCTTGTAAGCCTTACTATTTTCCATTGAATTATGCATTTCATCGGATATAAATGCAACATCATCAAGTTTCAATCCATCAAAATGAATATTTTGGCTTCTTAATAATATTATACCTTCATCAAGGTAAACATTGGCTCCTCCACTTGGTGTAATACCGCTTCCAATTTTAGATGTAACATATTTTATTTTTTTAACTTCCCAATGTTCAGGTATTTCACCCAGCCATTCGATACCGGAATTTTTTATCTTAACATTTTGATTTATTCCTTTTGTAACTGCTTTATTTATTAAAGATGTTCTCTCCTCTTTTAAAAGGTCAATCATCTGTTTTTTCTTGTTTATTAAATCGTCAATTTGAGTTGTTTTTTTATCTAAAAAAGATGCAATTTTTTTTTGTTCAGTGAGAGGGGGAATAGAAATTTTTTCATTAAAATAATTATTAATATCAATATTTTGAATTCCTGTTGTTTGCTTAATAGATTTCTTATTAATTCCTTTGTAATACATAAAATAAAAATAATAATTAATAAATATAGAAGAGATGTTTTTCTTTAGTTTAATTCTAGCAATGAAATTTGAATATACTGTTTTAAGATTTTGATTAAATATTACAACAAATCCGACAGGCTGGATTTCACCACCACCTGATTTTTCAATTAATAAATTGCCTTTTTCTAATAATAAATTATTTAAATTATTATTTTCAATATTTCTTATTGTTAAATTTTCAATATTTATAGAGGCTTTTTTTCTATCAAAATTATTAACTCGTATGCAATAAATATCATTTTTGTCTCCATTTTCTTCATTACCCCATATACCATTATTGATTTTGACTATAATATTTTTTATTCTAATCATATTCCACTCCTCAGGTATATTTCCAACCCATTCAACACCTGAGACTTTATATACTGGATATTTTTTATACTTCATATAATCCCTTAAAAAATTATTATTTTTTTATAAAATGTATTGTATTTTTCTCACAATACAGTATAATAGTATTAATCCACTTATGTGGAGGTGGATGGTTTAACCATCGCCCGCTCTTAGCGGGTTTTTTTATTTATGGAAGTTTTTTAATTCCAACGCCTTCTATTTTCCCATCTTTTTGATGATATTTTTTTTGAATAATAGCAATTATTTTATCTCCAAACACTTCTTTCTTTTTCGCTATTAATTTGTATTTATATAAAATATCCATTCTACAAGGATGTGCTAAAATATCTGCTAACTGTAAACCGGATATATTTGCGGTTTTTGGTTTTACCTTTAATTGTTTAGATGTTAATTTTTCTTGAAATTTACTGGCTTCAAAATAATTAGTTCCATTTTCATATAATCCATTAAAAGATTTTTTTAAACGTTTATCTTCATTGCCTCCTCTTGATTCTATAATTACATCTCCAACAGTGTTTTTCCCTTGTAAAAACATAATATATCTTTCTAATAATACTGCTAAACAATAATGATACGGGTCAAATTTCCATGTATTATATAAATCATTATGTTCCTGTTTATCAATTAATACTGAAATTATGGTGTAATCCCATTCTTCAATTTTACTTAATAATCTATCATTAAATGCTTCTTCTATTTCTTTATCATTTAATACATGAAAAGCCTTCTGTTTATTAATCATCTCTTTTCTATGCAAAATAACAGGTTCATCAGGATGTGAGTGAAAAAAATTATTTTTAAGCTGTTCCATATCATTATGAAAAGTATCCCTAACATATTCCAGGTCGAGAATTACTCCTGTTAAACTTAGATATTTATGATTTGGATTTGCAGAGCTTTTTAAATCAGAGTTTCCGGTTTCATCAATATAGATACGATATTTTTTCATAGTTTAACTTAATATTTCCTTTAATAATCCCTCTGTCTGTTCTTCCAGAGCCAGTATATCTTTTCTAATTTCATCCAGACTTCTTAATGGTTTATATTCGTAAAAATATCTGGTAAAATTGATCTCATAGCCAATTTTTGTTTTACTATAATCCACCCATGCATCAGGAACATGCGGAATTACTTCTTTTTCTATATATTTTTTTATATCAATTTCGGTTGCTTCCAATTGTCCTTTTTTAAGTGGAACATTTTCATAATCACGAAGACTGCTGTCAGGTCTTGGATTCCCATTATTATCTTTAACAATTTTATTATTTTCTTTTAATGGTCTTTCTACCGTTATCCTTGAATAACCAAAATCCGAGTTGTTTAATATCTTGCAATATTTATTCTCTTTAAAATTGCCATAAATATTTGTAATTTTGTCTATATCGTCTATGCTTATTTCATTACGTTTGTTGCCTAAAGAACGACTCATTTTTTTATAAAAAGAAACAGCATTAATTAACTGTATTTTATTTTTTCTTTTATCTTCTTTCTTATTATTCAATATCCAGACATAAGTAGATATTCCTGTATTATAAAAAAGCTGATCCGGTAAAGCAATGATCGTCTCCAGTAAATCATTCTCTATAACCCATTTTCTGATATTACTTTCCCCGCTTCCTGCATTTCCGGTAAAAAGAGGGGAGCCGTTAAACACAATACCTATTTTTGAACCTGTACTATTCTTTTTCATTTTTGAAATCATATGAAGCAAAAACAATAGTGAACCATCGGATATTCTCGGCAACCCGGCGCCAAAACGACCGCCAAATCCTTGCTCCTTATATTCATCATTTATCTTTTTTGCAAATTTTTTCCATTCTACACCAAAAGGAGGATTGGCAAGCATATAATCAAATTTTTCATCCTGCAAACCGTCATTTGTAAAACTATTCCCATATTTAATATTTTCCGATTTTTGACCTTTTATCATCATATCCGATTTACAGATAGCATAAGTCTCTTCGTTTATTTCCTGTCCAAATACTTCTAATCTTGAATTAGGATTGAGTTCTTTTAAATATTCTTCCGCAACCGAGAGCATCCCTCCTGTACCGCAAGCAGGGTCATAAATGGTTTTTATAATACCGGGTTTTGATAATATATCTCTATCATTATTAAACAAAATATTAACCATTAATCTAATAACTTCTCTTGGCGTAAAATGTTCACCTGCCGTTTCATTGGACATTTCAGCAAATTTTCTTATCAACTCTTCAAATATATATCCCATTTGAATATTGCTTATCTTATCCGGATGTAAATCAACCTGATTAAATTTTTCTATAACTAAAAACAGGATATTTTTTTCATCAAGCTTTTCTATCTGTTTTTCAAAGTCAAATTTATCGATTATTTCTCTTGCCTCAGTTGAAAATTTTCTAATATAGTCATGTAAATTTTTAACTAAATCATTAGGGTCGTTTAATAATTTGTTAAAATCAAACTTACTGTGGTTATGAAATTTAAAACCTGCTTCTTTATTTAATAATTTTTCAATTATTGTAATATCAACATCAGATATACTATCTAATTTTTTTAATACTTTATTTTTTGTTTTTTCCAATACACAATCTAATCTTCTTAATACTGTTAAAGGTAAGATAATAGAGCCATATTCATGCTGTTTATAATCATGCCTTAATAAATCTGCAATAGCCCAAATAAAATTGCTTATTCCATTGGATGTCATTAAATATCCTTTTAAAAATTTTATAAAATAAAATTGTATATTATAATTATATTTTAAATTATTTTATTTATTATCAAATGTCAACAGAGAAAAAATTTGTCTTTATCTTTTTTAATTAAAATTGATTATTTAATAATTACTGATATAATTATATATCAATAATAAAAATATCTATAAAAGGATACAAGATGGAAAATAATATTGAAAACTTAATAAAAAATAAAACAAATGAACAATTGCTTGATGATATTGGATTAGGAGCAAATGCATATCAGAATGGAATTTTTGAATTATATTTAATAGAAGCTAAAAAAAGAGGTCTTGATATAACTGATAATAAACTTGAAATAATCAAAAATAATAAAATAGATAAAAATTTAGTGAATGAGGCAAAAAGATATTTAATGGTTGGAATTCTACTATTTTTATTTTGCGCTGGATTATTTGCATTTATTCCAGGATTGGCTTTATTAAAAAAAGATGAATTTGGTAAATATATATATCCTGAAAAATATAAAATATTTGCTAAATTTAGTTTCCATTTACACTAGTAAATTTAGTTTCCATTTACACTAGTAGCATGGATTATATTTATAATAGGCATTATATTCTTTATAATTAGTATATTTTTATACAAAAATAAGTAGACATAAAAAATCTTTCCGGTAGAACATAATAAATTATTTATGAGCGTGTCCTCACATAGTTTACACTTTAACTATATGAGGAGTCGCCCCCCTACCCTACTCTCCTATACTTAAGAAATATTTTCCAGCTCTTCCAATACCCACTCCAATAACTCAATTTGTTCAACATATATCATAGCAATATAGGTATCTGCTTCATTTCTAAGCTTTAGAAATTCATCTATTTTTTCTTTAATTTTATCTTTTAACTGTTCCATCTAATCTTTTTAATATAATATTAATAATATTTAACCATGACTTTAGTCATTTTTTACATAACCAAAAACATCTATTATTAATACTAATTTCTAATGATTCTAGAATACAGCCTAACGGTGCTTTTTTACATGTTTCACAAAGTTTCAATTTATCAACTCTTTCCGTCTTTCCAATTACACCCTCAATTACAATCATTCCTGTACTCCTTAATAATTAATATGCTATATAAAAATAAAATCACTCTACCCCATTAGATGTTTCAATACTTCCATCTTTTTATTATATATATCATCATATTCTTCATCCTTTACCTCATATAATATATTCATTAACACCAATGATATTAATACATCAATTACACTATTAATTACATTTTGCCGGTTATTCCCTTCTAAAATATCATTAAAAACTTCATCCCTAAATGTATTCATTTTATCAATTGTAAGTTTTATTATTGTCTCAGAATCATTCTTTTTTACTATCTCTTTAAAGATTGCTTGACCATCAAAAAACATATATTTCTCCATTTTTCATTTTATTTACTAATTACCATTATTGCCATATTCTTCATTTAATAATTTCTTATACCTTTGCTCCATTTTTTCATCTTTAAATTTAAATTTCTCACAATACCCGTATTCATTTATAAGAAATCCTTTAACATTGCAATAAGGCAGCTTAAAATTATAATAAAAACGCATACAGTTTATACACCGCATGTATTCTTCATTAAACCCATTTAATCCAATCATATAAAAACACCAACACTTTTAATTTATTTTAGTTATACTTTTTATATGTTTAAATATTCCTGATTAAACTTAATGGTATGCAAATTATTTTTAATAATTGTTGATAAAAAAATACGACCGGTTTTTTATTAATCCTTCCGTCATTCATAATTCTACCCATTCCTTTCTGAATAATTATTCATTTTTTTAAATATGACTAAAGTCATATTATTTTACTCTTGACCAGAAGGATATAATTGTATAAAATTATCATATGTTTTGGCTCCTGATCAAGGAGTGTTAGCCTCATTGTATTACGAGTACAATGGGGCTTTTTTTATATATTATAACTTATTTATATAATGAATGTAACCATGACTTTAGTCATTTTTTAAAAAAAAATTAAAACAGACTAAAATCTATCTCATACTGATAATTTTCCTAAATAATTCTATTTTATTCATTACGCCTATCTTTTTATATATATCAAAAATATGATTTTTTATAGTTCCTTCTGTTAATCCCAAATGATCCGCTATCTCTTTATTTATTTTTCCATCAACTAATAATTTTATAATCATTTTTTCTTTATCCGTTATCTTATATTTTTTATAAAACCAATGTTCCAGATTATTTTGCAATATCTCATCCTGCTTTATAAATAAATACATATTCTTCGCTTTATTTAATCCCAGAAGAGATTCTATTTTTGCAATTAACTCATTTATATCAAAAGGTTTATATATATAGTCTATTGCTCCCATTTTTAATCCTTTTATTTTTTCATCATGTTTTGACTTAGCTGTTAAAAAAATAAAAGGAATTGATTTATTTAAATTGTCTATTTCTATATATTTATTATAAAACTCATATCCATCCATTTCATCCATCATAATATCTGATATTACTAAA
>Ga0209164_1001990_pt1 | contig 23458 bp, 23 predicted proteins | sample MTBNYHSulfiMetaG_FD_187458 | JGI IMG/M metagenome (GOLD analysis project Ga0209164, IMG submission 187458) | Enrichment culture microbial communities from rom New York Harbor, USA that are MTBE-degrading - MTBE-NYH (New York Harbor Sulfidogenic)... | ecosystem: Environmental > Aquatic > Marine >... | reverse complement strand
TGAAATGTTTTATAACAGTCACCGTCTCCATTCGTTTTTGGGATACAAAACCCCAAATACTTTTGAAAGTAATTTTACTTTGCAAAAAGTCGCTTAACTGGGTGTCCATTTTTACTTGACCAGATCATTATTAGGTCAACATTGAATTCCCCAAATCAAAAATATTTTTCTCCAGGTTTCCATCCTTGATTACTTGGCAGATGGATCATCGTCGTGATCGGATTGCAGTTTACCTTTCTCGTCATAAGCTTTCCTGTTTATCTTTTGTCCGTTTTGATAAGAGTCTATGTATTGTATTTTCCCGCTCGGGTAATAAGTTTTACACACACCATCCAACTTTTCATTCTTGAAATTTGCCTCTGCCATTATCGTACCGCTTTCAAAATATAATTTTGTTAATCCTTCTTGTTTGTCGTTTTTATAGTTCCGTTCCGCCTTTAATTTCCCACTTTCATAATATTCCTTGTCTATCCCTTCCTGTTCGCCGTTGATATAGTTCTCTTCCTTCATTAATTTCCCGTTTTCATAGTATCCCTTACTTATTCCTTCCGGTTTGCCGTCTTTATAGTTCATCTCTTCTTTCAATTTCCCGCTTTCATAGTACCCCTTGCTAATTCCTTGCGGTTTGCCATTGCTAAAGGTCACCTCTTCCTTTAAAATCCCATTTTCATAAAATTCCTTACTAACACCCTCCAGCATGCCGCCGCTAAAATTCACCTCCCCCTTTAATTTTCCACTTTCATAGTATTCTTTGGTTATCCCTTCTTGTTTGCCGTCTTTATAGTGCACCTCATACTGTAATTTTCCGCCCTCAAAATATAATTTGCTGATTCCTTCCGGTTTTCCGCTGTCATAGTTCCATTCTGCCTTTAACCTCCCGTTCGGGTAGTATTCTTTCTTGACTTCTGCCAACCCAAGTGCAGGACTCACCAAAATTATCGAAAATAAAAATATTGAAGCTCTCTTGATGCTCATAACGCAATTCCTTCTCTTTACCAAATAATTCATTGTTGCCGTGGAGGACCAAGCATTATCAGCATCCGCTCGATGGCGCTGGAAATCTGACTGGCAAATGTTTCAAGCAGGGCCTTTTGTTCAATCGTAAGAGGTTCAGCGCGATGGGTGCGTACGCCGATAACGCCGACAACCTGAGTGGGCGTGAATAGCGGAACGAAATAGGCTTCCGCCATTGGCAAGGTGTCAGTAAAGCGTCCGGCAGGTTTCCGCAAATTAAAGACCCACGTAGCAACGCTGAGATCTTTTTCACCAAGAACCAACGTGCTCGCTGAATGCGGCTTCAAAGGGACAGTTGAGACTTGATCGGGAAGTAAGATCGATATTTTTGCGCTAAATACACAGCCTAATTGTTTGACGGCAGTAACCAGGACCTCATCAATGTTCGTGGCATTGGCGACTTCACGCGCGAGCGTGTACAGCGCAACAGCTTGCTCTTCGCGGTGTTGGAGGGCAAGTTGTTGGACACGAATACGGGAAGTGAGGTTGCCAAGAATCGAAGCGATGACGAAATACATCCCCAGCATGAGCAAATCTTGCGGCTCAACGATATGAAAAGTGAAGGGTGGAGGGATAAAAAAGAAATCCCAGAGCAACGCGCTAAACGCGGCGAAAAAAATAACGGGGCCACGGCCGACAAAAAGCGCGAGCAGCACAATGGCAAACAACAAAATAAGTCCGACCGCTTGGTAACCGATAAGGGGTAAAGCGCTGTAGCATATTCCCGCCAAGGCGATGATTGTGAATAATCCATAGGCATATTGTCGCAAGACTAATGAAAAAGCAGGGCGAAGTTGTTTTTGTTTGAACGTTTGTATTTTGTCACTCGCGATCACAGAGATATCAATATTGCCGCTCTCCTTGATAAGTCGCGAAACAAATGAACCCCCCCGAAAAAGCTTCACCAACGGTGAATCCTGGGTTTTACCAACAATGATTTGCGCCACATTGTGCTGCCGCGCCACGCGTATAATGCCCGAGACGAGGTCGGTGTCGGTGGTCGTGATAATTTCCGCCCCCAGTTCCCGGGCTAATTCCAGATTTTTTTCCTGTCGTCTTTTTGCTTCCGGTGAAAGTGGGCGACGGGGCAACTCCACGCTTGCGGCGATCCATGGCGATTGCAGGGCATATGCCACACGTCGTGTGGATCGCACAAGTTCGGCAGACATCGGGCTTGGTCCAACGGCAACCAATAAGCGCTCGCCTGATTTCCACGGTCCGGAAATCTTGTGAAGTTGCATGTAGTCGCGCAATTGCTGATCAACATGTTGTGCAGTCAACCGTAGCGACATCTCCCGCAATGCGGTCAAATTGCCGCGGCGAAAAAATTTTTGTGCGGCAAGGCTCGCCTTGTCCGGCACATAAACTTTCCCTTCTGCGAGGCGTTTCAACAACTTCTCGGGCGTAATATCAATAAGCTCGATCTCATCGCCTCGATCAAAAATCGAATCCGGAACCGTTTCTCGCATCACAAGACCGGTAATCTGCCGCACCGCATCAGCGCGACTTTCCAGATGCTGCACGTTGACAGTTGTATAAACAGTGATACCGGCATCGAGTAATTCGAGCACATCCTGATATCGCTTGGCGTGGCGGTTACCGGGGATATTAGAATGAGCAAGCTCATCAACCAGCACAAGCTGGGGTTTACGATCAAGAATGGCATCTAAATCCATCTCATCGAACATCGCGCCGCGATATTCCATCGTTCGGCGTGAGATGATTGGCAAGCCCTGGAGTAATGCCTCAGTTTCAGCGCGTCCATGGGTTTCAACATATCCCACGACAACGTCCGAGCCCTCTGATAAAACCTGACGGGCGGCTTGTAACATGGCGTATGTTTTGCCGACGCCGGCAGCCATGCCAAAAAAAATTTTAAGCCTGCCTTTTTTTCGGCGGGTCTCTTCTTTTTTTATCGCTGCCAACAAGACGTCGGGATCGGAACGGTGTTCGATGTCCATATTTTTATTTCCCCGTCACGTGACCTGGTCAAGGGCCACGTTCAAAAGCAACACATTGACGCGCGATTCGCCAAAAATACCCCATTGCGGTGGCTCAATAAACTGTTCCACCAAGTTACCTATTTTTTGCCTTTGCTCCGCTCGAAATCCGCGAACATGTGCAATGCGATTAATTTGTAACCGCACCGCTTCCGGACTAATATGGGGATCAACGCCGCTGGCAGAAGCAAAAAGTATATCCGCGGGCATGGTTGTATTTGGTGAAAGCGTGCCAATGTAGTCATGTTGTGTCCGTCGCTTCTGCGATAGATCTCGTAATATGGCGCTTGTCGGGCCAAGGTTGGTACCTCCGGAGGGGATTGGATTATAATCTATCGCAGAAAAGCGGCCCCAGAAATAACGAGAGCTAATAAATTTTTGCCCAACCAATTCCGAGCCCTTAATTTTTCCATCAACCGTTATAATGCTGCCGTTGGCCTGGCGGGAAAAGACGATTTGTCCTATCCCGGTGATGATAAGGGGATAAAAAATTCCGGTCAGAACTGTCATAATAAGAAGAAGGCGTAGCGCTGAAAAAAGATGTTTCATATATTCACCTTATGCGAGTTTCAAAGCGATAACCAAAATATCAATCACTTTAATGCCGAGGAATGGAACGATAAGGCCGCCGATACCGTAAATCATCACATTACGCAGTAAAATAGCGTTCGCGCCCCGTGGACGATAGGTAATACCCCTCAATGCCAGCGGTATCAGGGCGATGATAATGAGCGCGTTAAAAATCACAGCCGAAAGAACAGCGCTTTGCGGGGAAGTCAGCTTCATGATGTTGAGCGCTGAAAGTGGGCCGATGGCCCCGGTAGTTGCATAGAGGGTACCGAAAAGCGCGGGTAAAATCGCGAAATATTTCGCCACATCGTTAGAAATACTGAACGTTGTGAGCGCGCCCCGGGTCATCAGCAGCTGCTTCCCGATTTCAACGATCTCGATCAATTTCGTTGGATTGCTGTCCAAGTCAACCATATTTCCTGCTTCGCGTGCGGCTTGCGTGCCCGTATTCATGGCGACGCCGACATCAGCTTGTGCCAGCGCAGGAGCATCATTCGTTCCATCACCAATCATGGCAATAAGCCGGCCCTGGGCCTGTTCCTCGCGAATGCGTTGCAATTTGGTTTCCGGTGTGGCTTGGGCAATAAAGTCATCCACACCAGCTTCAGCCGCGATTGATGCGGCGGTAAGCTGATTATCGCCGGTGATCATCACCGTGCGAATACCCATCGCGCGCAGTTGTTCAAAACGTTCCTTTATTCCCCCTTTCACCACATCCTTAAGTTGAATCAATCCCAAAATTTCAAGATTTTCGATTACCACCAGCGGCGTGCCTCCTGACCAAGCGATATCCGTTCCGATCATCTGCGTGACACGCATGCTCATGCTGGAGACCTGATCTTCCGCGCCGTTTGCAATTAAATAGGCGCGTATGGCCTCAAAAGAACCTTTACGAATGCTTCGTGCTGAACGTCCTTCCATAGCGGGAATATCAACGCCACTCATCTGTGTCTGCGCGCTGAAGGGAACAAACCGTGCTCCCAACTCCTCGATGTTCCGACCGCGCAGGCCAAAGTCTTTTTTCGCGAGCACCACAATCGAGCGGCCTTCCGGCGTTTCATCGGCAAGCGATGCTAATTGGGCAGCATTCGCCAAGCGTTCTTCAGTCACTTCCGGAGCAGGTACGAATTCCGTTGCCATGCGGTTGCCAAGAGTGATGGTTCCCGTTTTGTCAAGCAGAAGCACATCGATATCCCCTGCCGCTTCAACGGCGCGACCGCTCACCGCCAACACATTACGCCGAATCAGTCGATCCATGCCGCTGATGCCAATGGCACTGAGCAAGCTGCCAATGGTCGTCGGAGCAAGACAGACCAGGAGCGCCACAAGAACCGGTACTGTCAGTGAAGAAGAGATTTTCATTTCCGCGGCTTTTCCGCTGTAAATGTTGAAAGGAAGCAATGAGACGACGACCACCACAAAGATAATGGTAAGCGCCGCGAGCAAAATTGTCAAAGCAACCTCATTCGGGGTTTTGCGGCGCTTGGCGCCTTCCACCAGGACAATCATGCGGTCGAGAAACGTGTTGCCTGGTTCCGATGTGATACGGATAATAATTTTGTCGCTCAATACCCGGGTGCCACTGGTGACGGCGCTCCGATCTCCGCCGCTTTCTCGTATAACCGGAGCGGATTCGCCGGTAATCGCAGATTCATCAACGCTGGCGATGCCTTCGATCACGTCGCCATCGCCAGGAATAATATCATCGGTTTCGCAGACCACGATATCCCCAACTTTCAATTCAGTAGCAGAAATTTTTTCTTCCCGACCGTTAACGAAGCGGCGAGCGATCGTTTTCATTCGCATTTTGCGAAGACTTTCGGCTTGTGCCTTGCCGCGACCTTCCGCAACCGCTTCTGCAAAATTCGCAAACAGCACCGTGAGCCACAGCCAGAGTGTAACTTGAATATTGAAAAAACCAGGTTTCCAAACCATAAGCTCACGAGAAACAGTGATGGTTGTCAAAATTGCCCCGATGAAAACCACGAACATCACCGGGTTCTTGATTTGCCAACGCGGATCGAGCTTAACAAAAGCATCCACGAGTGCGCGTACAATGATTGCTTTATCGAAAAGTTTAGGCGGTTTCTTTATCGAGTCCATTTGAACGTTCTTAAATAAAAGTCAATTTAACGGGCAATGCCTTAAAATACATGACCGGCGCGCATAAGAAGGTGTTCGACAATCGGGCCGAGTGAAAGTGCGGGAAAAAACGTTAGCCCGCCGACAATAATGACGATTGCAACCAGCAAAACAACAAAGGTAGCATTATCGGTTTGAAAAGCTCCCGCGGAAAACGGCGCAATTTTTTTGTCGGCCATACTGCCGGCGATGGCCAACACCGGCACGATAACGGCGAAACGTCCGATGAGCATAGCGATGCCGAGCATGATGTTATAAAAAGCAGTGTTGGCATTCAATCCGGCAAACGCGCTGCCATTATTACCCCCCGCTGAAGAAAAGGCATAAAGTATTTCACTCAGCCCATGCGGGCCTTTGCTTCCGAGGCTCGATAAACCGGCATCCGTCACGCAGGCAATCGCTGAAAAAACCAGAATGACGAGACTCGGTGCAATCACAGCCAGCATTGACATTTTAACCTCAAAAGCTTCAATTTTTTTGCCGAGGTATTCGGGTGTTCTGCCGACCATCAAACCCGCAATAAACACAGTAAGGATGACAAAAATAAGCATCCCGTAAAGTCCAGCGCCAACGCCGCCAAAAATCACTTCACCGAGCATGATGTTGAACATTGCCACCAAACCAGCGAACGGTGAAAGGCTGCTGTGCATCGCATTCACAGACCCATTGGAGGCAGCAGTGGTTGCGGTTGCCCAAAGCACACTGTTAGTGATACCAAAACGCACCTCTTTCCCTTCCATCGTACCGGCAATACCGGTCACCGGATTGAAACCATATTCGGCCCAGAGCGACACCACCAATCCCGTGAGAAAAAGCGTCATCATCGCCGCGAAAATTACCCAGCCTTGCCGTCTGGAACCAACCATTATCCCGTAGGTATAGGTCAACGCGGTCGGAATCAGCAACAGGGAAAGCATTTGGAGAAAATTGCTGAGGGGCGTGGGGTTTTCAAGCGGATACGAGCTGTTGGCGTTAAAAAAACCGCCGCCGTTGGTGCCCAACTGTTTGATCGCTATTTGCGAGGCGGCCGGCCCAAGCGGAATGATTTGGCTATGACCTTCGAGTGTCTGAATGTGCATGGCGGGTGAGAACGTTTGCACAACGCCTTGTCCAACGAGTAAGATCGCAAGAATGAAAGCAAGGGGCAGAAGAACATACAGCGTCGCCCGAACAAGATCGATCCAAAAATTACCGATCGTTTGCAGGGAACGTCGCGTCAAACCGCGAGTCAGCGCCAGCAACACCGCTACGCCGGTGGCGGCGCTCAAAAAATTTTGCACTGTCAGACCGACCATCTGCGTTAAATAGCTGAGGGTGGTTTCCCCCGCATAGCTTTGCCAGTTGGTGTTGGTCATGAAGCTGACCGCCGTGTTAAAGGCTAAGGCCATAGAAACCCCCGGCAATTTTTGCGGATTGAGCGGTAACTTATCCTGAATCAGTTGTATGACGAAAACCACGACGAACCCGAGAAAATTGAAGATGAGCAATGCCCAGACGTAGGTTGACCAACGCATTTCAGCATTTTCATCAATCCCCGCAAGTCGGTAAATTGCTTTTTCCAACGGCCGCAGTAGGGCTGTCAGCCACGTATGTCCGCCATTCAAAACTTTTGACATAAATAAACCGAGAACCGGTGTCAGCGCGACCAAAAAAAACAGATACAGCACTATCTGTGCACCCTCATGAAGATGCATGTTTCATTCTCCGGTTAAAGTAAAATAAATAAATCCGGCACGTTCAGTACGACAAAAACGTCTATAGCAACTATGCTTTATTAAGACACCAAACATAGTAATAACTATATAAGATCAAAGGAAAAAACGCAATAAGATTCGTCGTGCCTATGATTTTCTTAAAAAATTTTTTTTCAGCTTGATTATGTGATCCCCTGTTATCACCCTTCTGAAATACAGGAAGAAAATAAAAAAAGACCGCTGGCATGGCAGCAGTCTTTTATACTCTGTCCAATGCCCCCCCAAATGCCTACGAGGTTAGCTGACGGGCTCGGGCTTGGAAGTACCCTATTCTTCTCAATGAGAAATTAGCCCCTATTACTTGGGTCCCCCGCATCCATGGTTTCCATGGATCTCGGCGGCATGATATTTATTTTAAATATTATTAATTATCATGGATCGCAACAATCCGAAAGTCAAGCACAAAGTTTGAACGAAAAAAAGAAAGAAAATGTAAAGTTATCGATGCACGCAACATTTTAATATTATTTATTAAATTATATCCGTAACTATCGAAATTTATGTTTGAACAAAATCCATTAGACAGTTTTTATCTGTTGACAGGATTTTTACTTTTGACTTATCTTATCCCCATGAAAATCATCTATGTTCTTCATAGATTCCTGCCGCGTTTTTTTTCCGGAACCGAAATATACACCTATTACCTTGCCAAAGAGATGGAGCGAAGAGGCCACGAAGTAGAGATTTTTTGCGCCGAGGAAGTTAAAAAAGGTCCTGATTGTAAAATCATCGTCCAGGAAGATGAATATAATGGATTGAAGGTCCATCGCATTAATTTCAACCGGGATAAGACACCTAACATTATCCTGTTTAGTTATAACAATCCCCTTGTTGCTGACCATTTTAAATCATTTCTATCCTCCGCGCGGCCAGACCTCGTTCATATTACCAGTTTTCTAAATCTTTCAGCGGCAATTATTGATCCGATAAAAAAATTTTCGATCCCCGCCGTTTTTACGGCTACCGATTATTGGTGTTTTTGTCCCAAGTCCAGTTTACTTGTTTTTGACGGCTCCCTCTGTAACACAGCTGAGATGAAAAGCTGTCTTTCATGCCTCATAAGCCTTTCCTCTTTCTATGAACAAGTTCTTAGAAAATTAAGGATCTCCCCTTTAGTTTTAACGGCAATTTCCTTAGTGTTGGGAAAAATTTCCGGAATCAAAAACAATCCTTTTGTAAAAGCAGAGTTCGCTTTAAACGAACGCTCTTATTATATTTTGGAAAAATTAAAAAACCTTGATCTTATTATCGCTCCTACGCCCCATCTCCAAGGATTTTTTGCGCGCGCGGGATTTTCTCCCGAAAAAGTTATGCTTTCGGGATATGGTCTTAATCTTGACTGGATAAAACCACACTCGAACCACTTTTCGGAACAACCGCTCCGTTTTGGATATATCGGGATGCTTGCTCAGTTAAAAGGGGTCGATATCCTCATTCGTTCATTTAACCGTCTTGCCTCTTCAAAGCGAGCATGCCTTAAAATTTATGGTGATGACTCTCATTTTCCTCTTTATGCCAAAAAATTAAAACAACGTGCTCACCATAATCCCGCCATTTTCTTCTTAGGCACCTTCTCACCGAATCAGCTCGGAGAAGAGTTGGGCGGGATTGATGTTTTAATTGTTCCCTCACTGTGGTACGAAAATGCTCCGTTGATTATTTCCGAAGCTTTTGCCGCAGGTGTTCCCGTTATCGGAAGTGATGTTCCAGGAATTTCAGCATTGGTAAAGGATGGGGTTAATGGATTGCTTTTCCCGCGGGGAGATGAAGAAGACCTTACACGATGTTTAGAAAAATTTCTTCATGAGCCTGATCTCTTGACAAAGCTGAGAAAAAATTTGCCGCCGGTCAAAAGCATTCAAGAGAATGGCGATGAACTGGAGGAGATTTATTATAAGCTGATCAAAAGCCAAACAAAAACAGCGCCAGCGATGAGTTAAGCTGGAGTTACCCCTCGGCCTACTCCAATATAGTGATACCCTAATTCAGACATTCTTTCCGGTTCATAAATATTTCTCAAGTCTACGATCAATGGCTGCGCCATGAGTTTTTTCACCTCTTTGAGATCAAGGTTTCTGAATTCGTTCCACTCCGTAAGGATAACGAGACCATCTACTCCTTTAACGACCGAATAAGCATCCCTTTCGTAGGTGAGATTAATAGAATGTACGGCCTTTTTAAACTCATCCATCCCCGCGGGATCATACGCTTTTACTTTTGCCCCTTTTTGCAGTAATGCCAGAATAATATCAATAGCCGAAGATTCCCGCACATCACTGGTGTTGGGCTTAAAGGTAAGACCTAAGATACCGATCATCTTCCCTTCTACGGATCCTACTGCTTTCTCAATCTTTTCCACCATTACCCTGCGTTGATTCTGGTTTACTTTAATGACTGATTCAACAATGCTGACCGGGCTTCCAAGTTTTTTCCCCAAATAGGCAAACGCGTGAGTATCCTTTGGAAAGCATGACCCTCCAAAGCCAGGCCCAGGGTGAAGAAATTTCGAACCGATCCTTTTGTCCAACCCCATGGCTTTGGCCACCTGATGCACATCTGCCCCAACCTTTTCACAAATATTAGCCACCTCATTAATAAAGGAAATTTTAGTAGCAAGAAAAGCATTGGAGGCATATTTAATTAATTCCGCCGTCTCCAAGTTGGTAAAAACAAAGGGGGTCTCGATCAAGTAAAGCGACCGATAAATATCTTTCATAATTGCCAAGGCGCGTGTACTATCCGCACCAATAACCACCCGGTCAGGCCGCATAAAGTCTTCAATTGCTGATCCTTCCCTGAGAAATTCAGGGTTAGAAACAATATCAATATTAATTTCTTTTTTTAGTTTTTTTTGAACTATCTTTTTAAACCAGTTATTCGTTCCAACCGGCACCGTACTTTTTATCACGAGTATTTTATAATCGTCAATTATTTCTCCCAGACTCTGTGCCACTTCTTCCACCTGAGAGAGATCAGTTTGCCCTTGGCCATTATCCGGTGTTCCTACTGCAACAAAAATCACCAGGGAACGATCCACGGCCGTCTTGAGGTTGGAGTCAAAAGACAGCCTCCCATTTTTCACGTTTCTTTGGACTAACTCCTCCAGGCCAGGCTCATAAAAAGAAATCTCTCCTTTGCGAAGCTTTTCAATCCTTTCCCGGTCCTTATCAACACAGATAACCGTCATACCAAAATCAGCGAGTCCGGATCCTGAAACCAATCCTACGTATCCCGTACCAATCATCGTGATGTTCATGATTTTTACCTCATGCGAAAATGGTAAAAATATTTCCCGGGCAGTTTTTATACCACATTGCATTCAAAAGCAGATCGAGCCGGCGACGATCAAAACGTGAAAAGTGAGACGTGAAGTGTGAAGTGTTTTAACACCTTACGTTTAACTTTTTACGATTTACGAAAACTGACGAGGAGCCAACAAAGATATACAAATTTGGTATTATGCATAGCTGTGAAGACCAACGAGAAGATAATTAACCCCAAAATAAGTAAAAATAACGGCAACAAAACCAACGATCGAAAGCATCGCTGCTTTCTTCCCGCGCCACCCATGGGTGTATCGAGCATGAAGAAAAGCGGCATAAAAAAACCACGTAATAAGTGACCACGTTTCTTTGGGGTCCCAACTCCAATAACTCCCCCAAGCGTAGTTAGCCCAGGCGGCACCGGTAATTATTCCTATGGTAAGCATGGGAAAACCAATGGCGATGGCCTTGTAGTTAACATCATCCAAAACCCTCTCATCAGGTAATATCCCTTGCCTTTCCTTAAGCGCCACAGTGGCAATTAAATAAATAATACTAACCCCAAAGGAAACCGCAAAAGCAGCGTACCCGATAAAGCAGGTAACAACATGGTAGGTAAGCCAATTGCTCTGGAGCGCCGGAATCAAGGGTTGAATTTCATTGGAAAAAGAATCAGTGAGCGTGGTAAGGGCTAACAGTATGGAAGCAACCGGAGTAACAAACGCGCCCAGAGTTTTTATTTTTACTTTATATTCAATCACTAAATAAATAAAAATGACAATCAGAGCAAAAAATACCATGGACTCAAACTGATTGGAAAGAGGGATGTGCCCATACCCGAGCGCGTAGGATTCTTTCCAGCGAAGGATGAATGCGGTTATCTGCCCGATCAGTCCGCTTAAGGTTACCATGGTGGCGAGATTCCCGATTACTTTACTCCGAAAAGCCAGATAGCAGATGTATAAAAACGTGCTAAAAAGATAAACAAAGGTAACAACGCTGAGTATTGTGGAACTCGCCATACGCTATTTATTCTCCTTTTTCTGAGACGTGATCCGCGGTCAAAATATCTCAGATCTTTTCGATTTCTGACTTTAGCCTCTCGAACACTTTTTCAAAACCGATCCGGTTCTTACGAGCGGTCCCTGCCATTACCAGCTCGAGGTTATTTCCCACACTCTTTGTTCTTATCCACACCTGTTGATGAGAAAAGAAAAAGGTGCTGAGTATTCCCAGAATCATGAGGATACATCCTGTCCAAACCACATTAACCCCCGGGTCTTTTGTGACCTGAAGGCCGGTATAGACTTTCCCTTTAATATCTTGAATCAAAAATTGATACTCGCCTTTACTGCCGTGAAAATCAGGGAATTTCTGGAAGACCCAGGTTTGAGTTTGAAGTTCATCGCCCTTAAATATCAATAACTCTAAAGCCGGATTGTGCAGCGCAAAAGACCGATTAATCACCGTTCCATTTTCATCCAAAACAAAATCAGGGAAAAATCGGTTTACTTTTATTGTCAGACCGGTTGTGGGAAGGGTAAAGCTTTCTCCCACCTTCACATGAAATACTCTGCCTGGTTCCTTGCTTCCTCTTTTCATAACCCGAAGGATTACTTCCCCACCTTGATCAATAACCTCTCCAAAGCTTTCTTGATAAAAAACAAATCCTTTATATTTTAAGGGGTGGTTTACCTCGATGTTTTTTGTTAAAACCTCTTTCCCATCTTCAAAAATTGCAAGGGAACTTTTATAGTCTTTCGGTGCACCATTAGGATAGTAAGTAACATCAAAATCATCACACCTCACCATAAAACCAAGATCGAACATGAGGCCATTCTGTAATCGTATCTGATAAGTACCGGCGCCTTCGGGGATTTCAACGTTTCCTTTAAAGCCCCATAATGATCCAATCAGGCCCCCAATTAAAATGATAATCACGCTGACATGGGTGATAAAAAATCCAAGACGAGAGTACCGTGCTTTTTCGCAAAAAAGATGCATAGTTCCATTTTCTAAAGTCTCGTGGGGAGAAGCAAAATCTTTTTTTAAAATTCTAACGACCTTTTCTCGTGCGTCGTTAAGAGAAATTTTTTTATCGATTCTGGTCTTAAAAGTCAAATTGCTTATCTGATCGTCAGTCAAGAGAGGACTAACCTGGGTCAAACTTTTTAAAGTCCGGGGAACATTTTTAATCGAGCACGCGAGTAAATTGATGCAGAGAAGAAAAAGTAAAAGGATGAACCACCAAGAATGATAGAGATCGAAAATACCAAGCGTCTTCAATGTATTATAGGAAGCAGTGCTGTAATGCCTGAGATACTCACCCCCCGTAAGATTTTGAGGAACCACGGTGCCGATGATAGAAACTGCAGCCAGAACAAGTAAAAGCGCGATAGTAAGTTTAAGGGAAGTTAAAAAATCACTTTTTCTTTTTTTCGACCCTTCGGTCTTTCCCTTGTTGCGCTTCATTAAAACGTAATCTCCACCGCCCGAAAGGGGCACACCGTAACACAAAGTTCACAGGCGATACATTTATCCTTTTCAAATATTATTTTCATATTTTTGCGGTCAACACTGATTGCGCCGGACCGACACACCCCCGAGCATGCTGTACATTGAGTACATCTATCCTCATAGAATGCAACATCAAGCGCTAATGGTTCCACCCTCACTCCCAAGCCTTTCAGATATTCTTCACCCAGTTTTAATTTTTCCTTTTTTCCGTTAAGTTCTACGATGAGCCTCCCCTCCTCTTTGGGAGTAACCCGGGCCCTAAGGATATTTAATTCCAGATCAAAATCCTTAACCAGATGGTAGGTTATTGGTTGATCGATCAAATAATTAGGAAAGGTAAGTAACAGTTTCCTTTTTGGCATTTTTTTGTACCCCCCTCTTTTATCACTGAAGAGGACGTTCTTTAAATGGTTTAAAACTCACCCCTGACTTTGAGTCAGGGAGCGTTGCCACCGCCTCCGTTAAAATAAATTTACCTTCTTTGATCCAGGTCTTTAATAACAGAGCTATTTCCCGGGCTTTAAAATAAGATGAAAACCCTCCGGTCGGAATTTTTTTCCCTCTCAGTTCAATTATACCGCTCCTTAATTGGGCATAAGTAACTTCACCTAAGATGTCTGATTCAAGCTGGGGATACGCCTGGCTGTAATCCACTATTGGAGCTACGATTTCAGAATCTTTAACTGAGGCAGCCCGAAGCACTTCTTCGTCAAGAATCGGAATCGGAACCCCGATACCTACCGCAAGCGTGCACCCATATCCAATCAATGACGCTCCTCGAAGCCAGTGAGCGCTCATTCCTTTCAAATCCCCTAAAACCGCCAGGGTTCCCGCCGGCCGAAAGGGCACGTGGTTTTTCCCACGCAAAACGGTTGGGTTATGTTGAGTACCATTCCAAACGACATATCCAACCCCACCCCCCAAAAAAATCCTCGTTCCGACTCCAATAGTGCGGTATTCCGGGTCATTCAGTAAAGGGGAAAGTTGGCCGGCACTGGAATAATTGGCATTTCCCAATTTGGGCATAAGCATGCCCATGTAGGTATAAATTACTTTATCAGAAAGGTTGACGGCTACATTATAATTCTGATAGGCATTTCGAGGGTTGAACAATACTGCCTCATTCATCTCTTTGAGAGATATCCAGGTCTCCAGCTTTTTCCTCGGGTAACAATCAGTTCCATAGGCTTGTACAACTAATCGCACATCCTTACCAGCAACCAAATCCTCGATAACGTGGGCCCCGCCATATTCAAATCTTCCCGGAAAAACCGAATTTCGTGGGTCTTCCTCCGGCAAAGCAGTAGCCCCCAGATAAAAATCAGCTGCAGCAAGCCCCGTATAAGCGGGAACTTCATTAAGATGGACCTTTCCTCCCCCCAGTTTTATTCGAGGCCGGGTATGTCCTACGTTGAAATAAGCCCCAGAGGAACACATGGGGCCAAAGGTACCGGTTGTAACCACATCAACTTTCTTAGCAGCTTTTTTAACTCCTTCTTCAACCACAAAATCAATAATTTCTTCCGCAGTTAAAACAACTGCTTCCCCTTTCTTAATCTTTTCATTTATTTCTTGAATGGTTTTAGCCATGAACCAGATCTCCTGTGCGAATGAGCTACGCTAATGGAAATAAAATAGTTTATCTCATAGCATTTTAGAAAAATAAAAGCAAGGCGCTAAGTATCATAACTATCGTAAAATTATTTACTAAAAAAAATTTTTTTATCATCTTAGAAATATCTTGACAAATCAGGAAAGTTAATTAATAATAAGAATCATTATTAATCTTATTATGGAGGCCACCCTATCCGATACAGAGGGCTTTGCTGAAATTGCAAAAGTTTTTAAAAACATTGCTCAGGCGGAAAAACAACATGATAAACGTTATCTTGGGCTTCTCGAAAATCTCAACCAAGAAAAAGTTTTTAAAAAAGAGGGGATAGTTTTATGGAAGTGCCGCAACTGCGATTATGTCCATAAAAATATGGATGGTCCCGATGAATGACCAGCTTGTGCTCATCCCCAAGCGTATTTTGAACTTTTATCGGAAAATTGGTAATATGTAGATAAGCTTGGATTAATGAATTTTTCTATTCCTAAAAAAAATTGTAAAAGGAGAACGCCATGAAAAACTCGTGGAAATGCAATCAATGTGGCTACATCCTCCGGGAAAATACCCCTCCAACTAAATGTCCATCTTGTCAAAAAGAATGTACTTTTATTGACGTCACCTGCTACACTCCGGACTGTGGTGGACCAGGATCAGGCAATATTGACCCGCAATTGATAAATCAAGAACCTGAACGGTAAAAAAGCATTTATTCTATTAACAACATGTTTTTTTTTAAAGCAACAACAGAAAATTATGTGGATATGCAATACCGCAAATTGTGGATATATTTATAACCCTGCGAAGGGCGACAAAAAAGGAAAAATTCTTCCGGACACTCCTTTTGAAAAATTACCTGAAGATTGGAGATGCCCTATTTGCGGAGCGTCCAAAAAGAGTTTTCTTCCGGTTAAATGATAGTAAACCCCATTAGAAAACTTTCACACCGGGCATTTACCCCCTTGTGAACGGTGTAAGAATCTTCAATTTTACCCTGCTTGCCCCGTTAGGTATTTGATATCTAACCGGGACTTTCTAACGGGGTAGATCAACCGGACCTATAATGTGCCCTTTGGTTTCTAAAAGGAATACACGGTGAAATCAGATGCAAAAATTTTTATTACTAAACAGCGGCAGGTGATTTTAGAAGAACTCAAGAATTCAGCTTCGCATCCTACTGCTGATGAAGTTTTTTTGATGGTTCGACAACGGTTACCCCGGATAAGTTTAGGAACGGTATACCGCAATCTCGAGCTTCTTTCTGAAAATGGGATAATTCAAAAGCTTGACTGGTCGGGACGGCAAAAACGCTATGATGGAAATTTTGAAAGTCATTACCACATTCGTTGTTTGAACTGTGGCCGCGTAGAAGATGTTATGATTAAACCCTTTTCAGTCGTCGAAGAAACGTTTCGCGCAGTTAGTGATTATAAAATCATAGGGCACCGGTTAGAAGTTTTAGGACTTTGTGCCGACTGTAAGAAACCTTAATTTTAAAAAAAAGAACGTTTGCACTAAACAAAACGCTCTTTTTAATTCAGCCTGGTGCGCTCGTAAGTCAAAAACAAACTTAGCATGCCTGTAATGATAAAACAAGGAAAAGAAAAAATGATGTCACACCCGTATCCAGACCACAGAATTCGTAAGACTCACCGCGATATGGTGTTATTTATTCTTATCCTCTTGTTTTCTTTCGGATGCGTTTCTTTTGAAACCAAATCATCATCAATTATTTCTCCGACAAAACCCTCACCCCCTCCTGAGGAAAAAACAACTTTACCAATATTTGAGTTTTCTATTCCGCAAAATGAATGGGAGAAAAACTACCTGGGAGTTTCTGGTTCTGGGAACTTTAAGGTTACTCAAATTAACAGTTCAGTTCTTATCATTGAGGTCTTCAGCATGTACTGCCCTCATTGTCAGCGCTCAGCGCCTTTCGTTAATGACCTTTTTCAGACCATTCAGGGCCGAAGGGATTTAAAAGAACAAATTAAAATGATCGGTATTGGGGTAGGAAATAGCCTTTATGAAGTTGATTTATTTAAAAACAAGTACGGAATTCCTTTTCCCCTTTTTCCCGATCAAGACGGTTCAATCAGCAAGATGCTTGGGGTGTCCGGCACCCCTACGTTCATAGGCGCTAAGATTAATCGCGACGGAACTACTGAACGGTTTTATTTCACATCAGGTGAATTAACTGACGCTGCTATTTTTTTATCTGAACTCCTTAATCTCTCGGGATTAAAACAGGAGGATAAACAATGAGCAAGGGGAACTATATACTCAGCCTATGGCTGTTTAGTGTTTTTATGGTTTTCTTGGGAACCGGTAACACTTACGCTCAATCAAGTGGTTTTAAAGACAATATTTTTCCCGTCGAGAAGCTCACGCCGCGCGACAGTGTTCTCACGCTCAAAGTTGGAGATAGTGCGCCTGATTTTACTCTCCCCGCAGTTGAAGGAGGTAAAATAACCCTAAGCCAGTATCGAGAGGAAAAAAATGTTGTCATCTCATTTGTTCCTGCTGCTTGGACACCGGTCTGTTCAGATCAATGGCCTGGGTATAATCTTGCTCACGATCTTTTTGTTAAAAATGACGCCATCCTCCTCGGTATTACGGTTGATAATACCCCTACTCTTTATTCCTGGAACAAACAAATGTGCGATCCGGGTGAAAAGTTATGGTTTCCGGTGCTTTCGGACTTTTACCCTCATGGTGAAGTAGCATCAAAATATGGTGTCCTTCGGTCAACTGGAGTCAGTGAACGAGCGCTTTTTGTCATTGATAAAAAAGGTGTCATCCGCTATATAGACGTTCATGACATAAACCAAAGACCACCGCTCGATGAGCTTGCCGCAGCCCTTGAAAAACTTAATCAATAATCTCAAGATGGTTTAAGCGGAGGTTTGTTATGGAAAAAGACGTAAAGGTTTACACGCTTCCCACCTGACCCCACTGTAAAACAGCGAAAGAGTATCTTTCGCAAAAGGGTATCACCTACCAAGAGTTTGATGTGGGGAGAAATAAAGAGGCGGCCAAGGAAATGATTAGACTGTCGAGCGCTCGAAGTGTGCCGGTTATTGTAATTGGGAACGAGGTCATTGTTGGTTTTGATACTGCCCTGATTGATGCCGCGTTAAGCAGATAGGTTTATGAAACACTTTATGCAGAGAATATAATTATTATTAATTATTATTATTAAGGAGGATAAAAAAATGGATCTAACCGCGTTGTTTAAATTAAACTATGGCGTCTATGTAATTTGCTCGAAAAAGGGAGATAAGATCAATGGCCAAACCGCTAATGCGGTAATGCAAATTACTTCAGAGCCACCGACCGTTGCCATAAGTATCAACAAACAGAACTTAACGCATGAATACATAAAAGAAAGTAAGGTCTTTTCAATCGCAATACTCTCGCAAGACACTCCCTTGAATTTTATCGGCACCTTCGGTTTTAAGTCCGGGCGAGATCAAAATAAGTTCGAGGGGGTAACGTTCAAGATCGGCAGCTCACAAGCTCCCGTGCTTTTAGATAACGCTCTTGCCTCAATAGAAGCAAAAGTAATTAAAGATATTGATGTTGGCACGCATACTATTTTCATCGGCGAGATCACAGATGCCGGTAACCTTAAGCCAGGCGAACCCATGACCTATGCTTACTACCACCAGGTAAAGCGAGGGACGACACCAAAAACTGCTGCCACCTATGTTAAAGTAGAGCAAAAGCCCGTTTTAAAGATTAAATACCAATGCGTAGTTTGTGGGTATATCTATGATCCGGAAAAGGGCGATCCTGATGGCGGAATATCTGCCGGCACTGTCTTTGATGACCTTCCTGACACCTGGGTTTGTCCGGTCTGTGGAGCAAGTAAAAGCCAGTTTGAAAAGCTGGCTTAAATAAAAAAAATTGTCGGTTTATAAAGGAGGCTTACCATGATTACCTGGGGAGACTCAATCGAAAAAGCCGTAAAAAAGGCAAAAGAAGAAAAAAAATTGGTCTTAGTGGATTTTTATAATCCGGGGTGAGTTGGATGCCAGCAGCTGGATGCTGTTTCCTGGAACAATGAGAAGGTGGTTAAGGTCGTAACTGATTGGTTCATCCCGGTAAGAATCTCCGGCGACAAACAAGCAGATCTTTTTGAGAAGTATTTGGTAACGTGGACCCCTACGATTACCATGTGGGATGAAGAAGGAAGAGAGCATTATCGCTTTACCGGATTTTTAACACCTGAAGATTTATGTGCCCGGATTATCCTGGATGGAGCTAAAACCGAGCTTGCCATGAAAAATTATGATCTGGCGATAAAGTGTCTCAATGATGTATCAGAAAAATATAAAGGGACCTGTGCGGTGCCGGAAGCGATTTTTTATCTGGGTGTCGCGCAGTATCTTTCCAGTCATAACCCGAAGCCATTACGTGAAGGGCTGGACAGGCTCAGAAAGGAATTTCCTCAAAGTGAATGGACTTTGCGGGCTAAACCCTACGAACTAATACAAACGCATTAAATAAAGTGTCATGCTGAACTTGTTTCAGCATCCCTGCCCGCGACGGGCAGGCAATAAAATCACCATGTTATAAAAACCTGAACCAAGTTCAGGGTGACAAAATGTAAATTTAAAAAACCAGATAGTAAAGGAGGTAAGCCATGCCCAAAATGTTAGAAATTTATAAATGTGAAGTCTGTGGAAATATTGTGGAGTTACTCCATGAGGGACAAGGAGAACTCGTGTGTTGCGGGAAGCCCATGAAACTTTTTGTCGAAAACACTGTGGATGCTGCTCGCGAGAAACATGTGCCGGTGATTGAAAAGACATCGACGGGGGTGAAAGTCAAAGTGGGCAGTGTCGCTCATCCTATGGAAGAGAAGCACTATATTGAATGGATCGAAATAATCGCGGATGGCAAAGCATATCGCCAATTTCTTAAACCGGGTGATGCGCCGGAAGCAACATTTGCAATCCAGGCTGACAACATTATTGCACGGGAATACTGTAATTTGCACGGGTTATGGAAAGTTTAGGATACCCTTTGTGGGTTCAAAATTGAAAGGAGGACTGTGGTGAGCATCTTTTTTAATCCAGATGAGGTTTTAGAAATGGCCGAACACATTGAAAGAAACGGAGCGCGGTTTTATCGCCAAGCCGCTCAAGGAGCTCACGATGTAGGGGTACGTGAACTCCTGCAAGGTCTTGCCGCCATGGAAGAAGAGCACGAAAAATTATTCGCAAACATGAGAGCGAATCTAAAGAAAGATGAAATTGATTTTAATGCTGACGAACAAGCCCCGTTATATCTTAAGGCCTGGGCGGATAGACATGTTTTTGACATGAAATCTGATCCAATAACCCGCATTAAAGATCAAAAGAACATGGAAGGTATCCTCAACGTTGCCATTGACCTGGAAAAGGAATCCATCGTATTTTACCTCGGCATGAAAAACGGCGTAAATAATAAAACCTATCGGGACAGGATTGAAGAAATAATAAAAGAAGAGATGAAACACATTGTTTCTTTGAGTGTCATATTATCATCGCTTAAAAAATAGTTTTAAAATAAAGGGAGAATAGCTTATGCCGAAAGCACTCGTGGTTTATGCTACCCGGACTGCAAAAACCAAAGAGGTCGCTAACCACATTGCGGAAGGAATAAAGACAGCCGGGGTGGAGGAGGTAAAGGTAGCCGATGTTAAGAGTATTAAGTGTGCGTCGGACCTGGCGGGATACGACGGTTACGCTTTTGGCTCTGCCACGTATCACGGAGAGATGATGGAAGCCATGAAAACCATGCTCTTTATGGCAGAAAAAGCTGATCTCGACGGAAAGATTGGCGGCGCTTTTGGATCTTACGGGTGGAGCGGAGAAGCCCCGGACCGGATTTACCAGACCATGAAAAATATCTTTAATATGAAAATGGTTGATAGCGCCTTGCGAATAAAATCTCCCGCATCCCTTGGCGATGCGCAATTGGCCCACGCCTATGGTCGGGAAATTGGTCAAAAAATAAAAGCTTAATCACTCACTCTGCAGGAGGTCATTTTATGACGACACCCAAATATTGCCCAGGGTTCGAACAAGTCAAACACCTAAGTTCTTTTACCTGTAAATGTCCTTATTGCGGTGAAGAAAAAGAAATTTTTTCCGACGAGTTTGAGAAAAAACATAACTGTAAGAAGTGCAAAAAAGAAATTGATTTTACCCAATGCACCTTAGAAGGACACGTATAAAAATTGACAAGCCTCTTGAAAGGGGGGGATGCATTGTTAACCGGTTAACCCAGAACAAAAGTCCCTATCTTCTTCAACACGCACAAAATCCTGTAGACTGGTATCCTTGGGGAAACGAGGCTTTCCAAAAAGCTATCGGTGAAGACAAGCCGATTTTCCTTTCCATCGGGTATTCCACCTGCCATTGGTGCCATGTCATGGCACATGAATCTTTTGAAGATACGGAGGTAGCCGACCTTCTCAATCAACATTACGTAGCTATAAAGGTCGATCGAGAAGAACGTCCTGACATCGACCAAATTTATATGGCTGTGTGCCAGGCGCTCACCGGTCGAGGAGGGTGGCCGCTTTCGATTTTTATGACCCCCGAAGGAAAGCCCTTTTTCGCGGGCACCTATTTTCCCAAAAAAGGAAGGATGGGCATATCAGGATTTGTCGAAATTCTTGAACAAATTGCAACCCTATGGAAAAAAGATCGGGAGCGAATAAAAACCTCCGGTGAAATGATTACCAATGCCATCCAGCTTTCCTCACCGTCAAAAGCCGAGAATACAACGGTGGATGAGACCACGTTAAAACTCGGCTTTGAACAATTAGCCCAGAGTTTTGATCCCACATGGGGCGGGTTTGGTCCCGCACCTAAATTTCCTACCCCTCATCATTTAACCTTTCTTTTGCGCTGGTTTAAACGAAGCGGCAACCCCCTGGCGTTAAAAATGGTAGAAAAGACGCTTAACAAAATGAGAAAAGGAGGCATTTTCGATCAGATTGGGTTTGGTTTTCATCGTTATTCGGTGGATGAAAAATGGTTGGTTCCCCATTTTGAAAAAATGCTTTATGATCAAGCCTTATTAGCTCTTGCTTATTTGGAGGTTTTTCAAATAACCCGCAACATTGATTTTAAACAGACGGTGGAAAAAATTTTTACTTATGTTCTGCGGGATCTTACGTCGTCTGAAGGCGGCTTTTATTCGGCCGATGATGCGGACAGCGAAGGAGAAGAAGGCCGATTTTACGTGTGGACACCAAAAGAGATAAAAACGGTTTTGGGAACAGAACTCGGAGAACTTTTTTGCCGTTTTTATAACATTACCCTTACCGGCAATTTTGAGTCTAACCTCAGTATCCCCCACGAAACTACTCCTGCCAAAGCTTTTGCTGAGCAAGAAGGTATTGATTTGTCAAAACTTAAAACAAATTTGGAAATTGCACGGGAAAAGCTTTTCGCCGCTCGGGAAAAACGAATTCACCCTTTAAAAGATGACAAGATCATCACATCTTGGAATGGGCTTATGATCGCTGCGTTCGCGAAAGGATATCAAGTACTCGGTGAACAAAGATATGCTGATGCCGCTCGAAAAAGCGCTCAATTTATCTTGAAAAAACTACGAAATTCCGAGGGGAGAATTTTGAGGCGCTTTCGGGAAAAAGAGGTTGCTTTTCCCGGTTATTTGGAAGATTATGCTTTTTTAGTTTGGGGCCTCCTTGAACTCTATGAAGCTACTTTTGAGATTGACTATTTTGAAGAAGCAGTTATTATTAATAATAATATGATAGAACTTTTTTGGGATGAAAAAGAAGGGGGTTTATTTTATTCCGGAAAGGGTAACGAGACCCTGATCGCGCAAAGCAAGGAAGTCTATGATGGCGCCCTCCCCTCCGGCAATTCAGTTGCTGCGTTAACAATGGTGCGACTCAGTCGCATGACCGGAAATGTTGACTTAGAAAAAAAAGTGGATCGAATGGTGCAAACATTTTCTTCTCAGATTTCTGCGTACCCTCTTACCTCAACTTATTTTTTGCAAGCGCTTGACTTTCTTTTAGGTCCGGCTCTGGAGGTTGTCATCGGGGGTGACAAAAAAGATCAAACCACACAGAATATGATCAGTTTGGTTCAAAAAACCTTTCTTCCGCGTAAGGTCGTGCTGCTGCAATCCGAAGGTTCTGAGGGGGAACGACTCGCACAACTATCTTCTTTTATAAACCCGATGATTACGTGTAATCAAAAACCTACGGTATATGTGTGTGAACAGTTTAGTTGCAAAAAACCAATGACTGAGATAGAAGAATTAGAATCATTTTTAAGTACATGTTGAGTAAACCCCGTTAGAAGGATTGCACACGGGCATTTACCCCGTGTGAAAAAGTGTAAAAATTTTTAAGTTTACCCCATGCTTCTTCACCCTGTTAGATAGTGGATATCTGACGGGGGACGCAGAGCATTTCTAAAGGTGCAATGGTATAGTTAAAGTGGACACTTCGAAAAGCATATTTTATAATACCCCGATTCAAGGAGGTGTCCAATGACCCAAAAACAAAAACAAAAGCAATATTCAAAACAATTCAAAGTTGATGCGGTTAAA
>Ga0209164_1001989_pt1 | contig 23489 bp, 20 predicted proteins | sample MTBNYHSulfiMetaG_FD_187458 | JGI IMG/M metagenome (GOLD analysis project Ga0209164, IMG submission 187458) | Enrichment culture microbial communities from rom New York Harbor, USA that are MTBE-degrading - MTBE-NYH (New York Harbor Sulfidogenic)... | ecosystem: Environmental > Aquatic > Marine >... | reverse complement strand
CGGAAAAGAATCCGTTCCGAAAGTTTTATGCCATAGAGTTGGCCAAGGAGATTCACGACTTATCGGGTCTCACCGAAAAGCAACGCATGTTGTTCGATGCCTATAATGTGCGAAGTTTTGAAACTCAACTGAAACGCATGATGGGCTATACAGAAAATTCTGACGTCAAAAGCCTTATGGATGAATTGGAAGTGGTCAAGCGAGAGCTGAAAAACTCGGCCAACCTGATCGACAAAAAGCGCCAGAAGCTGGTTCGGCAACGTACCGCCTATATCGTTCTGTTTATCGTTTTCTGGACCATGATCTACCTTTATTACAGTCGGGGCATTATATTTAAAAAATCAGATCAGGATTAAGTACAAACACGAACGGAATCGCCATGTACCTGGATCATTATCAGCTTAAAACCAAACCATTTGAGATCACTGCTGATCCAAAATTTTTGTGGTTGGGGGAAAAACATAAAGAAGCGTTGGCGACGCTTCGTTACGGGATTCTCGACAATCGGGGCTTTTTGCTTCTCACCGGTGAGGTGGGCACAGGCAAAACACTGCTCATCAACCGCCTGATCACCATGCTCGACATGGATACGGCGGTGGCCACGTTACCTGATCCCGATCTGACGAGTATGGACTTCTACAATATTCTCGCCGACGGGTTTAAGATGAATCGCACCTTTGACAGCAAAGGGGCGTTTTTACTTCACCTGCGTGATTTTTTACACAAAAGCTATGCAGACCATAAGCAAGTCCTGTTGATCATCGATGAAAGCCAGCGATTAAACCATCGGCTCATGGAAAATATTCGGGTGCTTTCCAATATCGAGCTGCAAGACCGTAAACTGATCAATATTTTTTTTGTAGGCCAGCAGGAGTTTAATACGATCCTGACCGCGCCGCAGAACAGGGCCCTGGCGCAGCGCATTACGGTGCGTTACCATATCTCCCCACTCGATAAAAAGGAGGTCGGTGAGTATGTTCAGCATCGTTTAAATGTCGCGGGCACGACCCAGAAGATTTTTAATGTATCAGCGATAGATGGCATTTTTCAGTTTTCCGGAGGCATTCCGCGACTGATCAATATTCTTTGCGACCACGCGCTGCTGACGGGGTATGCGCGCAACACAAGGACCATCGATGCCCGAATCATTGAAGAGTGCGCCCAGGAGTTGCGCATCCCGATAAAATCGAGTGTCAAAGGGATGGTCGCCACCATGAGCACGACCGGCTCCAAATCGATTGCCAATGCAGCTTCCAGACAATCAAGCGGACACGTGACGCCATCTGCTCCGGCAGATATAGCAGACATAAAGGATTCGCCGGCATCCCCTCCAGACGGAGAAGGGGAGGCGAATGCGACGACGAGATCGCCTCTCTGGAAGATCTTCTATTCGTGTATCGTCATCGCGCTGGTGTTGCTGGGAGGATATGCAATTACCCAGATTACCAGCAAGGAGCGCCCAAAATACGATGCAGAGGATTTGACCCCGCAGCAATACCGATCAACCCTGGAAAAAGAGCAGGCGTTGTTGAGCCAGAGTATGGAAAACATGACGGCCGCTGATGAGGTGGGGGCCGAGAATCCATCGTTATCCGCGGACAAGGGCGTTGCCGCCACCCCAGATAAAAGCAACATAGCCGGATCGAGTGGAGGCCAGACCGCTAAAGGCAGCCCAGCGCCTGAAGATAAAACTAAGGATAAGCCGACGGGTAGTGTCGGGGAGATCGAACCCCTCCCCCTCATGAACGAGACGATTATGATCAATTTTACGATCAATTCCAATGAGATTGAAGATGGTTCATATGCCATCCTGGATCGTATCGCCAACTACCTGGTGCAGCGATCCGATAAAGTGGTGCAGGTGCGCGGCTACACCGACGCAAGCGGCTCTGCGGGCTATAATGAAAGCGTCTCGCGGTTTCGTGCCAGCGTGGTTAAATCCTACCTGGTGGGAAAAGGCGCGCCGCCGGAAAACATCGAGATTTTTGCCATGGGCGCCGAGAATCCTGTCGCTTCAAACGAAACGGCTGACGGCAGGCGACTGAACAGGCGGGTAGAGATTGTTTTTAAGACTGGAAACGAAACCACGAACTAGAGTCGATTCACCATTCAATTGATCTGATCATGCCCCATTATTTTCGAAGTATATTCATTTTGATGTGGGCCTGCTGGCTGGCTCTGTTCCCATGCGATGCCGGCAGCGATCGAATCGTTTTGATAGATGGAACGATAGAGATTTCCGAGCGAGTCTGGGAATCTGAAAAGTACGTGCATTTTATTCTCGACGGCACGAAAACCGTTGAAGTGCGTTATGCCAAAGAAATTGTGGCACGCATAGAAAAAAGCGGATCCAAACCGGCCCCGGGTCCGATTCCGACCAATGACGCCACGAGCGTAGGTAAGAAAGCGTCCGGGCCGAATCCCGAAAACCCCCTTCCGAAAGAGCCCTCATCTAAAATTGAAACGCCGTCCAAGCGGGCGGATGCGCCAGTCGCCATCGATCGCGGTATCGTCGAAAACAACAGGAAGTTGACTTTTTACGATCCCCATCGGCCTCAAAAATATTGGGCAAGCCGCAATTCCCGCCACAAGGCATTAAAAGACGCCGTCGCGGCGCTGGCTGGAATCTACGGCCAATCGAACGAGTGGGTCGAGGCGAATATGGGAGATGAAAATGACTTGGGGCTCATTCATTCACGATTGCTGACGGCCCTCGATTTTGAAGCTACACGATCCATCGATTCGGAAGATAGTCCATCGCCCGGCGTGCCCGACGCGGCAGCGGAAGATCCGCTGCACAGCACCAAAAACGCACCGGACAGACCGAAATATTTCACACCTCTCGAAGAATGGCCGCCCCTGGATATTGCGGCCGACCTGCAATTCTACGACCCCCGCCGCGAAAAGAGATACTGGATCGACCCCCGAAGTCAATTCGCTACGCTGAAGGAAGCGCTTGTCGCATTGGCCGATCAATACGGCGTACCTGTCGAATGGATCGAATCCCACATGGGAGATACCAACACTCTTCTCGAGATTCATAAAAACATTCGGTCAAGCCTCGGGAGCAAACCGGACCGCGAATATCAGTAAAACTTTGATTTCAAAAATGGGCGGTGTGGAGGGAGAGCCACCATACGGCCACCAATAGTGATATGAAGCCCAATGTCGCGGCCACCCAAACCGATTTGGAGGGATAGGCATTTGCCGGATCTGCACCGGCATGGCACTGGGATAGGGCCCTCATCGCGGGGATGTCATCGGTGAGAATACGATCCCCATTCGAGAGTTTGATACAGCGCCTTCCTTTGGTGAACCATCCGGCGATTTGAAACACATCGCACGACACGATGCGGTAAAATGGATCAGATTGATGCCAGACATGCAGCAACACCCCGTCAAACTGCACCAGGACGACCATCGACCTGTCGTCCGACCCGTGGTAATAGGTGCCTTTGAATTCGATTATCCGGCTATCGTTTTTTTCGCTGGTCTGCTTCACCGTCTCATCCATAGATTCAATATTCACGTTTTTTTAACAATCCCGGTATAGTATCGGCTAATCGGCACTGCTTTTGTCTCCCTTTGCACTATCCGTGCCTGCTTTTATTATTATGGTAAAACATAAATATTATAAATGGTTATAATTGGTTTTGGACGCGGCTCGTCTCACAAATTGCCGAGAATTGGCAAAGGATGGCTTCTTTTCGGCAGGATATGCGTTTCAGAGAATCATCGGCCCCTCGCCACTGGCGGAGCGGCCCGTTTCCGGGGATTCGTTTGGAAATAGTTGACAGATCGGCGGCAGGCATATCAATATATCTGCAATTGATGGATGAAAACAAAACCCTTATCACCTCCGGATGACGGCCTGAAGGGCCGGCGCCCATTTTAACCGGAAGCCCAGCGACCGCTGTAACCCAAGAGGAAATACGGTCTCTATGACACAGTGTGTTTTATTGAACGCAGACTACTCTTTCATGAACGTGGTGCACTGGAAGCGCGCCATGCGTCTGGTGGTCAACAACAAGGTCACTGTCCTGCGCTACTCTGAGCAGATCGTCCAGGCGGCCGGCGGGATGGTCATGCGGATTCCGTCCGTCTTGAAGTTGATCAAATTGATCCGGTCCGTTTACCGATCCAGGGTCCCCTTCAGTAAACGCAATGTGCTCATTCGGGATGGCTTTCGCTGCTGCTATTGCGGGGAGCCCAAAGGCAAGATGACCATCGACCACATCGTTCCCCGGTCGAGAGGCGGTTCGACCACGTTCGAGAATTGTGTTTGCAGTTGCCGCCCTTGTAACACACGCAAAGGCAACCGATTACCCTCGGAGGCCGGCATGTTTCTGAAACGGCCTCCCCACCAGCCCACCATTTCGGAGTTCCTGCGGCTTCGCCTCAAAAGGGTGGGGATTGAAGATCTCTGGCAGCATTTGGGTTTCGTCGATTGACCTGCTGCCAATCGTTCAACCGGCAGGTCAGATGCTCCATTGGATAATCGATGCCCCCCAGGTCAGGCCTGCGCCAAATGCGACAACCAACACATAATCGCCCTTTTTGATCCGACCTTCCTGATGGGCCTCGTCCAATGCGATGGGTATGGAAGCGGACGATGTGTTGCCATATTTGTGGAGGTTGGTGTAGACCTTCTCCATCGGTATCTGGAGCCGCTCGGCCACCGCTTGTAAAATGCGTACGTTGGCCTGGTGGGGCACCATCAACTGGATATCCTCACGGCTCAATTTGTTGTGTTCGATGGCCTGTTCGGCAATTTTCACCATGGAGGGTACGGCCTGCTTGAAGAGCCGGTTACCCTCCATCTTCAAATGGTGCGGCAGGTATGCCAGACTTTCGAGCATGGCGGGCGGTAGATTGTTGCCCGCCTCGGCGTAAAGCAAGTCCCAGAGGCGGCCGTCGGATTTGATGTGGGTGGATAGAATGCCCCCCGGTTCGTCCGAGCCACGCAGCAGCACGGCGCCGGCGCCATCGCCCAGCAAGACGCATGTGCTGCGGTCCTCCCAATTCAAAACCGATGACAAGCGCTCGGTGCCCACGACCAGCACCGTTTTGGAAACCCCCATCCGGATACCGTTATTGGCCAGTTCCAATCCATAAACAAAGCCTGAACAACCGGCAGAAATGTCATAGGCGGCGGCATTGTCGGCGCCAAGCTCTTTTTGAATCATGCAGGCGGTCGACGGGAAAAGGCGATCGCCGGTTACGGTGGCGGCGATGATACCATCGATTTGATCGGCAGTGACACCCGCGGTTTGCATCGCCCGACGCACTGCGGAGAGTCCGAGTTCCGTCGTGGTTTCGTTCTTGTCTTGCCTTGCAATGCGTCTCTCTTTGATGCCGGAGCGCCGGACGATCCACTCGTCGGTCGTATCAACAATTTGTTCGAGATCTTGATTGGTCAGGACACGTTCCGGAACTGCCGATCCGGTTCCGATAATATGTGCAAAAGGCATGGTAAGTATGTACTCCAGAGATAGAATTAAACAAATGCATATCACTCAAGCAAACGAGCGCGTGACCCCGAAAGGCCCGTGCATTGCTCAACGAAAGCTTTCTTATAAACCACAATATGATCGCAGAGTCAAAGCGATTTGGCGCGAAAAGGCAATCTGAATCCTGGACGGGATTTCTCAACGAATCGCGATAATTTATATTTTCCATATTTTTCAGGTGGGTTAGAAAACATGCCCCTCCAAATTGAGAGCCGGGCATGCCGTTTCCTATGAATTCAAAATGGCGGCGATCAACTCCTCCTTTTCGCGGTCAGTAATATAGGGACGGGTGCGTACATCCCAAATCTTGCTTTCACGCTCTTTTTTGCGCTTGGCAGCAGCTTCTACCTTGGCGGTCAGTTGGGCAAGATCACATGGCTTCTCCAAAAAATCGCGTGCGCCGATGCGCATCGCCTCCACACCCGTGGGAATGGTGCCGTGGGCGGTGAGCATGATGGTCTCGATCAGCGGGTCCATGGCCTTGATGCGTCGAAGCGTCTCCACACCGTCCAGGCCGGGCATCTTGAGATCCAGCAGAACGACGTCGATTTCATCCTTGTACGTTTCCAGGTATCGAAGGGCTTCTTCACCGTTCAGCACATAGTCGGCCTGATACCCTCGCCCCACCAAACGCTGGGACAGGGTCTCGATGAAATCCTTTTCATCATCCACCAGAAGCATACGAATCGGCAGCATGGCAGCCTCCTATCTCTCTCTTGTGTCAGTACAAAGCGCCTACTCGAACAACATCTCCAGGTAGTCTTCGGAGATGGGATCGATCCCGGTAAAGTTGTGGTCCGGATCGTGGTTTCTCAAGGCGATCTGGGCACGCAGTCCGTCGGCCACCTTTTTGCCCAACTCCACGCCGAACTGGTCGAACGAGTTGATCCCCCAGATGAAGCCTTCGTAGACCGTGCGCGCCTCGTAGAAGCTGAGAAGACGTCCGACGTTGATCGGCTCGAGATCGTCGAGCAGCAGAATCGATGATGGCCGATTGCCGTCAAAATGACGCGCCCGGTCGGGATTGTCCTGTCCCTCGGCCAGGGCCCGGGCCTGGGCCAGCAGATTGGCCCACAACTCCTGGTGATTGGTCACGCCCTTGGAACGGACCTTGTATTGGGTGAACTGGGGCTGGCGAACACCGATGAAATCGATGGGAAAGGCCTTGCCCTGGTGGGCGAGCTGGAAGAACGAGTGCTGGGCATTGGTGCCCGGTTCGCCGAAGATGACCACCCCGGCCGGTTCGGGCAGCGGTGCGCCTTGAATGTCCACCGCCTTGCCGTTGCTTTCCATGTTGAGCTGTTGGACGTGCGGCGCCAGTTTGGCCAGGGGCGATGCATAGGGGATGATGCCTTGCTGGCCGTAACCCAGGTAGGTGGTGTTCCACACCGAGATGAGGGCCGCGAGCAGGGGCAGGTTCTCTTCGGGGGGTGCGGTGCGGGCATGGGCATCCATCTCGGCCGCACCTCTTAAAAATGCCTCGAAGCGATCGTATCCGATGTAGAGACTCAACGGGACGCCGCCCACGGCCGATGTGACGCTGTAGCGCCCGCCGATATAGTCGAACATGTGGAACGTTCGCAGGACCGGCCGATCGGGATCGTCGCCGGGGCTCCCCTTGGCCGTGACCGAGACCATGTGGCGCGCCGGTTCGATGCCGTTGTCCAGCATGAACTCTTCGGCCAGGTGGGCGTTGGCCGAGGTTTCGGCCGTGGTGTAGCTCTTTGAAATGACGATCCAGAGCGTGGTTTGGGGATCGATGGCCCGCGCCACGACCCCGAAATTGTGGATGTCCACGTTGGCCAGATAGTGGAGGCGGATCTTCTTGTCGGCAAAGGCGGCCAAGGCCGTGGAGACGAATTCGGTGCCCAGATAGGAGCCGCCGATGCCGATGACCACGACATCCGTGAACGGCCGACCGCCGGCGCTGCGCAGCTCTCCCTGGTGAATCTGCTCGCTGAAGATCCGGATCTGTTCGCGGACGTCGCGGATCTCGGGCATCACATCGCGACCATCCACGTGGATGGAGACGTTGCCGAACTCCCGCGTGGCGGTGTGCAGCACGGCACGCTTTTCGGTCACGTTGAGCTTGGCGCCGTCGCACATCCGGGTGAAGCGCTCGCGCAGGCCCAGGCGGCCGTCCAGGCTGACCAGGTTTTTAACGGTCTCCTGATCGAGCCGCTGTCGGGCATAATCGAAAAACAGGCCGCCGCCGTTGGCCGAAAAGTACTCGAAGCGATCCGGCTCGGCCAACAGACGTTTCAAATGGTTTTCCGGCTGCTGCATGGCGGCGGCGCGCGCTTTCAGGGTGCTGTGAAGATCCAGTTGATCCAATCTCCTGGCTTGGATGGGGGCTGTCATGGTCTGCTTCCTGTCTGGTTGATGGTTTTTTTCAGCTCTCCGAGGGCGTCATAAATGTCTTGTACCAGCCGCGCCGAAACGCTGGAGGCGGCCCGGCTCATGGCTTCGGCCAGGGCTGCCGGTGTCTTGGCGGTGCAGTCGGTTTTGGCGGTATACGATTGTTGAAAGAGGATGCGACGGGTGGCGTCGGTCTCGCGGGCATCCATCAGAATGATGCTCAGCGTCAGGCTGGCCTGGCCGGTGGTCGTAAAATCCTCCTCCAGGAAGGTATCGATCCAGCCCTTGATCACGTGAGTGGGCGGTGCGGCGGCGTCGGGCGGCAATACGGCATCGAATGCCTGGCTTTCACGCAAATCGCGTCCCAGAAAAAAGGCCAGCATCTCTCCGGGGGCGGCTACCCACTGGAAACGGGCGTAGGCGTTGCGATGCAGGCCTTTGTCCGCATAGATCATGCGGCGGGTGTCAAACGGCGGCGTGACGGCAAAGCGGTCGACGCGAAGCACAAACGGAAGCCTCGTCGTCGCAGTGATGGCCGGCGGCGGGTAATCGAGGGTGTAGTAATAGGTCGGTTTGGACGTCCTGGCGCCGGCGCAGGCGGTGAGCATGGCCACAGCGATCATCAGACAGGGCCAGTACTTCAGGAGGGTTGGCCGTTTCATCGCAGCATTTTTTCCTTTCCAATGCCGGTCGTTACGGGGCAGACGGTTTCTCTTCCACCGAACCGCCGAACACGAGCTGGGAAGGTTCGGCGGAAAGCCGTTCGAGAAGCAGGTTCAGGGTATCGCTGGCGCGTTCGATGCGCTCCAGCGTCTGGTTGATATTTCGCTGAACGCTGTCCACGTGGCGGTCTGTGTTCCCCAGCATGACCGCGGCGTTCTGAATCGTATGCCTGACGTCACGGGCCGATGCTTTCAGTTCCCCGGCAGCCGCCTGGAGGTCGCTCCCGCCGGTGGCCACCAGCGTGTCGATGCGGCTGACCGTCCGGCGGATCTCATCGATGCCGCTGTCCGCATTGTGCGCCATCTGGTTCAAAGAATCGGCGGTTCGTTCAAAGGAGAGCAGCAGGCGCTCGAGCTTTTCGGCCGCCAGCATCTGTTGAAGGTTCTGCAGGGTACCGCGCACATCGGCCACCATGGCATCGAGTTGTGCCTCGTCGATGACCCGATTGATTTTCTTGAGGGCCTGGGTCAACTCGTCGGAGATGGTCCGCGTGTCCATGGCCCTGAATATGGCGAACATGTCCTCCAGCCCCTTGAAGAATTTGCTGATCTCCGACGGCCGGGTGGGGAGCACGGGATAGGGCGGCGTCACGCCGGATGGAGGGAAAATCAGCGGTTCGTCATCACTTTTTTGTTCCAGCTCGATGAACATCAGGCCGGTGATACCCACGGATTTGAGTTGGGCCACGATCTGGCGGCCATCCGGGCCGTTGGGTCTCAAATCCGACTCAATTTTCATGATCACCTCGATGAGCTGTTCGTCGTCGGCCACGCCGATGTGATGCACCCGGCCGATGTAGACCCCCCGGTATTTGACCGGAGAGTCCTTGTCCAGTCCTTGCACCGACTCGTCGAAGTAGGCGACGAACATGCGCCCCTTTTCCAGGTAGTTGGACATGCCCAGCCAGACCACACCGACGATGATGATCACCATGCCCGCGATCAGGAACAAACCGACGCTGAATTTCGTTTTTAACGTGGCCATACGCTTCGTTGCGAGATCGTCGCCTGGCGGTTGAAGAACCGGCGAACCGCCGGATTCGGGCTCTTGTCTTTGAGTACGTTGGGATCGCCTTCGGCCAGGATGCCTTTCACCGATTTATCGAGCATTATGATGCGATGCGCAACCTTAAAGATGATATTGAGCGAGTGGGTGATGATCACCATGGTTGTGCCGATGCTGTGGTTGATGCGCATGATCAGCTCTTCGATTTCGGCCGAAATCACCGGGTCCAGTCCGGCCGTGGGTTCGTCCAGAAAGAGGATCTCGGGATTGAGGGCCAGCGCCCTGGCCAATGCCGCGCGCTTGATCATGCCGCCGCTCAGTTCCGAAGGCAGGTGGTTTTCATAACCGGCCAGATCCACGCTGCTCAGCTTCATGCGAACCAGGGCGGATACGGTCTGCGGCGGCAGATCGGTATACTCCTGGATGGGCAGGGCCACGTTCTCGGCAATGGTCATGGAACCGAACAGGGCGCCGCCCTGGAACAGGATCCCGATGTTGCGCAGCGCGTCGCCGAACTTTTCTTCATCGGTCTGGGTGATATCGTGGCCCGCGATGACGATCTGTCCGTTATGGGGAGGTCTCAGTCCCACCAGGTGACGCAGCAAGGTGGTCTTGCCACAGCCGCTGCCGCCGATGATGGCCAGAATTTCACTGCGCTGAACATCGAAAGTGACATCCTCGAGAATCGGCGTGTCGCCATAACGCGCCTCGAGGTTGCGGACTTGAATCATGGCTGGGGGCGTATTTTCTGTCATGTTACCAATAGCTGCGGATGACCGCGAAAATCGAGTCGAAAAGGATAATTAAAAAAATGCCGCTGACTACCGCGGATGTGGCCGCATTGCCCACCTCGGCCGAACCGCCGCGCACCTCGAAGCCGCGCAGGCAGCCGATCCAGGCGATCAGGGCGGCAAAGACCACGCTTTTTGCCAATCCCCAAAAAAATTCGAAGAGCGACAAGGCCTTGATGGTCTGGTCCACATAGGTGCTCACCGTCAAATCCAGCATCGCGACGCTGATCACCATGCCGCCCATTATGGCGAAAAAGTCGGAAAAAAGCGTCAGCAGGGGCACCACCAGCATGGCGGCGACCATCCGGGGAATCACCAGGAACAAGGTGGGCGAAAATCCCATGGTAAACAGGGCATCGACTTCTTCGGATATTTTCATGGTGCCGATCTCGGCCGCGAAGGCTGAGCCGGATCGGCCGGCCACGATAATGGCGGTCATGATCGGCCCCAACTCCGAAACCATGGCCAGCGCCACCAGGCGTGCCACATAGACGCTGGCGCCGAATTGTTCGAGCTGAAGGCTGGACACAAAGGCCATGATCAGCCCCAGCAGAAAGCTGATCATGCCCACAATGGGAATCGCGTCCACGCCGGTTTTCTGCATCAACACGATGGTGTCGCCCAGGCGCAGTTTGCGGGGATGAAGCACCACCTGAATCGAACACAAGGCTACGGAACCGAGAAAGGAGACGAGAAAGCGCAGATTGTCAGCTATCTTGAGCGCCGCATCGCCCAGGCGGAGGACCAGGTTGCCCGACCCCTTGGGGACCAGCGCCGCACATCGCTCGGGTTGATCGAAATGGGTCATGGCCAGGATTTCGGCCACCTTGGGAGGCGGCTGGACGATGCGGAAGGGAACCTGGTCGGCATCGAGGCGGTCCCGCAGCTCGGACAAGACCAGAACGCCGAAATCGTCGAAATAGGTGACTCGGTTGAGATCAAAGGTCACCTGTCGGGGATCCCTGGAGGTGATGTCGGCAAGGAGACGCTTGAGCAAACGGGCGGCCACCCGATGGTCGATGCGGCCCACCAGTTGAATGCCTATGGCGCCTTCCGGACCGGCGATCAGATTGTATAGACCGGTATCGGGTGGGAGGGAATCGGGCATTGATCCTCCGGTCCCATTTCGAGATGGTGAATGGATTCGTCCAATAATATGGCCATAATAGTAACAGATCTGATAACCGCTCGCCAGACCAATCAATGAGGCGACCTATTTCGACGGCCGTTCATCCAGTTGAATCAGATAAGGTTCCAGGTCAGAAAATGAGCGGCAACTGGAGATGCTTTGCGATAGATAGGTCTGGACGCGGTCGAGAATATCACACTTCGCGCTGCAGCGCGGAAACTGGTAGCGGATGGCACAATCCCGGCACGGGCTTTTGACCAGATGGCCGATTTCGTAGTCCATGACGCGCCGGGTGTAGGGTTTGCGATGGTTCATAGGTTTCATTCCCGATATAATCTAATTCAAGACATTGACCGATGGCAAGTCTCTTGTTCAGCCGGTCCGATGGCGATGATAGGCCACCATCTTGGCCAGGGCCAACACGGCCCGTTCGGGTGTCTGGTAGTAAACCCCCTTGTAACGGGCGCCGGGCAGCCCCACCACGGTCTGGTAGTCCGAATCGGCGCGGAGGCTGACGCCGATCACCGGCTTTTCCAGCTCAGTCATCAATTCGATGCTGCGGGCCATGAATTCCTTTTCGAATTGGATGAGCAGCTGCCCGACCGGTTCCAGAAAATCCCTGGGATAGTCGGGGTCGGCCGCGGAAACCGCGCCGGTCAACCGCTCGATCAGCATGCGACGGCCCATGATCCCCAGGTTGATGACTGCATCGCACCCCTCCCAGCGCATGAGCATGTCCAGCACCTTGAGGGTCATGTCCGGATTGAAATCGCCCACCAGGTCCACGGGGTTGGCCCGGCTCCAGTACGGGGGCAGCAGGCGGTCGATCTCGGCCACGATGCCGGGGTCCAGCTCCGGAATGGTCAGCCCCTGGTACTGACACAGGTCGGTGGTCACCACGCCCCAGCCGCCGCCGAAGGTCATGATCGCGACCCGCGGGCCGCGGGGCAGCGGCACCGAATCGAAAGCCGCCGCCAGATCGAGCAGATCCATGGGGCGGTAGACACGGGTGATGCCCGCCTGCCGGCACAGGGCGTCGAAGACCCGGCTGTCCGTGGTCATGGCGCCGCTGTGGCTGGCCGCCGCCTTCTGGCCGGCCTGGGTCTGACCGCCTTTGAGCAGGACGATGGGCTTTTGCCGGCTGATGCGGCGGGCGCTGTCGAAAAAGCGGCGGCCGTTTTTGAATCCCTCGGCATAGATCAATACCGTTCGCGTCGTCTCGTCGCGCTCCAAACCCTCCAGGTAGTCGGCCATGGTGATCATGGCTTCGTTGCCGCTGCCGGAAAAGGCGCGGATGCCGATGCCCTGCTGTTCGGCAAACCCCAGCAACTGGCTGCCCATATTGCCCGACTGCGCCACGATGGCGCTGTGTCCGGGGGGCGGGGTAACCGTGGCGCCGGTGGCGAACAAACGGATGTGGGGATTGGCGATGCCCATGGTGTTGGGCCCCAGCACCAGGATGCCGGCTTCCCGGGCGGCCTCGATCAGGCGGGCTTCGAGGACTTTGCCATCGGCGCCGGTCTCGGCGAAGCCCGAGCTGATCAGCACCATGTAGCGGATTCCCTTGGCCCGGCAATCGGGGATCAGGTCGATCACCACGGCCGCCGGCACCGTGACCACGGCCAGGTCCACGGCCTCGGGAATGTCGCTGACCCGGGCGTAGACCGGTCGGCCGAACATGGTTCCCCCCTTGGGATTGACCAGGAAAATCTTGCCCGCATAACCGCCGGCAATGGTGTTGCTCACCAGCATGTTGCCCCATTTGCCCAGTTGGTTCGAGGCGCCGACGAAGGCGATGGATTGGGGATGGAACAGGGCGCCGATCGCCTCGGCCGGCACCGGCGGTGTGTGCAAGGTTTTTTGGGGCGGCGGCCCCACCACGATCAGGGCATCCACCGCCACGATGCGGCCGTCGGGCGTCACCCGCAGCGGGTTGATGTCGATTTCGGCGATCTCCGGGTGCGCCACGGCCATGCGTGACAAACCGGACAGGATACGGCCGAGGAGCTCGCGGTCCACGGGCTGTTCCCCACGGAACGGACCGAACAGCTTCTGGGCACGGACCTCGCTGATCATCCGTCCCACGTCCCTATCATCCAGGGGAGCCAGCGCCAGGGTCACGTCGGCGATGGCCTCGGTCAAGGTGCCACCCAGGCCGAACAAGACCACCGGTCCGAATTGGGGGTCGCGGAACAGGCCGGCCATCAATTCGCGCTGGCCGGTGATCTGGGGCTGGACCAGCAGCCCTTCAAGGCCCTCTCCGCCCGCTTCGGCGATCTGTGCGGCTGCCTCCCGCACGACCATAGCATTGTGAAGGTGCAGGCGCACCAGGCCCATCTCGGTCTTGTGCTGCAGCGATTTCCCCAACCCCTTGAGCACCACCGGGTAGCCGAGACGATCGGCGGCCGAGACGGCCTGGTCGGCATCGTGGACCGGCATTTCTTCGACCACCGGGATGTCGAATCGGCGCAGGAGCTGTTTGGCCTCATGCTCGTTCAGCGGGCCGGGGGGCAGGGGAGTGGCGGCGGTATGGGGGTTCACACGAAAACCTCTCTGACGCGTTGATTTAAATTGGAATATCGAAATTCAAAACCAAAAACAGGTCCAACAACCGAATGATCCAATGGCGACAATCGGGTCGATGTCATAGCATAAACTGGATTGGGAAGAAACGGGATTGGGAAGACGGACGGCGATTTTAACCCGAAGGAATAAGCATAAGCCAATGGCATGCCAGTGGAAGGAACTGACTGCAGTTCATTAAACCCGGCGTGGGTGGGGCAGGTGGCCGATGCCACACGCCAAGCGGTCAAGTGCCGGTAAAATGCACGGCGGGCGGCCCAGAAACTCCCCCGGCCTGCGCCGGGGTCAAACAGTCTGGGCCGCTTGTCCGCCGTTTGCATTCAACCGGCACTATTGACCGCTGGCGTACGTGGCCCTGGCCACCTGCCCCACCCACGCCTGCCATGACCGTTGCGATGCGAATTTTTTGACAAGACAAGGAGTGGAAGGCAGCCTGTCGAGAAGAATTATGTTCGGTCAGAAGTGGCTGCTGGGAGGCAGGCCGATTGGCTGCCAAAGAAATGGAAAAATGGTTGCGTATGAAGCTATTGCTGGAACGGGGCGGTGAACCCTCCCCGAGACGGCGGGGCAACCAATTTAAAGCCGAAATCATCGAAGTAGATGTTGGTGGTGCCGGTACCGTAGGCGTGAAGGCCGAGCTCGACGGTCGGGCCGGAAGTCAGGGGTTGGGACTGCAAGCTGGGATGGGAGTGCCGGAGAACGGTATCGTCAACGGCGACCGTACCGCCGTAAAAAACGGGGATGGATTCCAGATTGGAAACACCGGCCTCGTTAACCATATCCCACTGGATGAGGCGGAAATAGTCCTGCTCTGTTGTCCATTCATTGCCTTCGCTCACCGGCCATCGAAGATTTTCACCCGCAACACGTCTCGGGTAGGCAAGGATTTGGGCATCCAAAGGGTCGTTGCTGCCTGGTGGGTTGCCTGATTCGCTGGCATAGTAGGCTTTTATGATATTGGTCTTGGCATCGGTTTCAGGCGTGTAGGCGTGAACATTGGCACCCCGGTTACTATGTCCGATAGAGACAATCCGTTCACCTGTCACAAAGGGAGTGCTGGAAGATAGATCATTCAACAAAACTGCGCCTGTGGCAGTGCCGGCCGACCAACTCGGGTCATAAACCAGTGGATCTGCGATTATTGTACCAATCACACCGCTGGTTTGACCATAGACTCGGTCACCCACTTCAAATGATTCAGTTCCACCTGAATTGAATTTTACCGTGGTAGCTTCTTGAAGGCGAACGGCGAGGGTGGAATTGTGGGCAGGCCATTGGTATCGGACTCCCACGTCGTCAATCGCCCAGTCTATCTCATTGCCTGAACTGACTTCGAATTCGATACGTATTGAATCGCCAGTGGTTACATGTGAACTTAGATCTACCACATAAGGATTCCATACGTCTGGAGGCTCAGCCAATGATGGCGAGATCCCAGGCAAAATAGTGCCATTTGATATTACTCGAATGATTTGGTTTGGGCCGCGAGCCCAGAATTTAAGAACAATCTGTGAGCCCTCATCACAAAGGGGCGGGGGGACAAGACAATCAATAATAAAATCTGGTGATGTGACTGTTCCGCCTGTATTTCCATCATAAATCAAAGCATCAGAATAATTTCTACCAAGCCCTGATTGAATACTCCACGCCCCCGATGGGCTCCAACCATTAATCACAGCATCAAATTCATTTACAGGATATATCTTTGAGACCATTTTTTTATAGGCTAACCATTGGCGTGAAACATCTCCGTCAGAACCGATTGTCTGACACCATAAAACAATCAAAGGTTGGTCGTTTTGATCCGGTGGCACTATCCAGTTTGGTATCCCATCCAATGTCTCGTAAGTGCCTCGCACAAATGAGATTCCATAGCCATTATATGACAAATTTGAACTTACTTGGTTCAATCGAAAAGACAGACCAGAAGCCACGTAGATAGATATCGGAATTGGGCTGTTCAGGAAGGCGACCGAAGGGAAGGGACTAACATCATCATAAAACCCCACCTTGATTTGGGCGTCGTAGCTCAAATACCCACCCGCGTAGCTGCGATAGTAGCCCATTGCATTTTGTGCTGCCGCTGAATCAAACTCAAGCAGAGCTCTACGGTTATATTCGGCCTGTCTGATCATCAATGCCTGGTTGCCGCTGGCGTCTGGGCTGCCGATTTCAACCGTGGTCGTGTCCGGTTCAGTCACTGTAAATTCGCTCGGCGTCGTCTCCTCGAATACAGTGGACGGCAATTGGGAAGCAAGCGCATTGTAGTAGGTCACTTCTCTTTCACTGCCGCTTGCTATGCCAGTAACGTGAATACGTGAATAGTTGGTCAGGACAATAGGGCTGTTAGTGCCAATAGCGGGATCTATGTTTGGGGATTCCGGATTGGTAACCCCCTCGAATCGTTGCTGGGCCCGGTTGTTGTAGCGGTAATTGAGCTTGATGCCGCCTCCCACAAGAATTTGTCCGTGACGCAATGGGAAAAGACCGCCTTGGCCAGCCTGATAAGCAAGGCTGCCTCCGGTGTCTGCATCCCATACCCAAGAGTTCGATACGGCTGCCGGATAGGCGATGGCGCCCGGTTGCAGAGTTTCCAAATTCGAATTCAATGTAAAGGTGACAATACTCTCCTGGTTCAATGGATCCGGCGAATAACTGCTGATAATATAGAGATTGCCATCGATGCTCAGCAGACTGGTGCCTGTGGCAAATTGTATTGCATCATCATCTTCGACATCGTTTAACGGCATGCGGCCAGGCGCGTTGGCGGTAAGCAGATTGCCGCTGGCGCCGACAACTTCATAAAAATAGCTGTAGATCCGGAGCCTGAATTCCCCCCCGTTGTCTGCCAAGGTAAACGTTTCACCATCCATGGCCTCGATCGACTCGCCGTTTCGATAGCGGCTTTCCACCAGGCGATAACCGGATTCGGCCAGCATATATGCTTGATCCGCCAATGCGGAGATGGCCGCCTGGCGGCTGGAGGAACCGATCATGGGAATCAGGCTGGCCGCCAGAACCGAGAAAATCATAATGGCGGCTATGATGGCGATCAGAGCGCTGCCGGTTGTGGTTGTAAGGTATCTTTTCGTCGGATTCAACGTTTGATCCATCATGGCGCCGCGCCGCCTTCGTTGTCGATATTTCGCATGTTAACCAGCGTCACGAAGTCCTGTGTATTGCCCGGTGAGTCCGGTCGGTTAAGCCTGAGCGTGATTTGAATCGTGGATAGAAGATTCACATTGAACTGCCAGGCCAGCGGATTGGAACCTTGATGGTACGCCAGAATTAAGGAGTCGACCCCATCAATGAGAATATCGCCATCCATGGGATTCGGGGGCTCACTGCCCGGTTCAATGTTTGTATGAAATCGCAAGGTTTGATCTGACGAATTGATCTGAATTGCAAAATTTTGTGGAGTGGGGATGCCGTTGATGTCGTTTTGGATGCGCTGGTAAATGATCGTGCCTTCACCGGCGATATGATGGATATCCGTCATCTCGCTCAATTCACGCACCATCCGAGCCATGGCCAATTGCCCCTTCTGGCTGATTTGCGTATTGGCCCGGCTGAAGTCATAACCTTCCATAGCGGCCACCAGTCCCATGCCGAATATGGCGGCAAGAATCGCCATGAGGGCGAGCGACAGAATCATTTCGATGAACGTGAAACCGTGTTGGCCGCCCTTTATGCTCTCGGGGGTGCCGTGATGTGTGATTACCTCGGGCATAAAGGTGAACTCCATGACGCTATCGAGTAAAAAGAGCCGTCAGTTGATGCTGAGTGCCCACGGCTGCCAGGGTGACTTTGAGTGTGTCGCAATTTAACGCCGGCGCTTCGTTCTCTTGGCTGTCAGCGTTGAAATCAATGCACTTGAGGCTCGCCCCGATTGATATTCCGTTGGTATATGAAGGCGGATCGCTTTGCGATGCCCCCCAGTAACTGCCGCTGGTGATGCGTGCCTGCAATGTGTCGATCGGTGTCGGATCTGTGCGACGCAGCAATTTGTAGTCTGACGCGATGTTATCCATCACCGCCCGCAGGGCCAGGTTCTCCTCGATGGCCTGGACCGGTTGATAACTGCGCCAGGTCTGGCCCGACATCACTTCGGCCAGGATGGTGGCCAGCACGGCAGAGATGATGATGGTGACGATGATTTCGAGGAGGGTAAAACCTCGTTGGTTGCGGATCGGATTGCGGGGATGGGAAAAAGAAAAGAAGTTTAAAGTATGAAAGTATGAAAGTATGAAAGTTGAGGTATCCTGTCGATTTTGATTGGATGGCGATGACTTGCAAGCGAACGATCGGACTGCATAGCCGTCTCGGCGATTGGGGCTGATGGCAGATTGGATGCGTTCACTCATCGCACGAATCCTGTATTTTCGATGATCGCAATATCGCTGTGTTGTGAGTCTTTTGAAAGACGGATGGCCGCCTGGCCGCCATTGAACGAAATACCGGAAGGCACCCCCCATTGGTCGAAACTGACAACTCCTCCCTGGCTGATTGAAATACCATCTGCGCCAATATCAACACTGTCTTCGCTTTCACCGGGGAAAAATTGGCGGTTTCCGGTGTCGGTGCCGGCAAACAGCCAGTAGGACGTTCCCGCCTCTGCATGGACTCCCCAGGGTATGGTGCTGTTCATGGCGCGCATTTGGGCGTAACGGATGTGGGCTTTGAGGACTTCCGCGGCGGCCGTGAGGGATACGTCCGGGTTGGCCTGGCGGGAGACGGCGATGGTGGCGAAGATGCTGATAAAGATCAGCACCAGGATGACCTCCAACAGGGTGAAGCCGCCGTCGTACTTGTTGATTTCTATCCGCATGTTTTCCTTCATACCAAATGGCCGCCGAGAAAGAAACAGCCTTGATGCGTGATCAAGAACAAAGCCGCTGCAGACGCGCGGGCTTGAATTTGGCAGCGTTCCATGGTTTTAGGAAGGCTTGGCATTTTCACAGATCCATTTTTTGAAGATCCAGCAAGGAAAAAACGCCCTATGGGAGTCCACCGGCCACCCCGTAAAATTACGATCTGCCTGGCGGCATTGTCACTCCTCTTGCTGCTGTTGGTATGTTACGGCAACAGTTTTCAGGCCTCTTGGCAATACGACGACTATCCCAACATCATCCATAACGAACGGGTTCACATGACCCGGGTGAATGGCGAGCAGTTGATGTCGGCACTCAACGCAGGCCCGATAGAACAGGTAATCGCCAGACCCTTGGCCTATCTGACCTTTGCGCTCAATTACCGGTTTGGGGAACTGAATGTCCTTGGCTACCATGTGGTGAATTTCGCAATCCACTGGTTGGCCGCTTTTTTTTTGTTTCTCTGGATTCGCGGCACCCTGACGCTGCCTGTTTTTCAGAATCGCTACGACTCTAAAGCGACGCTCGTCGCCTGGCTGGCTGCCGTGTTCTGGGCCTGCCATCCGATTCAGGTGACGGCCGTCACCTATATTGTGCAGCGCATGACCGTAATGGCGGGCCTGTTTTATGTGATGGCTATGTATGTCTATATGGTCGGCCGGCGAGCGCAGGAGGTGCGCACGCGCCGGATCGCTTTCTGTTTTTGTGTCATGAGCACCGTTGGCGCACTCCTCAGCAAAGAGAACGCGGTGCTGTTGATCTATGCCATCTTGCTCTACGATTTATTCTTTTTTCAGAAGATGGATGCACGATCCATCCGACGCACGTTGCTTGCAGGTTTGGGGCTGACGTTGATCATGGGGCTGTTGAGTCTGCTCTACATGGACCCTCAAGCCTTGTTCAGGCACTATGACAATAGACCGTTCACCATGGTTGAACGACTGTTAACCCAGCCGCGGATCCTGTTTTTCTATTTTTCCTTGATCGCCCTGCCCATGACGATGCGATTGTCCATGCTGCACGATGTGGCCATATCCCATTCATTGTTCGAACCATGGACCACCTTTCCGGCAGTTATCGGGTTGGCCTGCGGCCTCGTTCTGCTTTGCCGATTGGCCTTCAGGCATCGGCTATTTGCCTTTTGCGGGCTTTTCTTCTTGTTGAACCATGCCGTTGAAAGCTCGTTTCTCAATCTCGAACTGGTATATGAGCATCGTAATTTTGTTCCCAGTATGCTGCTGTTTCTGCCGCTATCCGTGGCGGCGGTCCGTAGCCTGAATTTTTTTTATTATCGCAGGCGGCTGCAATACACCATAGTCTCCGCCCTCGCTATCTGGTTGGTTGCGGCGATGCACACGACCTGGGGCTATAACCGCCTTTTTCGCACCGAATATTCCCTGTGGCACCACACCATGACGCTATATCCACTGTTGAGCCTTCCCTATGTGAATATCGGCAAGCTATTTTGGCAATCCGGAGACCAGGAGGGTTCCTATCGACTCAATCTGAAGGCCGTTGAGTTGGATAACTTCAATAGCCTGCACCAGAAGGGCATTGCCTACTATAATTTGGGGATTTACGCCTCATCCGTTCAAAAAGACCTGTCTGGTGCACTTGAATATTTTGAGCAGGCCAGGCGCTTTTACGAAATCAATCCCAAGATATGGCACGAACTGGCGGTGACGCGCATACAGATGGGTGAGTTTGAAAAAGCTGCCGACCTGATCGACCAGGGTCTGGCGCGATGGCCGAATCACCCTGATCTTTTGGGCCCCAAGGCGCTCACAAGTTTGAAAACCGGGCGATATCAAGAAGCTGTGGCTGTCGCCGATAGATTGCTTGATATCGGTTCGGCCCAAGGCAAGATCGCGATGATGGTCCTCGCGGAAAGCCATCGTTTCCTGGGAGACGAGGAAACCGCATTACATTTCTGGAAAGAGCTGTTGAGGAAGGACGCCGGCAACATGGCGGCGCTTATGGCGTTGATTGAGATTAATCAGCGTAACGGCAGGTTAGACGAGTCCAATGGCTATGCCTGCCGCCTATTGAAGAGTAAAGGAGCGGGCCACCTGTTGGGACCAGCCTTTCATGAGTTGGGCAACTCCAATATGATGCCCTATCTGCCAGACCTGCCTCTGATTCGTGAGGTCTTGCGTAAGCAGGAAGTGGGGGCCAAAGCATGCCCCCAAGGGTGACACTTGTCGCATGAGGCATCAGGCGATGGTTGTCGTCCTGCGCGGCGGTCACAAGCCGGGCCTGGGAACGGATATGGTCGTAACAAGACCTGCCACCGGAGTTCCGTCATTGCCGCTGATTGTCAGAATGATGCGCGCATCCGTGCCTCCGGCGCTAACACCGTCGCCTGAAGCGGCCAGTGTGAAATCTCCGAGATCTGCCTCCAGATTCTCGGTGGAGTAAACGATGGAATCCGGCGGAATGTTGGCCAATACCTGTTGGGCGAAATAGCCGTTAACCCGTCCCACGGCTTCGGCAATGCCGGTGCCCATGGCTTTTTCACGCGCCTGCTCCTGGAGGTCGAAATACTTGGGTACGGCGACCACGGCCAGGATGCTCATGATAACGAGCACCGCGATGATCTCCAGGAGGGTGAAGCCGGCTTCGTCGAGGGTGGGGGGTGTGTTGCGATCTTGATGCTCTGTATGCATTGAATTCTCCATTGAGATGGGTTTTTGTCTTGCGAGAAAGCGTGCACTTAATGTGCCATGAACGAGAATCAAAGGCAAATAATTTTTAGAGATAGAATTTGTATTTATTACAAATGGATGTTGGGCTAAGAGATTCTACAGAATCATGTCTTCTGATCAGGATAGAGTTTAAAACTACAAATTATGTAGAAAAATCGTCATAAATAATAGTTCTAAAAGGGTCATTATGGGTTGTTTTTGGGGGTTGTTGGCAAAGCTGAGATCCTTGAGTCACATTTTGAAGGCCGATGCGTCGATGTCGTGTTTTTTCAACCGATGCCATAGGCTGCGCTCTTTGATGCCGAGCAGCTTGGCGGCCTGTTTCTGGATGCCCCGGCTCTGGGACAGGGCATGGATGAGCATATTCTTTTCAAATTCCCTTAACTGATGGTCCAGATCCTGTCCGTCCGATGCGGCATCGGTGGTGTCCGGACAGGCCGGTTCATTTTGCATGGACGGCCAGTGGTTCGTGATGGCCGAGGGAAGGTGGACCGGCTCGACGATGTCGGCGCCGGACATGACAGCGGCGGAGTGGATGGCATTTTGCAGCTCGCGCACATTGCCCGGCCAGTCGTGGGCCATGAGGCGCTGGATGCAGGCGGTGGATAGTTTTTGGGTATCATTGAGGGTGCTCAGAAAATGTTCGGCCAGCAGGGGAATGTCCTCGCGCCGTTCCCGAAGGGGGGGCAGATGAATGAGAAAGACGTTGAGTCGATAATACAGGTCTTCCCTGAAGAGACCTTTTTTAACGAGTACCGGCAGGTTCTTGTTGGTGGCGGCGATGAAACGCACGTCGACCTTGACCGGCTGCGTGGCGCCCAGGCGCACGATCTGCCGTTCTTCCAGGGCCCTGAGCAGTTTGGCCTGCGTTTCCAAGGACATGTCGCCGATTTCATCCAGGAACAGGGTGCCTTCCTGGGCCTGTTCGATTTTTCCGATTTTGCGGCTGACGGCGCCGGTGAAGGCCCCCTTTTCGTGACCGAACAGCTCACTTTCGAGCAATCCTTCCGGGATCGCGGCGCAGTTCAAGGCGAGGAACGGCTGATCGCGCCGGCGGCTGTGGCCGTGGATGGCGTGAGCGATCAGCTCCTTGCCGGTGCCGGTTTCACCGGCCACAAGCACCATGGAATCTGTGACGGCTACCTTGACGATCTGATTCAGCACGGCACGCATGGCGGTGCTGTGTCCCACGATTTCGGGAAAAAGGGCGCTGGCCTCCATTTTACTCAGGATTTCAGTGACCTGATCAAAAACGCGCGAAAAGCGGTTGATCTCCCCGACAGAGACGTCGGATCCTTTTTGACTGGCATCGATGTCCTTGATGACCCCCATGGTCTGGGTTTTGTCGACAAAGCGTTCCACCGGTGAAATGACGAATTTGACCACAAGCAGGCCGCACACAAAAGTGAAGATCACCAGGAGGGCTCCCCAGAAGGCCAGGGGCCATTGGGGCGGCAGACTCTTGGAGATGTAAAAGCGGGTCAACTGATAGGCGACGAGAAAGGATAAGGTCGTAAAGCCGGCGAAGATCACCGGTATCAGGATGTAGAGATTGATGTGAAAACGGATGTCGCGCATTTTAATGTCTATGGGGCTCCGGATGGACATGCCGCGGTGCTGCTATTGCACGACGCGCGACAAATCCCACATGGGCATATAGATGGCCAGGGCGAAAAAACCGATAACAGCGGCCATGCCGACGATGAGGATCGGCCCGAGGGAATCGTTGAAGCGTTTCACGGCATAGGACAATTCCCAGTCGTAGTGGGCGGCGATGTCGTCGAGCATCTCCTCCAGGTTGCCGGTCTCTTCAC
>Ga0209164_1001988_pt1 | contig 23500 bp, 21 predicted proteins | sample MTBNYHSulfiMetaG_FD_187458 | JGI IMG/M metagenome (GOLD analysis project Ga0209164, IMG submission 187458) | Enrichment culture microbial communities from rom New York Harbor, USA that are MTBE-degrading - MTBE-NYH (New York Harbor Sulfidogenic)... | ecosystem: Environmental > Aquatic > Marine >... | reverse complement strand
CCCCATTCCGACCAACGATCTGTGGATCGCCGCTTCGGCCCTCCAGCACGGATGCGCTCTCTACTCGCTGGACCGGCATTTCCGGGCGATCGATGGACTGCTGCTGATCTGATCGAGGCGCCGGCTGGCCACCGGGCAGCCGTCGGACCGGCGCCGGTCAACCCCCCGCCACCGACAGGGTCATGCCCTTGATGAAGTACTTCTGCAGCAGCACGAACAGCAGGATCGTGGGAATGGCTGTCACGACCACGGCGGTCATGATGTAGGGGATGCTTCCGCCGCCGTAGCCGGACATGGTGGCCAGGGCCACCATGATCGGCCGGATATTCTGGGTTCGGGACAGGACCATGCCGAAAAGCAGGTCGTTCCAGATCCAGGTCATCTGGAACAGGGCCACCACCGCCGTGGGCGGGAGGGACTGGGGCAGGAAGATCGAAAAGAAGGTCCGCGCAGGGCCGCAGCCGTCGATCTTGGCAGCGTCCTCGATCTCCTTGGGGATGGTCGTGTAGAAGCCCCGGTACACGAACAGGGCGAAGGGGGTGCAGATGGCCCCGTAGATCAGGATCAGCCCCGCCCGGGTGTTGTACAGCCCCAACACATTGTACAGGCGGTACACCGGGATCAGGTACATCTGGAAGGGAAAGAGCGTCCCGGAGTAGATGATCAGGAACAGCAGGAAGAACAGCGGGGGCTTCAGGCGCACCAGGCTGAATCCGGCCAGGGAGGCCACGGCGATGGCGATGGCGGCGCCGGCGACCGCGTACAGCACGGAGTTCAGGAAGTGCTCGTGCAGGCGGTAGATCTTGAGCACGTTCCTGAGGTTGTCGATGAAGGCGACCCTGGTGGGCAGCTCGTAGAACTGCTGGGAGAGGAAATCCTCGGAGCTCTTGAAGGCAACGAGAAAGGTGGTCCAGACGGGCAAGACCCAGAGCAGCACCAGCACGATCAGGATCACGTAGATGGGAATCTTCCGCGCATGCCCTCTCACGCCCTCATCCTCCTGGTCTCGTCCTAGTAGTACAGCAGGTCCTTGTTGGCCATCCGGCGGATGTACAGGGACGACACGGCAATCACGATGATCGACAGCACCACGGCGATGGCCGCCCCGTAGCCCATATGGAACAGGGAGAAGGTCTCCCGGAACATGGTGACCGCCAGGGTTTCGGAGGAGTGGTACGGGCCGCCCCGGGTCATGACGTAGATGATGTCGAAGGCCTTGAAGGAGTTGACCATCGCCATGGTGATGACCACCGTGGTGATGGGTCGCAGCATCGGAGCCTTGATGTGCACGAAGGTCTGGAAGCTGCTGGCCCCGTCGATGATCGAGGCCTCGATCGGCTCCACCGGGATCGTGGACAGCCCCATGAGGAAGAGCACCATGTTCGTGCCCAGCTGCTGCCAGGTCCAGGCGATGAGCATGGAGAAGGTGTTCAGGGGTACGTCCGTGAGCCACGAGGGCTTCAGCGGGAGCCTCATCAGACCGAACAGGTTGTTGAGAACCCCCAGCTCCCTGGAGAACATGTAGGTCCAGATGATCCCGGTGGCCACGAAGCTGATGGTCAGGGGGATGAAGAAGATCGACTTGAAGAAGCGCTCACCGACCACCCCCTCGACGAACACCGCCACCAGCAGCCCTCCCATGACCGGGAAGATCAGGGTGAACACCACCCAGATCAGGGTGTTGCGCATCGAGATCAGGAAGCCCCGGTCCACCACCAGGCGGGCGTAGTTGGACAGCCCATTGAACAGCGGCTTGCCCAGCCCGTCCCATTCGAAGAAGCTGTAGTACACGTTCTGCGCCATCGGCACCAGCAGGAGCACGACCACCAGCACCAGGGCGGGCAGTATGAACATGTAGCTTACGGCCAGCTCGCCTTTCTTCAAGCCCTCCTCCCCCCGTTCGAGAAAAAATAGCATCCCGGGGCGCTTGGCGCAAGGTTCACGGCCCCGGGATGCTTTCAGTCTATGCAGCGGACCGTCTCTACCGGTTCTTGGCCCAGTACTCGTCGGCGATCCTGTCCAGGTCCGCCAGCACCCGGTCCACCGAGGCCGGATTCAGGATGAACTCGGCGAACTTGTCCACCGCCTGTTCGCAGATCGGCGTGGGCGTGGCCTCCCAGTAGCGGTTCAGGATGCGGTAGTTCTCGTCCACCAGCATCTTCCGGAAGCCGGCCCTGACCGGAGCCAGGAAGCTGGTGTCGGCCTTGGAGTTGGCCGGGTACTGCCCCAGCAGCTTGGCGAAGAAGGCGTTGCCCTCCGCTCCCATCCAGTAGTCCGCCACCTTCTTGGCCGCCGCCAGGTTGGGGGTGTTGGCCCCCATCAGGATCGGGGTGGCCTCCAGAATCGCCACCTTGCCCGCCGAGGGGTTGTGGGGAGGCATGATGAAGATACCGAGCTTGTCCTCGGCTACGCCGTTTCCCGTCAGGACGGTCATGTACCAGGAGCCGCAGGGCACCATGGCCAGCTTTCCCTGGTCGAAGAGCCGGGGCGCATCCGCGAACAGGTCCGTGGAGGGGTCGGTGAAGTAGCCCTTGGCGATCAGGTCCGCCCAGACCGCGAAGGCCTTCTTGACCCGGGGGTCGCTGTACTTGGCCCGGCCCTCGCAGAGGTCCACGTACAGGTCCGGGCTCTCCCGGGCCACCATCTCCTCGAAGGTGATGAAGGTCGGCCAGCGCTGCTGCACGGTCTGCTGCATGGGGGTGACGCCGTTGGCCTTGAGGGTGTCGCACACCTTGAGGAACTCGGCCCAGGTCTTGGGCACCGCCAGATTGTACCTGGCGAAGACCTCCTTGTTGTACCAGACCCCCCAGTACTCCACCACGTAGGCGAAGCCGTAGACCTTGCCGTCGAAGGTGAAGGCGTCCCGCAGGCCCTGGGCGTACTCGGCCTTGTGGTTGTCCCAGAGCTCCGTGGTCTCGGCCACCAGCCCCTGGTCGATCAGGTCCTTCATCCGGTAAGTAGACCACCACGAGAACAGGTCCGGGGCCTGCCTGGTGGGCAGGGCGGCCCGCACCGCGGAGATGAACACGTCCGTGGTCGGGTACGGAGTGGGGGTGAAGCCCACGCCCACCTTCTCCAGGGCCCGTTGGCCCATCTCCTCGAAGAACGGCTGGTAGTTCGGGTTGCCCCCCTTGTCGTGCATCATGACCAGCTCCGGCGCGGCCCCGGCTTCCTCTTTTTCGCCGGCGGCGAACAGCGCCGTCCCGGCGAGCAGGAGCGAGCAGACCAGAAGGCCGGTGAGCAATCGCTTCCAACTCTTCATGCGAACCTCCTTAGCAGAGTTTTTATCTGCAGGGCGCATCCAGGGCGCCCTGGTCTCCACGATTCACGCCGCCGGCTCTCCCACGACCCGTTCCGCGGCGGCCTCCAGCATGGCCACCACGTTCTCAGGGGGAACGTTGGCCAGGATGTTGTGCACCTGCTGAAACACGAACCCGCCGCCGGGGCTCAAGACCCGCACCCGCTCCCGAACGTGGCGGCGAACCTCGCCGGGGCTGGCGTTGGGCAGTACCTCCTGGGTGTCACAGCCCCCACCCCAGAAGACCAGCTCGCCCCCGAACTCCCTCTTGAGCTCCGCGGGATCCATCCCCACGCAGCTGGTCTGTACGGGGTTTACCGCGTCCAGACCGGCCTCGATCAGGTCCGGGATCAGCGGTCGTATGCCGCCGCAGCAGTGGAGCATGACCTTGACGGGGGCGAGCTCCTTGGCCCGATTCCAGAGCAGACCGTGTCGGGGCTTGAAGTACTCCCGGTACATCTGCGGCGAGATCAGGGGACCGGTCTGCATGCCCAGGTCGTCCCCGAAGAGAACCACGTCGATGTGCGCTCCCACGCTGCCCAGGAAACTCTCGAGATTGGTTAGGTGGTGCTCGGTCAGCTCGTCCAGGAAACGGTGCGCCTCCCGGGGCTCGCCGGCCAGCATGCTCAGGAAGTTGTCCATCCGGTACACGAACTCACCGGTCTCCAGCAGGTTCCCGCCGAACAGCCCGATGATCGCCCGATCGGTGTCCGAGCGCAGGCGTTGGGCTCCCCGGGCCAGGACTTCGGCGCCGTCCGCACCCCCCGCCTCGGGACCTGGCGGCGAGGCCACTCCCGTCCACATGTTCTCCCGCAGAGCCTCAGAAAGGCTCATCCCCGGCTCTTCGAAGCGGGGGTAGTAAACCTGTTCGAAGTACAGGGCCCCGTCGGGCATCTGGGCCAGGATCCGTCCGCTCTCCGAGCGGATCACCCACCGCCCCTCCTCCCGCTCCGGCAGGGCCCAGGAGGGCATCAGGCAGGGACTGCCGTCCGGCAAGGTCCAGTCCGCCCACCAGCGCTCCTCAAGGGCGAATCCCCGCCCGAGCTCGACCGTGTCCACGGCGAAGCGCTCCAGGACGTCCTCGTCGACGATGGCCAGTTGTTGGATCGGGTCGTAGACCCGCACGGGGGTCGGGGGAAGACCGAGAACGGCGCGCAGACGCGGGTACAGGATGGCGCTGATCCCGGAGGAGCGATGACCGGACAAATCGATGGGGACACGGTCAGGCTGGCGATGATCCAGCGCGGCCAGCACGCGCTGCTGCGACGTCACCTGGGTCTCCGGGGTCCGTACCAGTCCATTCTACCATGGATTCCCCTCCTGTCAAGGAACTTGAGCAGCCGATTTCACCACTTTTCGCTGCGTTTTGTCGTACGGCCTCCGCGATCCCGGGCGGCGAGAGCACCCGGCACGACACTGTCCAGGTCTTGAGCTAATTGCTTTCATGACAAGCACTAAAGGGGCATCATCCCGGGAGCCGCCGTTCCCGGTCGCCGCGGTCAACGCCCGCCGGATGTCCCAATGGTTCTGTAAACCCAGATTGACAATCCCGCCGGGTTGTGATAAAAAAGTGCTAAAATAGGGATGCTGCGGAGAGATGGTGAAGACGCCTAAACTCCTGGACGTAGCTGAGAGGGCCGGCGTGTCGTTGTCAACGGCGTCTCTCGCCCTGGCCGGCAAGGGCCGGATCTCCTCCGGGGTACGCGATCAGGTGATCGCCGCGGCGAGGGACCTCGGCTACCGCAAACGGGGCCGGTCCTTTCCCAGGAGGCCCGCCGGCCTGCGCTACGTGGCCATACTCCATCACGAGGACAAGGAGTACGAGTGGGGGTTCATCCGCCCGATCCTGCTCCAGATCGAGTCCTCCCTGCACCATCACGGCTACTTCCCGGTGCTCCTGCCGGTCCGGATCGGCTCGGACCCCGAGTCCGTCTTCCGGCGCATCACCGAGGCGGGGGTGGGCGCCGTGTTCTCGATCCATTTCCACAACGAGGAGCTGTTCGACCGCCTTGAAAAACGGGGCACCCCGGTGATCATGGTTAACAACAGCAATCTGCAGGACAAGTTCGATTCAGTGTGCGTGGACGATTTCCAGGGTGCGTACGAAGGCGCCCTGTATCTGATCAGATTGGGACACCGACACATCGCATACGTGGAATACGAGCGCCCGGATCTGCCGGCCGTGGTGGCGGACCGTTTCGTCGGCTTCAAGAAGGCCCTGGACGAGCACGGGATCGCTCTGCCGCCAGATCGACGGGTCACGGTCCGCTCCCTGGATGTCGCAGAGCTGCAGCGGGTGCTACCTCCCCTCTTCACCCGCCCGCAGAGGCCGACGGCGATCTTCGCCCACGACGACTACATCGGCATGCTGGCCCTGGGAGTGCTCGCCAGAGGGGGCCTCAGGGTCCCCGAAGACGTGTCCCTGATCGCGCCGGGGGATGTCCTGGACTACAGCCAGTGGTACGTTCCCCAGATCACGACCATGCGGATCAACACGACCTCCCTCGGAAAGCTGGCCTGCAACCTGTTCTTCGACCGGCTGCGGAACAACATCGAGGATATCCACGTGCTCAAGCTCAAGCAGCAGCTGGTCAAGCGCGGAAGCTGCGCGAGTCCCGGGTAGCGCGGCCGTCGGGGTTCGGTCCGCCGACGGGCTCACCCAGGCGCCAGGCCCACCTTGCGGTTGAACTCCTCGATCAGGGAGTCGATCTCGGGCACCTGGTCCTGGACGCCGGTCCAGTACTCCGGGTCGTACCACTGGGCCTGGATCTCCTCGTAGCTTTTTCCCTGCTGCTCGACCCAGGTGTAGTACTTGAGATTGTGAACCCGCCTGCGCTCCTGGTAGGACAGCTCCAGCAGATGGTCCGTGGTGACCCCCGCCAGGTAGCGGGCGTGATGCGCCGCCGCGTCGCTCTCCCCGTACGCGCCGAAGCTCTCGTGCATCTCCTTGAGGCGGCTGCCGTACAGCTCCATGGAATCGGTCAGAACGGTCAGGACCACGTCGGTGCGCCCGAGCTCGTAGTACTTGGCGTACTTGATTGCCGACAGCAGGTTGGCGATCCCGGAGAAGCCCAGGAGGTCAAGCCGCCCGACCAGGCCCTCCGGCACTCCTTTGTGGCGCAGAAAGGCCCGGCCGGCCTTTTCGTTGAATAGCCGGGCCAGGTTGACCACCGCGTTGTCGTCGACGGCCGTCACCATGTCGGTATTCTTCACGTTGTGGATCCAGGGCACGTGCTTGTCCCCGATGCCTTCGATGCGGTGCGCCCCGAAACCGTTCAGGAGCAGGGTCGGGCACTGCAGGGCCTCGCTGGCGGCCACGCGGCTGCCGGGGAAGCGGCTCTTGAGGTAGTCGCCGCAGGCGATCGTTCCCGCCGATCCGGTGGTCAGCACCACCCCGTGGTAGCGATCCTTCCCTCGGAGCTCCCGTCCCAGCACCTCCTCCATGGCCCGGCCCGTGACCGCATAGTGCCACAGGTAGTTTCCGAACTCGTCGAACTGGTTGAAGATCACGATGTCCTCGCCGCTCTTGCGCAGCTCCCAGCACTTGTCGAAGATCTCCTTGACGTTGGACTCGCTGCCCGGGGTGCGGATCACCTCCCCGGCCACCCGGGACAGCCATTCGAAGCGCTCGGCGCTCATCTCTTCGGGCAGGATGGCCACGGACTCGCAGGCCAGGAGGGTCGAGTCGTACGCCCCGCCGCGGCAGTAGTTCCCGGTGGACGGCCACACCGCCTTCTGCGAGGTCGGGTCGAACTGGCCCGTGACCAGCCGGGGCACCAGGCAGCCGAAGGCCGCTCCGACCTTGTGGGCTCCTGTCGGGAACCACTTGCCCACCAGGGCGATGATCCTGGCCTCCACCCCCGTGAGCTCCGGCGGAAGCTCCAGGTAGTTCACGAAGCCGTACCCCCCGCCCCGCTCCTCGGGCTCGTTCTTCCACGTGATTCGGAAGAGGTTGCGGGGATGGATGTCCCACAGCCCGATACCCGCCAGCTCCGCCCTGATGCCCTCGGGTATCCCGGCCGGATCCAGCATCTGGGCGAAGGTAGGAACGATGATGTTCCGCTCCCGGGCCCGCCGAACGGTCCGCCCGAGCTGCTCTTGCAGGATCTTCAGGTCTATCTTCATGCGCGCGATCTCCTTGTTCCGGCTGGCGCCTCCGCCATATTGGCGGAAATCGCCTCGTTGGGCAAGCCGGACGCGGACGCCGGACGCGGTGGTCGAAGCGAACGAAAGCCGGCCCACGGGGCGTGGCATCCCCGGGGCGTACTCTTGACAATCCCCCCCGGTGCGGTACCGTGGGGAACTACGGTGGCACGGTGCAGAGCACCGACAGGGGGCCATCGGCTGAGGAGGAGCTCATATGCGCATAGGCGACCGCGAATACACCCGCCGGGAGATCGAGCGCCGGGTCGGGAACATCACCCAGCTCGGCGGCACCCGGCACGTGGAGCTCGCCGACGGGCGTTCCCGGGGCGTCCGGGCCGTGGAGTTCGACACGGGAGTCGGGGGCCTGCGCTTCACCGTGCTGCCGGATCGCGGCATGGACATAGCGGACTTCAGCTGCCGGGGCCTCAGCCTCGTGTATCACACCCCGGGCACGATCGCTCACCCGGCCTTCTACGATCCCGCAGGGATGGAGTGGCTGCGGACTTTCACCGCCGGCCTGCTCACGACCTGCGGGTTGACCTACTTCGGCAACCCCGGGCAAGACCAGGGGGAGGAGCTGGGCTTGCACGGGCGCTACTCGGCGCTCCCGGCCTCCCGGGTCTGCGACCTCTCCCGCTGGGAAGGAGACGAGTACCTGCTGGAGGTGACCGGCTGCGTGGAGGAAGCTTACCCCTTCGGCGAGAAGCTGCGCCTGCAGCGCTCCATCTCCACGTACCTGGGCTCCAAGCGCGTACGCTTCCGGGACACGGTCCAGAACTACGGCGGCTCCACCTCCCCCTTCACCATCCTGTACCACGTGAACGCGGGCTTCCCGCTCCTCGACGCCCACAGCGAGCTTCTCGTTGCCTCCAGCGCCGTGGAGCCCTACGACGAGGTGTCCCGCTCCCGCATGGACTCGCTCACGCGCTTCCAGCCGCCGGAGATGGGGTTTCCCAACCTGGACTACCTGCACACGATGAGGGCCGATCCGGACGGCTCGGCGTGGGCGGCCATGGTCAACCGCTCTCTGGCCGGCGGCCTGGGGCTGTCCCTGCGCTTCGACGCCGCGACCCTCCCCTTCCTGAACGAGTGGAAGATGCTCTCGGAGGTGGACTACGTGGTCGGGATAGAGCCGGTCAACACCATCATTCTGAACCGGGCGGAGCTGCGCCGGCAGAAGCGGCTGCCGGAGCTCGAGCCCGGCGAGACCCGCACCATGGAGGTCGAGGTCGGGGTGCTGGAGGGTGCCGACGAAATCGACGCCTTTGCCGCCATGGTCGCGGCCCTCACCCCGTCGCGGTAGGCAAGGCCGAGGACACCGAAAAGGGCCCGCCATGGGCTTGCGCCCCTGTGCCCGTGTAATGGATAGTCGCGTAGTGGATAGTATCGATGGTGCAGCATAGCACAAAGCAGTCCATCCCGACGCTTCGGCAGAAGGACCGCATCACCGACAACATCATCGCCGCGTTGGCAGAGCGGCAGGGGTTCCTGATCCTCGGGCACCGGAGCCCGGACGACGACTGCCTGGCCTCGATGATCGCCTTTGCTCTGCTGGCCGTCAAGTTCTCCAAGCCCGCCACCATCTACCTCGGCCGCCCGCTGCACGAGCACTTCCAGTACCTGCTGAACATCTGCAGGTACAACTCGATCGCCGCGGCCTACAGGGACGACCCCATCGAGGCGCCGGCCGACACCCTGGTTCTGTGCGACACAGCCAAGCCGGACATGATCGAAGCCAATGCCGCGGTTCGGAGGCTGTTCGCCGACCCCGGAATCCTCAAGATCGAGTTCGACCATCACATCGGCGCGGACAGCGAGTACTTCGGCGACCCGGGCTACCGCCTGGTCACCGAGGCCTCGTCGTCTGGGGAGCTGATCGGGCACCTGCTGCTCAGGCTCCAGGGGCGCAAGCAGATCCTCAGGCGCTTCCAGATCCACGACCTGCTGTCCCGGAACATCGTCCTGGCCGTGCTGACCGGCATCATCGGGGACTCCAAGATGGGCGCGTACCTGAAGTCCCGGAGGGAGCGGCGCTACTACCGCATCTTCAGCACCCTGTTCAACAGGCTGCTGGCGCGACGGACCTACCGGAGCGGCAACCTGGCCAACATGAACCAGGTCTTCGACGAGATCCAGCGGCTTTCGGACATCGAGCACGGCTGCTACTCGCGCTTTTACGAGCAGCGGGAGTACACGCGGCGCTTCGGCTACGCGGTGGTGGGGGAAGAGCAGATCCGGGAGCTTTGCCGCGAGTACGACGCGGACACCATCGTGTCCGTGGCCAGGGCCCTCACGGACCGGCTGGCCGACGAAAGCGGCTGGCTCGGGCTCGTGTGCTACGCCGACGACCCTGGAGTGTCCGACCTGGTGCAGTTCCGGGTCCGCCGCAGTCAGCACTACAAGCGCTTCGATCTGCGCCGCATCCTCGAGGAGTTCTGCTTTCACAACGGGGGCGGCCACGAAGGGGCGATCGGCTTCCGGATCCCGAAGGCGCAGGTCCAGGACCTCCGAGCCTACGTCCTGGAGCTGATCGGCAGGGTGGAGGCCCTGATGGAACGGGAGGAGAAGGCCTACCGTTCGTAGCGGTGCCGCGAGACCGGCTTCCGGGCCGCGAGGCCTTCCCCGCCCCCCGGCGGGGGGGGGAGCCGCCGATGCCCTGACGGCTCCCCGGCTTCCAGGCCGCCGGCCTTACTTCAGGAACTTCCCGACGAAAGGCGAGCTCTCACCCCGGCGCATGAAGTGCCCGGAGGGCCCTTCTCCCAGGAACTCGGAGAACCAGGACTCGTGCTCGATCTCCTCGTTCAGGATCGCCAGCGCCAGGTCGTAGGTGCGGTGATCCTTTCCGGCGGTCATGTGGCAGATCTGGGTGTAGCCGCGGACCGCGCAGCGCTCGGCCTCGACCAGGACCTTCAGCAGCGCCTTCGCGTCGTTGGGCGATGCGGGCAGGGAGGCGGGCGGGCAGGCCGATACGTCGTGGAACTTCTTCATGTCGTCCGGGAGCTTCCCGCCCAGCTCGTAGATCCGGGGCACCAGGGCCTCGAAGTGATTGCGGTCTTCGATGCGGGCGACCTCGGCGATCTCCTTGATGCCTTCGCCCTCCAGTCCGATCAGGTTGACCCTCAGGATCGTGTAGTAGTAGTAGGTCGTAAGCTCTGCGGATGCGTTCTTGACCAGGAGCTCCAGGAGTTGATCGAGGTTGACTCCTGCCTTCTCTACCATCTCTCGCGCGACTCGTGCCATTGCATGGCCTCCTTCAATTGGTTTTTTTTGATCGTGATGACATCACGTTTCATCGCCACGATATCGTACTCTGAATAATATTCGGACCGATTATCATTCTGGGGGCAAAAAGGGGTGAGCGATCCTTTCATACCGCTCCCTTCCCGCCGCACCGGTCGCAGAGGCCGTAGAACTCGATGCGGTGGCTTCGGGCCTTGAACGGGGTGGCTGCGTTGACTCTCCCGTTCAGGGAGTCGTCGAAAGGCAGCTCGAGATCGATGATGGCCCCGCATCTCTCGCAGACGAAATGGTAGTGCTGCCCGACGTTGGCATCGAAGCGGTCGAAGGTGCTCCCGAAGTCGATCTTGCGAACGAGCTTCTGCTCGAGCAGGACGTTCAGATTGCGATAGACCGTACCCATGCTCAGGTTGGGGAACTCCTTCTTGAGCTGCTCGTAGATCCAGTCGGCGGTAGGATGTCTGCCCGTGCTCCTGAGGAGCTCCAGGATCCGTTCCCGCTGCCGGCTTCGCCTGTACTTGCCGCTGTTCTCGATGACCTCACCCGTTTCGATCACGGTCCTCCAGATGATATTCGGAACTATTATTAATATAGTGCGTGTGCTGCAGCCTGTCAAGTGGCAGTCGAAGCATCTGCAGTCAAACCACCGCGCGTGCCGGGCCGGGGCGGTTTTCCGAGCAGCCGCGCCAGCTCCCCGCTGTCCCACAGCTCCTGGAAGGCCGCCACGACCGCCGGGTCGAACTGCTGCCCCGAGTGGCGCGCCAGCTCGGCGGCGGCGGCCTTTCGGGTCATCCGGCGACGGTAGGGACGGTCGCTGGTCATGGCGTCGAAGGCGTCGGCCACGGCGATGATCCGCCCCGGGAGTGGGATGGCCTGCCCTGCCATCTTTTCCGGGTAGCCGTTGCCGTCGAAACGCTCGTGGTGATGCAGGACGCAGGGGATCGCCGGCTCCAGGTAGCCGATGTTGCTCAGGATCTGCATCCCCTTGGAGGGGTGCTCCCGGATCTCCACGGTCTCCCCGTCCTCCAGGGGTCCGGGCTTGTGCAGGATCGCGTCGGGCACCGCGATCTTGCCCACGTCGTGCAGGAGCGCCCCGATCTCGATGGCAAACAGCTCCTCGTCCGACAGACCCATCCTCCGGGCCAGGGCCTTGGCGATTCGGGTCACCCGCTCCGTATGCCCCCGGGTGTAGGGGTCCCGGGCTTCCAGGGTGTTCACCACCGCGTTGAGGGTGTCCAGGTACGCCTTGGCCAGCTGGGCGTTCTTGCGTTCCAGCTGAGAGACCAGCAGGCTCCCGGTGCCCCGCAGCCGGCTGGAGAGCTCCCGCATCATGGCGTATGCCAGCAGCGGCGCCCTGCGCAGCAGCACGGCGAAGTCGCTCCGGGAAATCTCCAGGAGCTCGGTGGGTTCCATCGCCACCGCCGAGGCCGAACGGGGCCCCTCGTCCAGGAGCGCCATCTCGCCGAAGAACTCCCCTTCCCCGTGAACCGCCAGGACCATGTCCTTGCCGTCCTCGAAGCGCTTGGTAATGGCAACCCGGCCCCGGCGTATGATGTAGAAGCTGTCGGCGCTGCTGCCCTCCCGGATGACCAGAGCCTGGCCTTCGCAGCGCCGGGCGGCGGCCACCCGCAGCACCAGCCGCAGGTCCCGGTCGGGCATGCCGGAGAAAAACTGGATCTTCCGCAGGTCCGGGGGCCGCAGGCGCGGGCCCTTCCCCGTCCGCGGGTCCTCGCTGCGGCTCAGGAGCTCACCTCCTCGGCCGGCCCCGGCCCGGCCTCCCGGCGCTGGTAGAGAAGCATCGGCGGGACCAGGGTCCACAGCGCGATCACCAGGGACCCGTACCAGGGCTCGTAGTACGGGGACGGCAGGAAGCGGACGGGTCCCTGCCCCAGGGCGTAGATCCAGACGGCCATCGAGACCGTGGACACCAGGAGCTGGCTCGGCGATCGCACTCCCATGGCGAAGCGCAGGTACAGCGGGGTCATGATCACCAGGATCCCGCTGACCACCAGGTGAGGCACGAGCGCCGGGGGCAGGACACCCTGTACGAAGATGAAGACCGCGACCACCTCGCTGGGTATCAGCTTCAGCAGGGCCTTCAGAAACGAGTTGTCCTCCCGGCGAATCGCTCTTCCCATCGTCCCTCCTCTTGCTTCGACGCTCACGCCCCGGGCGGCGGCCCGGCAGTCCCGGACGGGAGGCCGGCGATCTCGGCCGGAAGGCCGGCGATCTCCACCGGCACCGGCTCCACCTCCCAGATCTCCCGGGCGTACTCCCGAATGGTCCGATCGCTGGAGAAGCGGCCCATGCCCGCCACGTTCAGGATCGACATCCGGGTCCAGAGCTCAGGGTCGCGGTAGGTCTCGGCGACCCGCTCCTGACAGTCGCGGTAGGCCTCGAAGTCCGCCAGGAGCATGTAGGGGTCCCCCCCGTCGAGGAGGCCCCTGACCACGGGAGCGAACAGCCCGGGCTGCCCCGCGGCGAAGCTCCCGGACTCGATCAGGTGGAGAATCCGGCGAAGCTCCGGCTGAGCTTCGAGAACTGCCCTGGGGTCGTACCCCTCCGCTCGCCGCCGGGCAACCTCCTCTGCGGTCAGGCCGAAGACAAAGATGTTCTGCTCTCCGACCTCGGCCCGAATCTCGACGTTGGCCCCGTCCAGGGTGCCGATGGTCAGCGCCCCGTTCAGGGCGAACTTCATGTTCCCGGTCCCCGATGCCTCGGTACCCGCGGTGGAGATCTGCTCGGAGAGCTCCGCCGCAGGGATGATGGTTTCGGCCAAGGAGACTCCGTAGTTGGGCAGGAACACGACCTTGAGGCGCCCGGCGGCGGCGGGGTCGTTGTTCACCACCTCGGCCACGCCGTGGATCAGGCGTATGATCAGCTTGGCCATGAAGTACCCCGGGGCGGCCTTGCCCGCGAAGATCACGGTCCTGGGCTGGACCTCCTGGCCGTCCCGGAGCCGCAGGTACAGGGAGACGACGTGCAGGACGTTGAGCAGCTGGCGCTTGTACTCGTGGATCCTCTTGACCTGGCAGTCGAAGAGGGAGCCCGGATCCGTCTCCACGCCGCACGTTCGACGAATGCACTCGGCCAGCCGCAGCTTGTTCTCCCGCTTGGCCTGCCGCCAGCGCTCCCGGAACTCCGGGTCGTCGGCCAGCGCGGCCAGGCCACGGAGCTCCTCGAGGTTGGTGACCCAGCCCTCGCCCAGGTGCTCGCCGATCAGGCGGGACAGGGGAGGGTTGCAGAGTTTGAGCCAGCGCCGGGGGGTGATGCCGTTGGTCTTGTTGGAGAAACGCTCCGGCCACAGCTCGTAGAAGTCCCGGAAGATCTCCTGCTGGAGGATCCGGGAGTGAAGAGCGCTGACCCCGTTGACCGAGTGGCTGCCCACGATGGCCAGCTGCGCCATGCGCACCTTCTTCTCCGGGCCTTCCTCGATGATCGACATGCGCGCCTTGCGCGCGTGGTCGCCGGGGTAGCGGCGCTCCAGCTCCTCGAGAAAGCGGCGGTTGATCTCGTAGACGATCTGGAGGTGCCGGGGAAGCACGTAGCCGAACAGGCTGATCGGCCACTTCTCCAGCGCCTCCGGAAGGATGGTGTGGTTCGTGTAGGCAAAGGTAGCCACCGTGAGCTCCCAGGCCTGCTCCCAGGCAAGCCCCTCCCCGTCGATCAGAAGGCGCATCAGCTCCGGGATCCCGACCGCCGGGTGGGTGTCGTTGAGCTGGATGGCCACAGCCTGGGGAAAGCGGGCAAAGCCGTCGGGGTGGGTCTTGCGGTAGCGCCGCAGGATGTCCTGGAGGGTGGCCGAGACGAAGAAGTACTCCTGCTTGAGCCGAAGCTCCCGTCCCTCGAAGACGTTGTCGTTGGGATACAGGACCTTGGAGATCGTTTCCGAATGGGCCTTGTCGGAGACCGCCTTCTCGTAGTCCCCGTGGTTGAAGTAGTCCAGGTCGAACTCCCGGGTCGACTTGGCCGCCCACAGGCGCATGTTGTTGACCGTGTTGTTCCGGTAGCCCGGCACCGGGGTGTCATAGGCCATGGCCATGATCTCCTGGGTGTCCGTCCACTCCACCCTGAGGCGGCCTTCGCCGTCGATCCACTGGTTGACCTGGCCGTAGAACCGCACCGGGTACAGGAACTCCGGCCGCTCGATCTCCCAGGGATTCCCGTAGCGCAGCCAGCTGTCCGGGGTCTCCACCTGGGCGCCCCCCCGGATGCGCTGGAAGAAGATGCCGTATTCGTAGCGGATGCCGTAGCCGTACGCCGGCAGCGCCAGGGTCGCCATGGAATCCAGGAAGCAGGCGGCCAGCCTCCCCAGCCCGCCATTGCCCAGCCCGGCGTCGAACTCCCGCTGCTCCAGCTCCTCCATCGCGTAGCCCAGCTCCTGCAGGGCCTGCCGGAGGTTCTCCCCCAGCCCCAGGTTGAGCACGGCGTTGCCCAGGGTTCGGCCGATCAGGAACTCGAGGGAGAGGTAGTACACGCGCTTGGCATTGACCCGGTAATAGGCCTGCTGGGTCTCGATCCAGCGCTCGAACAGGCGGTCCCGCACCGTGAGAGCCAGGCTCTTGTAGTTGTCCAGGGGGGTGGCGCTGTACTCGTCCTTGGCCAGCGCGAACTCCAGGTTGTGGACGAAGGACTCCTTGAGAGCCTCCACGTCGAACCCCAGCAGGGCGTTGGTCGAAGGGGTCAGGCGCCGGTTCGAAGAGCTGGAAGTTGCTCTGGACGCTTCTTTGGCGCCCCTGCGGGCGGAGGGGGATTCGGGCATCGAGCGCTCCTCGGGGAACCCAGCTCCCCGTCTATTCCCCCGAATTGTAGCCCGGATGTCAGGCTCCTATCAATCGTTTGAGGGCGGAGACGGTCGGCTCGATGACCGGGGGTTCGGCCACGCAGGACTGGGCCGCCGCCACGTCCTTGAGGCCGCTGCCCGTGGACAGGATCAGAACGGGGTCCCCGGCGTGCAGGCTTCCCTGTCTCAGTGCCTCGACCACTCCCGCATATGCAGCCGCCGCAGCAGGCTCGGCGAACACCCCCGCCGCGCCGAGGGCCGCGATCGCCTCCAGGATCTGCCGGTCCGAAACGGTGAGATACACACCCCCGGTGGCGATTGCCGCCTGCAGAGCCCGGTGGCCGTCGGCGGGCCGGTCCACCGAGATGCTGTCCGCCAGGGTCCGGGCCTGCACCGGCTCGATGGTCGAGCTCCCTGCACGGAAGGCCCGGGCCACGGCTGCGGAGCCCTCGGCCTGCACTCCGTACAGCCGCGGCATGGCCTCGAGCCAGCCCAGGGCCTCCAGGTCCCGGAAGCCCTTGTGCAGGCCGGCGATGATGTTGCCATCCCCGACGGAGACGAAGATCGAAAGCGGCCGGGAGTGATGGGTCCGGATCTTGCCCTTCTCGAGGGCGCTCCAGATTTCGAAAGCCGCGGACTTCTTGCCTTCGGCGGTAAAGGGATTGTAGCCGGTGTTCCGGCAGTACCACCCCAGCTCTTCGGAGGACTGCCGGGACAGGACCGCGGCCTCGTCGTAGGAGCCCTCCACCAGGATCACCCGGGCGCCGAACACCAGCATCTGGGCCACCTTGGCGGGCGGAGCGCTCCTCGGAGCGAACACGACCGCGGGCTGCTGCACCGCCGCCGCCATGCCGGCCAGGGCGGCCCCGGCGTTCCCGGTGGAAGCGGTGACCACCACCCGGGCCCCGATCTCCCTGGCCCGGGCCACGACCAGGGCGCTGGCCCGGTCCTTCAGTGACGCAGTCGGGTTGGCCCCCTCGTCCTTGAGCCAGACCTGCTCACACCCTAGCCCCCGCTCCAGGACCGGCAGGCGATAGGTGGGTGTGTGCCCGACCACGCGCAAGGGGGTCTCCTCGCCGCCGGGGTCATCCACCGGAAGCAGGGGCAGGAAGCGCCACTGGGAGGGCTCCCCCCAGAGCAGGTCTTTGCGCTGAACCCGCCGACGGATCTGGAGATGGTCCAGCACCACGTCGAGACAACCCCCATCGGCCGGACACAGGTACAGGGGCTCTTCGGGCCCGTACTCGGCGCCGCAGGACGAGCAGCGGTAGCCGCAGAAGCTCATCGGTCGCCGAGCCTCCGGCTTGGCCGCGGGCCAGTCACGGCGAGCCCTGGTACCGGGCCGTGCCGGAAACCGCCAGGACCTCCCCCATGTACATCCGGTGGTAGTCCTTGTCCGGGTAGTTGCCCTCGATGAACTCCCCCAGGAAGCGCCTGGGATCGAAGTCGTGGGTGTACATCTTCCTGCACTCCACGATGAGCTCCGCCTCGTCGAACCCCGGGGCCTGAACCCGCCCGCAGGCCACCGGGGTCAGCCCGCTGTGGGCAATCTTGTCGCCGTCCCTGCCGGAGTGGCTGCCGCAGTACTCCAGGGCCTCCCTCTGCCCGAGGCCGAAACCGCAGACGGTGAACTCCGGGTGATCGTCCATGAAGCCTCGAGTGTACCGCGTCGGACGGACCACCACCAGGGCCATGGGCTTCTTCCACATGACCCCGAAGCCGCCCCACCCCACGGTCATGGTGTTGAACCTCCCGGCCGCGAAATCCCCCGCGCTGAGCAGGAACCACTCCTTGTCCCAGCTGTGGAAGACCGGCAGGGTCAGTCGGGAGAGATCGATGGGCTGTCGCTTCATGGTCGGCCTCCTTGGTGCTCGATGCCGCTTCCTGCGGCTGCCAGGCTCGGTCCCGGCTCTCGAGCAGTATAGTACAACTGTCCACGTTTGATCAGGGGCGACCGGCATCCTCGAACGCCACCCCCCGCGACCTCTGCGGGCTCCTGTCGCGCGTCCGCCGAACTCGGCCCCTGCCCGGGTTCCTTGACGCCCCGCCGCCGAGCTCTTATGGTTGTGCACAGAGAAACCGGAGGTGTGCCCTGGCATCCCAAGCCCCCCTGCCGACCCGGATTCGCAACGCCTGGATCTGCCCGCTCCGCGACGGCCGCTGCACGCCGCGCTTCGGCGACCTGGTTCTCAAGGCCGGTCGCATCGAGACCATCGAGCCCCGCGACGGTGCCCGCTACCGCGGGCAGGCACTCCGTGCGGCTGCGCTCCCGGGCGTCCTCGCCCCTTCGACCACCCCGGAGGGCCCGCCCTCCACGGGCCGGGGGATCGACGCCGCCGGTCGGGTCGTCACGGTCCCGCGAGTCAACTTCCACGAGCACTTCTACTCCCGGCTGGCCAAGGGACTGGACCTGGGCCGGCCCCTGGACAGCTTCGTGCACATCCTGGAGAACTTCTGGTGGGCGATGGATCGCGCCCTGGATCCGGACATGGTGCAGGCCTGCGCCCGCCTGGGGGCCCTGGAAGCCATCAGGAGCGGGGTCACGGTGGTGTTCGACCACCACGCCTCCCCGAGCTGCATTCCCGGCAGCCTGGACCTGGTCGCCGCGGCCCTGCGCGAGGCAGGCCTGCGGGGCGTGGTGTGCTACGAAACCTCCGACCGGGGGGGCGCTGCCGAAGCCGAGGGCGGCCTGGCGGAAAACCGGCGCTTCTCGAAGCTCAGCGCCGATGCCGAAGTGCGGGGCCTGGTGGGCCTGCACGCCTCCTTCACCCTGAGCGACCGCACTCTGGAAAAGGCCGCAGACCTGAGCCGGGAGCTGGACGCCGGGATTCACATCCACCTGTCCGAGGACCGCCACGACCGGGACGAGTGCCTGCAGACCCATGGAGTGTCCCCGGCGGTTCGGCTGCACCGCCGCGGGCTCCTCGAACGCCCGGGGGTGCTCGCTCATGGAGTGCACCTGACCGACCCGGACCGGGAGGTGCTGTCGACCTGCAGGTGCGCCCTGGCCCTGAACCCGGACTCCAACCTGAACAACGCGGTGGGGCTCCCGGACTACGCGACGCTCCCCGCCGCCCTGCCCCTCCTGGCCGGCACCGACGGCATGCACGGCGACCCCGGTCGCTCCCTGAAGCAGCTGTTCCTGCAGTCCCGGCACCAGGGCTTGTCCTCGGACCGGTCCTTCGCCTGGATCCAGCGCATCATCGTCGATCAGGAACGCTTCGTCCGCCGCTTCTTCCCGGACCACCCGGGACTGCAGGCGGGCCAGCGGGCCGACCTGGTGATCTGGGACTATCGCCCTGCCTCTCCCTTCGATGAGCACACCTTCTGGGGGCATTACCTCTACGGCATCCTCGAGAGCCCGGCCTGGGCCGTGCTCCAGGGGGGGCGGCCTCTTTTCCGCGGGGGCGCATGCCACACGCTGGAAGCCGAGGCCGTGGCTGCGGAGGCGGCCCGGCAGGGCGAGCGGCTGTTCGGGGCGTTGACTGATCGCCTCGGGGAGGGATAGGCAGGCAGGCAACCCGGCCGAAGAGGGGAGACAGCGCCAGAGGCAATCAGCGAATGGATCTCGTGGGCGGGAGCGTCGGGGCAGAGGCTCCACCGCCCCGGTTCTGGCGTGCCGCGGTGACCCAGACCGCTCCGGCCAGGATGAGAACCGCCCCTATGGCCTGCCGAAGGGTGAGCACTTCCTGGAACAGCAGGAAGGAGAAGCCGATGGTGAACAGCGGTTCGATCATGCTCAGGAGGGCGGCGCGCGTCGCCCCGAGGCGCTTGAGGCCCCCGAAGAAGGCGACGATGGCCCCGACCGTGGAGACCACGATCAAGGCTCCAATCGGCAGCCAGGTGCTTCCGCCAAAGCCGAAGCTCAGGGTTCCGGTGGTCACGCCGAAGAGGGCGTAGGCGGATGCGGAGAACAGGCACACGAAGGCGGTCACGGGCAGGGGGTCCAGGCTGCGCAGCAGGCGGTTGGACACGGTGATGTACACCGAGTACACCAGGGAGGCCGCCAGCGCCAGCAGCACTCCCGTGAGGTTGATTCCCCGGAAGGAGCTGCCGAGCACGAGCACAACCCCGGCAAGGGATAAAACCAACGCCGCCGCGGTGGCCCCTGAGATCCTGGCGTGCTCCACCATGAGGGCCAGAAGGCAGACGAACGCCGGGTACGAGTACAGGATCAGGGTCGCGATGGAAATGGGGATGTAGCGCACGGCGGCGAAGTAGGTCCCCGACTGGAGGGTGTAACAGACTCCCACGAGCACCAGGCCGAGCCGGGAAGCCCGCGGCGGAGCGAGGGATCGGCGCCGCAGGGCCGCGACGGCGAACAGGAGGGGCGCGGCCAGGGCGAAGCGGACCAGGAGCAGGGTCGAGACGTTGATCCCCCCGGCATATGCGTACACGGCGAAGATCGGGATCAGGCCGAAGCCGAGGGCCGAGTAGACGATCAGGGCCGACCCGGCTGCGGTGCTCGCCCGGCCGGCATCCGGGCTGGACATGGGCCCATGATATGCGACTCGGTCCCGCCCAACAATACCCCCCACCTTCGGGCAGACCATCGGCGGATTCAGCGGCTTGACAGACACCGCCAGGATCGATGTCCAGCCCGCGCGCATCGCCGTGCGCAAGGCTTCGGGCCAGGGAACCCTGCGGCAGGCGCAGGGACATCCGGAGCACCGCTCCCGCCTCCACGTCGGAGGAGGCGAACCACACGTTGGGCTCTACGTACAGGGAGCAGGTGCGGAAAGACCTTCCAGCCCCGGATCTGGAAGCGGGCGTACTCCCACTGCGCCAGCACGGCGGACATGACCGGAGCCCGTCGACCCGCGGCTCCATGGTGAAGCAGGAGAAGCCGGCCCCGAGGCCGACGTCCGCGTAGGTCGCACCGAACACGTGGGTCTCCAGGTACAGGCCCTGGACGAACTTCGGGACCGAGCCTCCCATCTTGTCGCCGGGCTTCAGGTTGACGGCGATCGGATCCGGCCGCCCGCGGCCGCCGCTTCGGCCAAGGTGGCGGTCGGGCAGACGCGAGCGGCTTGTTCCGGCCTGAGGGATGCTTCCAGGGCCTGAAGACGGCCGGGGCTCCGTCGTGGTATCTTCTTCCGCGTGAGCGCCCCCACCCGCCTGTGGAACCGGTCCTTTACCCTGCTTTGGCAGGGACAGCTCATCAGCTCCATGGGCAAGAACGCCTTCGCTTTGGCGGCCCTGCTGTGGCTGAAGGACGCCACCGGATCGGGCACTCTTTCCGGCCTTATCACGGGCCTGGCCATGCTTCCCATGGTCGTGCTCGGACCCGTGGCCGGAGTGTTCGTCGACCGGGTCAACCGCGGGAGGCTGATCGCCTGGACGGACGTGGCCGGGGGGGTGCTCGTGTCCGCGGCTGCAGCGGTCTTTTTCCTGACTCCGGAGAGCCGTCTGCTCCTGCTGGTGGCGGTCTTCGTGGTGAGCCTGGGGACGGGGCTGCTGGACACCTTTTCGCAGCCCTCCATCGGGGCGTGCATCCCGGACCTGGTGCCCCAGGACAAGCTGGAGGCAGCCAACGGGCTGAACCTCACGGGGATCCACGTCGCCTTCCTGCTGGCTCAGGGCGCGGCGGGTATCCTGTACCGTCTCCTCGGGGCGCCGCTCCTGGTGGCCGTCAACGCCGCCGCGTACCTGTGGGCCGGCTTCAGCGAGCTGGGGATCAAGACCCCGGACCGCGGAAGGCCGCTGGCGCCCGGCGGCCACCCCTTCAGGGCTTTCCTCGCCGAGATGGTCGAAGGGGTCCGCTACGTGTGGCAGCACCGAGGCTTGCGGACCCTCCTGGCCGTGTACACCGTGCTGAACTTCTTCGTCACGCCCCTGTTGGCCCTGATCGCCTTCTTCGTTCAGGACTTCCTGGGCCTCGGGCCGGAGTGGACCGGCTACCTGTACGCCTGCTACGGCGGAGGGGGGCTCGCGGGTTTTGCCGTGGCCGGGGCGGTGCCGGTCCGCGGGAGGAGCCGGGGGGCGCTGGTGGGGACGGCCACGATCGCCCAATCGGCCACGGTGGTGCTCATGCTCCTGCTGCCCGGCACCGCCTGCCAGATCGTGCTCTTCGCCCTGGCCGGCGTCCTGGGCGGGCTGGTGAACGTGCACGTGATGACCCTGATCCAAACCGCCGCGCCTCCGGAGCTGCGGGGCAGGGTGCAGAGCCTGTCCAACACCCTCAGCGTGGCGGTCATGCCGGTGGGCATGGCCCTGGCGGGGGTCCTGTTCGATGCGACGGGCGGGAACTTCTGGCTGGTCATAGGAGTGCCGGGAGCGCTGATGTTCGTGGCATCCTGTCTGGCCCTGCTTTCGCCCCAGTACCGCAGCTTCCTGGCGGAGACGGCCGGCCCGCCGCGGCTCGCCAACGCCCCGATCCCAGGGGCGGGTCCCGTCGATCCGAGCCGCCGGCAGGGAGGCTGAAGATGCCCCTGCGGCCCGGGTCGTGGTTCCGCCCCCGGCTGGACTGGCTCCAGGTCGAGGTCACCACGGTCTGCCCTGCCGCCTGCGCCTACTGCCCCCGCACGGTCTACCGCCGTCTCTGGCGGCCCCGGCACATGGGACTGGAGACCTTCCGGCTCCTGCACCCCGTGCTGGCGACGTGCCGGATGGTGTACCTGCAGGGGTGGGGTGAACCCCTGACCCACCCCGGGCTGTTCGAGATGCTGGGAATGGCCAAGGAGGCCGGCTGCCAGGTGGGGATGACCACGAGCGGCATGGGCATGGGCGAGGAGACCTGCGCCCGCCTGGTGCGGGAGGGTCTGGACGTGATCGCCTTCTCGCTTGCCGGGACCGACGAGCGCGGCGATGCGATCCGCCGGGGCACGCGTTTCCGGCAGGTCACGGAGGCGATCCGGACCCTCGAGCGGACCAAGGGACTCCTGGGCTCCACCGGCCCGACCGTGCATCTGGCCTACCTGCTCCTGCAGTCGCACCGGCAAGAGGTCCAGGGGCTGCCGGCCCTCATGCAGGAGCTCAACGTGCGGCATGCCGTGGTCAGCACCCTGGACTTCGTCGCCTCTCCCGCCCTGGCCGCCGAGGCGCTGCTCCCGGCCACCCCGGAAGCCTACGAGACCGCGCGGGCAGAGCTCGAGGAGGTGGTGCAGGCTGGACGGCGGGCAGGCCTGAGCATCCACTACTGGCTCGCCTCGCCGCCGGAGAGCGAAGCGCGGCGGCGCGCCTGCGGTTCCGCGGCCGACCGCGGGCTGCCCTGGCTGCCGGCCCTGCGACCGACCTGCACGGAGAACATCCAGCACTCGGCCTTCGTCAGCGCCGACGGCGCCGTGTCGCCCTGCGTCTACGCAGCCGTGCCCGCCCCCGGTGCCACCCACCTGGTCGGCGGTACTGAGCGTGCCTATGCCGGCCTCGACTTGGGAAACACCCACGACACGCCCTTCGAGCGGATCTGGCGCTCCAGGCCCTACGCGGTCTTCCGGGCCGCGCATCGGAGGGGAGAGCTCCCGGAGCGCTGCAGAGACTGCCCGAGGCCCCGCATGCTGCGGGCTGGCTGACCGGAAGGGCTTGACATGCACATGCACATGCATGTTAGGATCTCAGGGAGCGGCACGGAGATGAGAACCACGATCGATATTCCCGGCGATCTGCGAAAGAAGCTGGTGGAGGAAGCGGCCGCCCGCAACCTGAAAGGCTTCTCTCCCCTCATCGTCGAGGCGCTGCGCCTGTACTTCGGCCGGGAAAGGCGGAATCGAAGCCAGACCATCATCCGGCTGCAGAGCAGCCTGAGCGCAGAACAGATGGAGCAGGAACGCGCGCGACTGCGGGAGGTCCGGGACAATTGGCGCAAATGACCTTGCTCGACACGGACGTCGTGTTCGAGTACCTGTCAGGGGGCCAAGCGGCCGCGGAGACCGCGAGGATCCTGCAGAGCATGAACGCCGCCGTCTCGGCGATCACGCTGTACGAGCTCGTCGCCGGGGTTGCCAACACAACGCATCTTGCGCAGCGAGAGGAGCTCATCGAGCTCTGTGAGGTCGTCGAGCTGACCCCCGCCATGGCCCGGACAGCGGCGCGCCTGT
>Ga0209164_1001986_pt1 | contig 23523 bp, 24 predicted proteins | sample MTBNYHSulfiMetaG_FD_187458 | JGI IMG/M metagenome (GOLD analysis project Ga0209164, IMG submission 187458) | Enrichment culture microbial communities from rom New York Harbor, USA that are MTBE-degrading - MTBE-NYH (New York Harbor Sulfidogenic)... | ecosystem: Environmental > Aquatic > Marine >... | reverse complement strand
TAAGGCATGCGGAGATGTGGTCGAATTGAACTTTTGTGACATTTCGGATTGGTCTAAAAAAGTGACGGAGTCCACAGGATATCAGGTGATCGATCATCAATTTAATTTTTATGGGTTTTGCAAAGCTTGTAAGCCTTTACAAAAACCCCAGAGCGCAGAGCACTGAATTAGATCCTCTGCGGCATGTTATGCCTACCTGACCGGTAGGCGGGCGCGATGCTCTTTTAAGAGGAGGCCTGGATGTCCCATATTCATCTCCCGGATGGAGTTTTACCTGTTTGGCTTTGGGTTTCAGGATTTATTGTTGCCATCCTGGTCGGGGCAGTTCTTTTTCGACTCATCAAGAAAGATGAATTAGCCAGGCGGGTTCCTTTGTTGGGAATGATGGGAGCCGCCATGGTCTTGGGCGCTGCCGTAGAGATTGTTCCCATCGCCTATCATGTGAACCTGACGGTCATTTCCGGAATCTTATTGGGCCCTTCTCTCATCTTTCTTGCCACTTTTGTCGTCAATGTCATCCTGGCTCTTTTCGGACATGGTGGGATTACTGTCATCGGGCTTAATACGCTTATCCTCTCCATCGAAGGAGTATTGGGATATTTTCTTTTTCGTCTCCTCCGGAGGGTGACGAAAAGATTAACCCCTGCCACTTTTTTAGCGACTTTCATTGCCCTTCTCTTCTCCACTTCCGCGATGATTGGAGTGATCAGTTTGGGGGCATCCCATTATGAAAAGTTGATTCACCAGAAAGGGGAAGGGATTTTTGAGTTCCATCTTTCAGAAGGGAAACACGATCATCGTGAAGGGGAGGCAAAAGAGAATGGAGTGAATTTAAGGCGTTTTATCGCTATTGTCCTTCCATTGGGTTTTATCGGGTGGGTTTTGGAAGGGGCGATCACCGCATTGATCGCTCGATACATCCATCGGCTGCGGCCAGACTTGCTGCATTGAGAGAAGGATTTCATATGATTCAGCTTTCCTATTTGGATTATATTGCCGTGGAGAGGAAAAGCTTCTTGCACCGCCTCTCACCGAAATTAAAAATCATCGGGATGGTCTTCGTTTTATTGGGGATTGTTACGCTGAGACATCTTCCCGGACTGTTTTTCCTTTATGGAATCCTTCTCGCTCTATTTTTCATGGGGCGAATTCCAATAAAAATATTTTCTTTAACATTCTACCCCCTCATCTTCGCAATTCTTTTCATCTTTATTTCAGGGTTTCAACCCCATTTCATTTTTCTCATCTTTTTCAAAGTTCTCTGCGGCTCTACAGGGGTAGTTCTCCTCTTAGCCACTACTCCGTATCCGTCTATCTTTTCAGTCTTGGGGAAAATCCTCCCTTCTTCTTTCGTGACGGCTCTTTTTTTGACTTACCGATCAATTTTTATCCTTCTCAATATTTTTGAAGAGACGCAACATGCCCTCTACCTTCGTGGAGGGTTTCAATGGAAACATCCCTGGAGGAGCCTGATCAATATTTCCAATGCATTCGGTCATCTGATTATCAAGGGGATCGATGCCAGTGAAAAGATGTATGAATCCATGGTGCTCAGAGGGTTTAAAAACAAGATTTATTACAGAGAGGAATAACGATGCAGCAAGGGGAGCGGATTATCCAGGTGGATTGCATCACACATGTCTATCCAGATATGACCAAGGTACAGATTTGCGGCCTCGACTTTATTGTCAATCAAGGGGAGAGGGTTTCGATTTTGGGTTCCAATGGCTGCGGGAAGACGACCCTTCTTAAACATCTGCTGGGAGTACTTGTTCCAAAAGATGGAAGCGTTAAGGTGTTTGGTGTGGATCCAGGGAAGGAGTTTTCAAAGATCAGGGAAAAAGTCGGTGTCGTCATGCAGGATGTGGACGAACAGATCCTCGGTCCAACGGTTTACGATGACATCCTTTTTGCTCCCTTAAACTATGGCATTGAGAGGAAAAAGGCAGCAGCGATGGCAAAGGTGGTCATCGAGAAGTTGAATCTTGGACCCATCCAGAATAAAATCGTGAATTACCTCTCGGGCGGGGAGAAAAAAAAGGTGGCTTTAGCCGGGGCCTTGGTCATGGAGCCAGACTTGTTGATCCTGGATGAGCCCTTTACGGGATTGGATCCTCTCTCCAGAAGGGATTTTGTCCAGATTCTGAATGAGTTGAATAAAGAAAAGGGGATCACCTTCATTATCACACTCCACGAAGTTGATCTGGTGCCAGAGATGACCGACATTCTTTACCTCATGCACGGGCATGGAGACCTCAGTGAACGGGGAAGGCCCGACGAGATTTTCGGAAAATTTAAAAATTTAGAAAGTTATAATCTTGAAGAACCCACCCTGACAAAGTTATTCAAGGGATTAAAAAAGGAAGGGCTCGATTTTGGAGACCCCCTCCGTATTGACGAGGCAATCCAATTGATTAAAAAATATTGGAATGAGATGAAAAAATAAAGGTTGATAGTCCGGCATTCGGGATTCGAAGTTTGAAACCTGAAACTTCGGAATTTAATTCCTGAAGGTTGTTTTTTAATTTTACCATTGAGAATGTTTTACTCCGGACTCTGAACCCATGACTCCGAACTTTTTATGATAAAACTCGGCAGCCTCCAATTTGACCATCCTCTTATTTTAGCACCGTTGTCAGGGATTACAGATTATCCCTTCCGCCAATTGATAAAAGAGATGGGATGTGGTCTGGTCTTCACGGAAATGGTGAGTGCGGAAGGGTTGACAAGAAAGAGGGAAGCCTTTTTAACAATCGAGAAGGAGGATCATCCGATTTCTGTCCAACTCTTCGGCTCAAATCCTGAGGTCTTAGCTGAAGCGGCTGGAATGGCAGAGGGGATGGGTGCCGATGCGATTGACCTCAATATGGGATGCCCGGCAAAGCAGGTGGTCATGACTGGAGCAGGTGTCGATTTGATGCGGTATCCAGAAAAGGTCAAAAACATTTTGATTAAAGTAAGAAAGAGGGTAAAAAAACCTGTTACCATTAAAATCCGCTCTGGATGGGATGAAGAACATATCAATGCGGTGGAGATCTCTAAAATTGCTGAGGGCTGCGGGATCAATGCCATCTCCCTTCACCCCAGAACAAAGGAACAGGGGTTTGGCGGGCGAGCGGACTGGAGATTGATCAGCGAGGTGAAAAAGGCAGTCCGTATTCCTGTCATTGGAAATGGAGATGTGACCACGCCATCTTTTGTAGAGAAAATGTTCAAAGAGACGAGTTGTGACGGGGTTATGATTGGCAGAGGGGCGTTAGGGAACCCGTGGATCTTCCGTTTTCAAAATTCCATGTCTTTGGAGAAAAACGCTGCTACCTCTCCTTCTCTGGAAGAAAGGAAAGACATGATTCATCATCATTTCTCGCTGACCCTGACCCACTATGGTGAAAGAGGGGCGATGAAAAAGATCCGGAAGCATATTTACTGGTATACAAAGGGACTCCCCTCTTGTGCCCTCTTTCATTCGACATTATCGGGGTTAAAAGAGAAAGAAGCTCTGTTTGAGGCGATCCATTCCTATTTCGATTTTGTTCAAAGGAGGAATCTATGCCAATCGTTCGAACCGAAGAAAAACAGATCAGTTACTGGGCGGGGAGAAAAGGCTTTTTAGAAGGAAGGGAAACGGTCCTCTTCATCCATGGAGCAGGAGGAGGACAGTATACATGGAGTTATCAGAAGGGTTATTTTGAGAAGCAGTTCAATCCTGTCGTTATCGAACTTCCAGGACATGGAGAATCGGGAGGGGAGGGAGAAGAGGAGGTCGGGAAATATGCCGAACATGTTTATGCTTTTCTGAGAGTCTTGAATCTCCAAAAAATATTCCTCGTTGGCCATTCAATGGGCGGAGCAATCGTTCAGACATTGGCCTTGACTCATCCGGAAGTGATTAAAGGAATCGTGTTAGTGGGAACCGGCGCCAGATTAAAAGTCCTTCCGTTGATCCTGGATGGAATTAAGAGTCACTTTGAGGAGACCATACAGAGGATAAATCGATTTGCCTTTTCTCGAAAGGCCCCATCCGATTTAGTTGAAAAGGGAGTTCTAGGTATGCGGCAGTGTCGGGCAGAGGTCATCTATGGGGATTTCTTGGCCTGTGATCGGTTTGATATGATGAATGAAATAGGAAAAGTTGCCCTCCCCACACTTATTCTCTGTGGAGATGATGACCAGCTCACCCCCTTAAAGTATTCCCGGTTCCTCCAAAGTCGAATCAACGGTTCGAAACTGGAGGTTCTTTCCAATGCTGGCCATATGGTGATGATGGAATTGCCTCTGACCTTCCATGAGAAGATCAAAGAATTTATTTTTGATAATTTAAAAGGGTTCGAGGGGTCTAGCCTGCCTGCCGGTAGGCAGGGATTCAAGGGGTCAAGTAGCTAAACACTCGAACCCATGAACCCTCGGACCCTAGAACCCCTGTACGGGTAACTCTATGAAGCGCTGGTTAGTCGTAGAGCTTTCCATCCCGGAAGGATTTGGAGAAGCGGTCTCGAACTTTCTGATTGAACAGGGAGCCGCAGGCATAGAAGAACTCGAAAGAGATTCCGGATGGAAGAGGTTGAAAACTTATTTTCCACAAAATGGAAAGGAGAAGAGAGTTATTTACGCTCTCCATCGATACCTGAAGTCGCTACGGAGAATCGCCCCTGAAATTTCACGCTCAAGAATTAAAACGGCCTCTATCCCCGAGCAGGATTGGGGGGAAAACTGGAAGAGATTTTTTAAACCTGTTCAGGTGACCTCCAGGTTTTGGGTGAAGCCACCCTGGTCTCAGGTTCGATTAAAAAGAGGTCAGATAAGTATTGACATCACACCAGGAATGGCCTTCGGCACAGGAACCCATGCGTCGACTCAACTCTGCATCCAAGCGCTGGGAGAGAGGATTAAGAAAAAGGGGCTATCCGTTCTTGATGTGGGAACGGGTTCGGGGATCTTATCGATCGTCGCTGCCAAGCTCGGAGCAAAAGAAGTGAGGGGTATAGACATTGATGGAGCGGCCGTGGAGAACGCCATAGAAAATGTGGAGAAGAACCATGTTTCGGATGTGGTCAGGATCAAAAAGGGACGCATTGGTGATCTTCAGAAAAAATTTGATCTGATTGTGGCCAATATTGATTTTAAGAGTTTGAAAAGGATGGAAAGGCCTCTCCTAAACCACCTTGGGGACCAGGGGATTCTTATCCTTTCGGGAATATTGAAAGGCCAAAAAGAAGTTCTTTGCGAGTGCTATTCGGGGACAGGACTTTTACGATGTATAAAAGATACCCAAGAAGATGAGTGGGTCTGTCTCACGTTCAGAAAGGTTGAATCATAAGGCAATAAAGCCAATTAATCAGGAGAATCAAAGCATGCCGAGATTTTATGTTCCCGCCCCTCCTATCGAAAGCGATCTGTTAAAAATCGTAGGCAATGAAGCGAGGCATATCCGGAGGGTGCTTCGCCTTAAAGCAGGAGATGAAATCATTGTCTTCGATGGCTTGGGCAAAGAGTATGAAGGCGCGATTGTTGAAGAAGGTTCTTCCTCTGTGGTGATTAAAGTTCAAAAAATTTTCTCCTCGAAAAGAGAATCGCCTTTGGAAGTGACTCTAGCCCAAAGCCTGCTCAAGGGCGAGAAGATGGACACTCTGATACAGAAGGCCACAGAGTTGGGAGTGAAAGAGATCATTCCTTTTCTCTCTTCCCGTTCAGTCCCTCTTTTAGGAAAATCAGGAAGATTAAAACGCCATCGTCGATGGGCAAGAATTGCAATCGAAGCCTCCAAACAATGCGGAAGGGGAATGGTTCCAAGGATTGCATCCCTCCAGGACTATTCTGAAATGCTTCAAACCGCTTCCTCAGGGTCTCTTCGTCTTATTCTCTGGGAAAAAGAAGGAGCCAAGCTAAAAAAGGTGTTAGAGAAATCAATAGGAAAAACGAAGATTTTTTTCATCATTGGGCCGGAGGGAGGATTTAGCCAAGAGGAGGTTGAAGAGGCAAAAAGAAAAGGCTTCATCATTGTTACCTTGGGAAAGAGGATATTAAGGGCTGAGACCGCAAGTTTATGTTTTCTTAGCATCCTTCAATATGATCGGGGGGATGTAGGATAAAAAGAGGGCCGATTCCATTTAAGAACCGGCCCAACCAGAAAGGAGGGGTATGAGGAGGTATTTACGCTGCTTTTTTCTCTAAATTATCGACAAACTCCTTATAGGTCTTACATTCTTCGATAAGTTTGCATTTTCTCCTACAGACTTCGACATGAATTTTTGGGCTTCCTTTCCTTTTGTCGCAGACAAGATAACTCATTTTTTAATCCCCCTTTCCACCAATGGGAACCAACTAAAATGTTCTATATTTAGAATTGGGAATATTCTAGAACACTAAATATAGAAATGTCAAGGGAAAAATGTAAGTTTTTATAAAATAATTCTTTTATATTTTCAATAAGTTACGTTTTTAAAGGAAAGTAAAATAACAATTTTTCAAATCATCTTAATGAAATTTAAAAGGTAAGTTCTCCTGTTGACAATTAATGTAAAAGGGGATGAAATGGGGGGTAATAAGGCTTCTGAAGAGTTTTTCTTTAAGGAGTTAGGGTTCCTCCAGCGTTTTTTTCTTCTATAGCTATGCCCAGACGTTCCACCCCTGCATTTTTTGCTACATCGAGGATTTGAACGACTCGTTCGAAGACCACACTCTTATCCGCCCGGACGATCACAGGTCTCATTTTGTTAAAAGCAAGGAGGGACTCCAGTTCTATCTTCAAATTCCTAAGACTTTTGGGCTTGTTATTGAGAAAGACTTCATTTCGACTGTTGATGGTTACGGTAATGGGCTCTTTCTGATCAACAGGCATTTTGATATCGGCCTGAGGGAGTTTCACGATGATTCGGGACTCTCTCATCGGGTTGAAGGTGTAGACTAAACTGAATGAGGTGAAAAAGAAAATGAAGATATTGAGAATGATGTCGGTGAGGGCAATGGATTCTAATGTGGCTACTGAATCTCGATGGGTTTTAATCTTCATCCCAGTTCCCCTTATTTGGTCCTTGCTAAAATATCGATCAACTCATTTCCATAATAAGACATTTCTTGGGCATGGCTCTTAATTTTTCCTACAATAAGGTGGTAGAGAATAAAAGCCGGAATGGCAATGCTGAGACCCGCTGCCGTGGTCACCATTGCCTGATAAATCCCTGCTGCTAAGGCACCGACGGTAATATTACTCCCTACCTGTTCCCAGGTCATAAATGCCTTAATGAGACCAACGATGGTTCCAAGAAAGCCCATCATCGGTTCTACACCGACGATGATGAGCAAGGCACCTAAATAACGCTCCAGGTATTGAATCTGCTCTTCGCCTTCCCTTTCCAACATCCCCTCAAGTTCTTTACGGTTTAGAGTCCGGTTGAGAATTCCGAGTTTAAAAACATCGGCAATGGGATGTCTCACTTTTTCACATCGTTCCAGGGCCTTCTGGAAATGCCCCCTTTCCAAAAAAAGGAAAATCTCCTGGGAAAACTGTTGAAAGTTAAGCCGAATCCTCCAGAGGGTCCAAAACCTTTCCAAAATAATGGCAAGGGCGATGACTGATCCTAAAATGATAGGGACCATAATGACCCCGCCTTTCATGATAAGTGAAATGAACATCCCATACCTCCTTACATGGAAAAATAGGGGAATCGGAATTGCCCTAACTTGAAAATAAAGTGCCGGGTCGCGGAATCGAACCACGGACACGGGGATTTTGAGTCTATGACTGGAATAAGGGCAACAAACACAAAAACCAAATGTTTTTAAGGTTTACAGTAACTTAACTTTCATCATTCAAAATGTCAAGGTTGGTGTTGATTGGCAAAAATGGGGCACAGTTTATCTTCGTAAGAAAGGAGTGGGGAAAACATTTCTCCAACCCTCATTTTTTGAAACGGGTGCCGTCACCCCTTTGCCACAAAATACAATAAATCGAAATCCCTTATAGTCTATCAAGCTGATGATCATTCAATAAATATTTATTCTTTGAGACAAAAAAGGTCATAATTTTCCATTTTTTAAAATTTCAATTTTTAAACAAATCTATAAAAATCAATGGGTTTAAGCATCCATTCCCCTTTTGGCATTGAAATTGCCTTTAATATTTTAAGAAAAACTAAAACCAACATTGCCGATAAAGCCAAACCGCGAGTAATCGTGGGACGGAAAGCTACGGGTCCCGATTTTTCGGGATTGCCGGGTTGCCGAAGTAAAAGGAATTTTTCTGGGCCCGTGGTCTATATTGAAGCGGGCCTTTTCTTTAGGTCTTCTGTTTCAACCTATTTGAGGTATTGGTCCAGGTTGTCTGGAAGGAAATTTATTGGAAAGAGGATTGGGAAGGATATCAATACGGATTAGAGTTTGTTTCGATTAGAGCAGACGATCGTTGGAAGCTAAGGCAACCTCTCAGTGGCCGATATCGTTTGGGAACATAACGGTTTAAGGGGAGTCATTTGAGGACATCAATAAGATTTCAATTTAAACTCACGAGCAGAAGAGGAAGGCGATGCGAATCAAAATTTTTAAAATAACCTTGTTAGGAGTTGTAATGATCACCCTCATTACTTTGATCCTTGATTATCAGTCAATTCAAGATTATTTCTTGCATCTGGGATGTCGTAGCGTTGATATAATAAACTTGGTGATAAAAAACAGATAGTGAATCTGGGGAAAAAGTTTTGAACTTTGGGTGATCTTAACAGGAAGGGTGTGAAAAGAAGTTTAAAAAAAATATTTGTATTCGACCATGATAAGATTTACATGCGCCCCGTTCTCAGGGAGTTATTGGACAGGATACCGAGCATAAATGTAACCCCCCACAGGCAGATTTGAACCGCCAACCCGCTGATATTCGCCATCTAAAGTCGGTTTTTCCAAAAACCTATGTTATGATACGACGCAAAAAACTATTTTTAACCCCTTACCATTAAACCTCGTGATTTAGGCGAGGTGTTTTCCCGACTAATTATTATAATCCCTGATGGGTTTTTATCTTCTTACTTGGATAGCACAACAATGTGAGCTCTTCGGTTTTTAGCCCATGCCTCCTCATTATTACCCGGGTCCAAAGGTTTCTCCTCCCCATAACTGATCGTAGAAATACGATCCGACCTGATGCCAAGGGAGACGAGATATTTTTTCGTATGGTTGGCCCTTCTTTCTCCCAGAGCAAGGTTGTACTCGGCAGTTCCCCTCTCATCACAATGACCTTCAATCTGGATCTTCATCGTAGGGTTTTTTTTCAAAAAGGCCGCATTTTCTTTTAAAATTTCCTCATCCTCTCGACGAATCTCATATTGGTCATAACCGAAGTGGATGTCTTTGAGCAGTTTGCTTTCAAAAACCTCTCCTTCGATCCCACGTTCTTTTTTGGCGACCAAACTCTTTTCGAGTTCTTTGCCCTGTGCCATCTTAGCCTCTTCTTCCTTGATCCTTGCTAATTCTCTTTCTTTTAATTCTTGAGCTTCTCTTGCTTCTCTCGCTGCCCGTTCCGCCTCAAGTCTCCTTGCCTCTTCTGACTTCTGGACGGATGGCGGCTCTCTATTCAATCTTACTGTTTTCTTAGGACATCCCGCTATGAACAGCCCAAGACAGAGGATAAGGATGAAAATGCTAAAACTTTTCTTGACCATGATCAACCTCCTTGAATAAGTGATTTGGATACCCATCCCCATTCAAATTGACCGGAGTGGGTTGGACTCGACTCACCTCCTCTCGATTAGGTTCCATCCCCTTTGAGTATGCGTTGATGGAATACCTTCCTATAATAACTTACCTTATTTTTAAATGACATGGACATCCGATATACCAAATCATACCACCCCATAATCCCCCATTCAGGGGAAAAGAGTCAAGGTTTTTTTAGAATTCTTTGTTCTAAGCCATTTTTATGAAGGTCGCCGATTGATTGAGTTTAGTTAAGATTGGAAAAATTTTCATCGGGACCATAAAACCTTTGATAGACCGTCACATTTCTTTCTAAAATCCTATTCCATCTTCATTTTTTGACTATCTACGGAGGTTTTGATAAAGTTCTGGTAGGGGGGAGAGATCACCCAATCCCTTTATTTTGCTGAAATTGATAAAAAATGCCCATTATCTACGGTTTTCTTGAAAGAATAACCTACCATAATGAAGAGAATGACTTTGTGGTTGCCAAACTCCAGGAGAAGGGGAAAAGGGAGTTGACCACCATTGTCGGGAATCTGACTGCCATCAACCCAGGGGAGTCATTAAAACTGACAGGGAGATGGGTTCATAACAAGAAATTTGGAGAACAATTTCAGGTCGAGAATTATGAAATTACTGTTCCTGCCACAGTCCACGGCATCAGGAAATACCTGGGCTCGGGTTTAATCAAAGGCATTGGCCCAATCATGGCAGAGAGGATTGTCAAGAAATTCGCTCTGGATACCTTGGAGGTTATTGAAAAGATACCAGAGAGGCTTTCTGAAGTTGACGGTATCGGCCCCAAAAGGATTGCCATGATCGCAAAGGCCTGGGAGGAGCAGAAAGAGATCAAGGAGATTATGATTTTCCTCCAGGGTCATGGAGTGAGTGCTGGTTATTCAGCAAAGATTTACAAACAATACCGAGACCGCTCTATTGAAGTGGTAAAGGAAAACCCCTACCGCCTCGCTCAGGATGTCCACGGCATCGGGTTCATCACGGCAGACAGAATCGCCCAAAACATGGGGATTGCCCCAAATTCTATCATCAGGGCTAAAGCAGGGGTGATCTATGTGTTGAATGAGTTGACCGAGGAAGGACACGTCTACTATCCTGAAACAGATTTAGTCCGTAAGGCCGAAGAGATATTGAAGGTTGACCAGGGGATCATTACCAAAGCCATTATCGAACTCTCTAAAGAAAAGGAGATTTTCATTGAAGACTTGAACAATGGGCAGAAGGCGGTCTACCTTGCTCCCTTCTATGTGGCAGAGACAGGAATCGCTCAAAGGTTAAGAAGGTTGAAAGAATCTCCCTCGACCATTCGACCGATTCATCCCGAAAAGGCGATAGAATGGGTTCAACAGAAGCTGAAAATCGAACTGGCTGAAAAGCAGAAAGAGGCGGTTTTGCTGGCAGCAAATTCAAAGGTTCTGATTATTACGGGTGGCCCAGGGACTGGCAAGACGACCATCATCACAGCCGTATTGAAGATATTTCAGCAGTTGAAATTGAGAATCCTTCTTGCTGCTCCGACAGGCAGGGCAGCCAAAAGAATGAGCGAGGCAACAGGTTGGGAGTCCAAAACCATTCACCGATTGCTGGAATACTCTCCCCAGAAGGGTGGCTTTAAGAAAGACCAGGACGATCCTCTGGAGGCAGATGTTGTTGTCATAGATGAAGCCTCGATGGTGGATACCCTTTTGATGTATCATCTTCTCAAAGCCATTCCCTCACAGGCTCATCTGATATTGGTAGGGGATGTCGACCAGCTTCCTTCGGTCGGCCCAGGGAGTGTCCTCAAGGATATTATAGATTCAGGTATCTTTACGGTAGTCAGACTAACGGAAATCTTTCGTCAGGCTCGGAAGAGCATGATCGTCGTGAATGCTCACAAGGTAAATCAAGGAGAGTTTCCTACCCTGAAAGAAATAGAAAGGAAAGAGACTGCCGACTTCTTCTTTATCCAGGAAGAAGAACCAGAAAAGACCCTGAGCCAAATCCTTTCACTCTGCAGTGAGAGGATACCCAAACATTTTGGATTTCACTCCATCCGAGATATCCAGGTTCTGACACCCATGCACAAGGGGGTGATCGGAGCAATTAACCTTAATATCGAACTACAGAAGAACCTTAATCCTGACCAACAAGGCATCACCCACGGAAGCAGAACCTTTAAATTGGGGGATAAAGTTATGCAGATAACCAACAACTACGACAAGGAGGTCTTCAATGGGGATATTGGATGGGTATCAAGGATTGACCAGGAAGATAGGGAACTCACCATAGACTTTGACGGGAAGTTAATCTCCTACGATTACTCCGATCTGGATGAAGTTGTCCTGGCTTATGCCATCTCGGTTCACAAATCCCAGGGAAGTGAATATCCAGTTGTGATCCTCCCTGTCACCACCCAACATTATATGCTTCTTCAGAGGAATTTGATCTATACGGGTATTACCAGGGCCAAAAAATTAGTGGTGCTGATCGGAACTAAAAAGGCCCTTGCCATTGCTATAAAAAACAATAAACCCAGATTGAGATTTACTCTTCTCTCTGATAGACTGGTGGTTCAATGACTGAACTCAAAAACGAATTCTCATGGTCAAAAACAAGAGATGAGGTCTTCAAGACCTGTCCAAGGCAATACTGGTTCGCCTACTACGGCTACTGGAACGGCTGGCTTGATAAAGTTCCGGAGCGAACCCGTCAAATCTACATCCTGAAGAACCTTACAAACCGGCAGATGTGGGCCGGAGAAAAGGTCCACGAATGCATTCAGAGGAGCCTCAACAATATCCGAAGGGGGATTAAGGTTCTTTCCGTTGATGAAATTGTTTCCATTACCCTCGACCAGATGAGAGGTGAATTCCGTTCTTCAAGGGCTAAAAACTACCTGAAAAACCCAAAATCCTGTGCCCTCTTTGAGCATGAATATGGGATAGAAGTGAGTGATGACCAATGGAAAGAGATAGCCCAAAATATTGAAACCTGCCTGAGAAACTTTTATGCCTCAGACATCTATGACGGTTTAAAATCTCACCCTAAAGGAGAGTGGCTCGAAATCGAGGAATTCTCTTCCTTCCTTTTAGGCAATATTAAAATCAATTTAGCGATTGACTGTGCCATCAGGGAAGGAGATGACATGATCATCTACGACTGGAAAACAGGAAAGAGTATTCCCGAGGATTTGTCCATCCAATTGTGCTGTTATGCCCTTTATGCTATGGAAAAATGGAATATCCCTCCAAAATCTCTCAGGATCATTGAATATAATCTCTCTTTTAATAAAGCGACAGAGTTTTCAGTCACCCCAGGTGAGGCTGAAAACATAAAAGGATACATCCGCGGGAGCATCAAGGATATGCAGTCTCTTTTGATAGATGCCGACAGTAACACACCCTTTGAGGAAGAGAAATTTACAAAGGTGGAGGATGACCGGATAAGCCTCAGGTGCAATTTCAGGGGGGTCTGTAAGCCCTCATTAGAAACAAAATAAGGAGAACTTCTATGGCGGACCAAGTCATAATATGCCCATATTGTCACAGGGAAATTCCCTTGACCGAGGCCATTTCTCACCAAATCAGGGAGCAATTGCGTAAGGAATTTGATTCTGAAGTTAAGAAGAAGGAGCAGGAGATTTTTCAAAAGGAACAGGCTCTCTCCGAAAAAGAAAAAGTCATGGAAGAGGATTATGCTAAGAGGATAAAAATCGAGAAGGCAAAATTGGAAGAAGCGGCTAAAAAGAAGGCAGAACAGACGATTGCTGTTGAATTAAATGATTTAAAGGCACAGGTAACGGAAAAGGATCAGAAACTACTGGAGGCACAAAAGGCAGAGTTGGAATTCAGGAAGCAAAGGCGTGAACTGGGAGAAAGACAACGGATCCTTGAGCTGGAGATGACCAGAAAACTGGATGACGAAAGAGAGAAGATTAAAGAAGAGACCTTGACCATTTTTACGGAGGAACACAGACTGAAAGATTTGGAAAAGGATAAAAAGATGGATGATATGCGGAGACAGATTGACGAATTAAAAAGAAAGGCAGAGCAGGGTTCGCAGCAAACGCAGGGAGAAGTCTTGGAGCTTGAATTAGAAGAGATGTTAAAAACAAACTTTCCCTTGGACAACCTTGAACCTGTGGGTAAAGGTAAAAGGGGGGCTGACATCTTACAGAGGGTTCATAACCAATCAGGCCAATACTGCGGGACGATTATTTGGGAATCGAAGAGAACAAAGGGATGGAGCGATGGATGGATTGATAAATTAAAAGAAGACCAGAGGGAAGCAAAAGCGGAAATAGCGGTACTGGTAACAACTGCCTTACCAAAAGAAGTAAATCATTTTACACAAATAAATGGAATTTGGGTGACCAATTTCCCATTGGCCATCTGTCTGGCTGGCCCGTTGAGAATCACCCTTATTCAGGTTGCCAATGCCAAATTGTCTGAAGTCGGTAAATACGAGAAAATGGAAGTCTTATATAGTTATTTGTCTGGCCCAGAGTTCCGTCAAAAGGTCGAAGCTATTGTTGAAGCTTTCGCTTCAATGAAAAAGGATTTAGACCAAGAGAAAAGAGCCATGAATAAAATATGGTCGAAAAGAGAGAAACAAATCGAACGGGTGGTCTATAATATCTCTGGGATGTTTGGTGCGATGCAAGGGATCATGGGGGCTTCCTTACCAGAAATAAAGAGTTTGGAACTGAAGGGATTAGTTGAAGATACTGGTTCTGACGACTTGGATGCAGATAAGGAGGATACTTTGTTCTGACGCTGAAAATTCAATAGAAGCTGAACGTACAGGGTTGACATTTAGAACCCCCTGTCCTTATATAGCTAAATGAAAAAAGAAGAACGATATTTTAGGCTTACTCTCATCATTTCAGCATTGCTCTTTTATGTACTTACCCTTCCTGGTTGTGCCCCCCCAAGAGTGCAAGTATATCCGAGGGAAACTCCACCAGAAAAAACGATCCCCCCAAAGGCCACTCCAGAAAGAACCGCTCAAGAAAAAACTTCTCCAGTCAAAGCAACTCCAGAAAAAACTACTTCTGTGAAAACTGATAAAGCAAAATTTCCTTCTGAGAGACCACCAACAGAGAAAATTCCTACGGTGAAACCTGCCCCAGAAAAAACCTACGATGAAGCAGTTTCCGAGTGGAAATCTTATCGGGACCTGGTGAAATGGATGGAAAATGATTTTTCCTTCGATAAGGAAAGATATGAAAAATTTGAGGGGACATTGCCCGTCCCAAGAACCCCCCGGGAGACCTTCCGGCTTCAGTCGGGGATCTACATCGATGTCGCCTTTTTTCTAAAAGAAGCGCTCAACCGGATTAATCCTTCCTACGATGCCCGAATCGTCGTTCTCGTATTCCGCCCCTATGGATTTAATCATTATGTCTGTTCTTTTAAAGCAGGCGGAAAACTCTTCATCATGGATTATGGAACGCCCTATCCGGAGGTCACTGGAGTTCACGGGCCATATCATTCGCTTGAGGAATATAAGCTATTCTATAAAAAATATCATCCGATAGAAAGAGAGATTGAGGCCATTACCCATTTACAATAAAAAGTGGGAAAAGCGGGGAAGACCCTTGAAGCGGTCGTTATAACCCATTGTGGGATTTCATTTGTAGCAGTTGGCAAGAAGCAAGAAATCATCGAAGTTCAAATGATGAACGGGGATGGGATATATGACTTTGGGGGATAAAAGAATATAGTGAAATAACGGAAAAAATTGAAAAGGCTGTTACAGCATAGGATTCAGAAGAAAGTCTGTATTTTTGTGAAGGAGGTGAGAAAGAAATCAGGTGAGAGGAAAAAGACACTTTGTCAGGCTCACATCTGCATTGTCTATGCGGAAGGGGAATAATATGAAAGCATTCTGGTTATTAGTTCTTTTGTTAACACTTCTTTGCATCCATTCTTCCTCATTAGGCAATCGTTTGCCTTCTTTACCCCCTCAACTCAAGGGGGTTCAACAGATAAAGGTAGAGCTTGCAGTGGTTGACTCTGGGATCGGATTTAGACAAGGGGATTTATTAGAACTTACAAAAGAAATGGTAAAGACCAAATTACCTTTTTTAAAAATTTCTAACAAATCTAACAATATACTCCATGTAGAATTTATGATGGATATCGTATATGGATTAGGGGATTATTCCTATTATGGTATCCTTATCCTTCAACTCAAAAGGCCCGTATTTTTATTGGACAAAAAGACATCTATCAGAAGGGCAATCGTATGGGAAAGAGGAATAATTTTTAATGAGAAGCAAAATTTTTTTGAGTCTGTTAGAAAAACTCTGGGTGTTTTAATAGATAAACTTGCTATTGAATTCGCAAAGGCAAAGAGGGTAAAAAGTAAGGGACGATAGGTCCATCCCTGCCACACTGGCCATTCCTCCCGTATTTCCTCTTTTTAAATAAATAGGAACTATGCAGGAGACAGGTAAAACTTAAATATCTGTTTCCTGGGAAATGACCGAAAAAGCTTTTTTAAATAATTTTACCCTTCAGGGTATCTTTCAATTTTTCACGAACCGATTTAATTTTTAAATGAGACCAATCATTCGATATGAGCCTTTTTGACTTTCTCTCAGTCCACTCTTCTCATTACAGCCATTCTTGAAGTTCCCAATGTACTCATGCGTTGAGAGTTAAAAGTTCCTTTAAGGGTCCCGTCTTTCCGGATTTCAAACGTATAATAAATGGGTATAGATTCTGAGAGAATAGCGAAATATTCTTTTGACCCAACGGTTACCGGGGAGGCGAAAGGACCCTCTGGATTCACTATAGAATTGATCATACATTCGATTCTCGGTTTTTCTCCGGGAATGACATTTGCCTTTTGAGAAAACCGCAAATCCTTTGATTCGTATTTAACTTCCGCAACCTCTAATGCTAAATTGACGTTCGCAATAGTCAGAGTAAAACCGTAATCTTTTATGTTATCCCAAAAACCTTCCCATTTCCCTACGAAACCCGATACTTCAGGAGGAAGATTGGAAGGCAATGGGGGCTGTTTTTCTATAACCTTTTTCTGAAACTCTATCTCTTTTTTCGTATTTTCGAGAATCGTCACCGAATAACCTACATATACCCCACGAATGATTGAATACTCCACTTTTACTTTGTCTCCTACAGCAGGGATACGGTTCGGATAAATTGTCTTCCTTCCTACCCTTAACTGAACAACTCCACCCTCATCACTTTTTACCACTAACCCTCTCCTGTGAAATTCAGTAACGATGCCGGTCAAAATGGAATAACTCTGAGCGTGAGCTTCAATATGCAGGAGTATAAAAATGATGAATGTGATAAAAAATACTCTTTTCATTTTTCCCATCCTCGTATTCACAATTTAATTCCGGAGTGACTGATGGTAGCCCAAGGCTCCACGTTTTCTATGATCCACCATAAAAGGTTTGCTTTTGTTGAGTAAGTGACCTTGTGTAATATTTTTATCAAAACATGTTTGATTCGTCAAACATAAAAGGTGGTTGGCTACCGGACTTGGAAAATATAGGGGTCGAAAATATAGGGGTCGGTCCATGAATTTAGGAAGCAATCATTGATCGTGGTCATCCAGAACAAATACGACCACACTTATCTCCCTGCCAAAAATCCAAAGACAAAGCTACCGACCCTATTACTTCCTGCAACTCCCGATTCGATTTGGACCCTATCCACTCAACCGGAGAGTTTCTACATCAGGCCGGATGTGAATTCAGCAACGATAAGTTGAATGAGTTTATGGCAGGAGGATATGGAGCCCACGGACGGATTTGAACCGCCACCCCGCTGATTACAAAGGGACTCCGTTTTTTTAGCCTAACCATTTGGATTTCTATCAGATTTTCCCATCCAATGTTAATTTCCTATCGTCAATTTCAGACACTTTAAGTCATTGTAAATACAGGACAGTCATTTTGGGTAGTTAGAGTTTTGATGGGGACAAACAGGGGAAGCGTCTTCAGAAAAGGTGGGTGACGATAACACCTACAAAGCATGAGAATAGGTTTCAATCGGCTCTCGTTGAATTCCAATTGAAAGAGCGGATGAGTTGACTTTTTGTATATGCGACTTATCTTATTTCCGTTCTTCTCCATCCTTCCAAAGCTGATCTATTGGAACAAGTATGTTTTGTCGCTTTTCATCGTATCTATACCACTTCAATCGTGAATCAAAAACATTTACCTCTGAAATATCTGTCCACTTGGTTGGGGCAAGCTCAATACCGTAGTCTTTATCCTTCTGATTCGTAGAACTAAAAGCTATAAAGGTCTTATATACCCATGCCAGTTTGATCGGCCCGCATCGAATATCATATATACCTCTAAGGCTAAAATAATGGCCACCTCCTACCCAGATACCTTTAGGAGCAATAAGCTTTCCTTCTCTGAATAGAACATTCTTTTTAGAAAAATCTCCGGTTTTATCGCCTTGATAATAGGACTCGTACCTGCCATACTTATCTTCACCGGACTTTTCTGTCCAGACCTCAGTAAATTTCACAGCACCAAACTCCGAACCTCTCCGAATAAGCAATATCCTTCCCAAAGGGACCTTCACACCCACACTTTTGATTTCAACTTCATCTGGTCCGGGACCTATATATTTTTCCCTTTGGGGAGAAGCAAGAATTTCTCCTCCTGCCACCATTATTGCTACCATTAAGCAATACATTACTATGAGCTTCAAGTTTCGTTTCCTCAACTATCAATTATGGTCTGTAATATACACATAATTTATTCTTTTTGGAAGCGTGAATTACAGGAAGAAGCAAACGAAATATCCCTCTGTCAATTTTGAAAAATGAACCGAAGGGTAGAAATAGCGAGTTCACCTACAAAGAATTAGGATATGCTTTCTACGTGACCTGAGGATTTACGATTGAAATCGAGTCTAACTGAGGCATCAGTGGAGCGGCTTTCGCGAGAGCTGTCCGCACTTGGCTACCGCTGCAACGATGATGCACATCGAGGCAAACCACACGAGGTCAAAGGCCATGAGGGTCACCCCTGCAAAACCTACTACAGGGCCGAAGATCCGCGTGCTGGCCGTAAGGCTCATGTGCATGAGCATCCCTAAGAGCAGGCTCCTGGTACGATCGTAGACCCACACCATGAGCACCCTGAACATCACCAGGAATAAGAAAGGATCGAGCAAATAGCTGGCCAAGGAAAGCGCACCGGAGGAAGTGCCGCTAAACCAGAGGGCAGGCAGCAGGTGCCATGCTGCCCACAGCAGGCCCAAGATGAGCCCGGTTGCAAAGACGCTGTAACGCTTCCTGAGATTGGGCACGGCGAACCCCGTCCAGCCTATCTCCTCGAAGAAGCCGGCCATCACACCCACTAGGAGGCCGAACAGCAGAAAGCCGGTCTTGTCGCTTGTGGTGAGTATGCCGGGGAGGAACGCAGGGGAGAAAAGCGAGAGCGCATAGAGCACCGCCATGAACAGGAGTGGGGCGGTCAGGAGCGCTATTGTATACCAGCGGAGACCCACCCTCCACTTAAGCAACCTGGAAAGAAAATCGCGGAAGCCTACCTTTCCAAGCACAAGGCCGATCAGCAGAAGGCCTGCTACGGGTGGGCCAACGAGCAACGCCAGGATAGCCATGGGGAGCAACTGATTGATTTGCTCCGCGTTGCCTGGGATTCCGCCGGGACCACCAACCGCCAGGACGAAACCAGGACTTGAGATAGCGAACGTTAGGGCGAAATAGATCGGTACTGGGTGTCTCTTGATGAAAGTCTTAATGGTCGTTATGATGTTCTCCTCTTGATCTTCTATACGGAAAGTTCATGCCGGATCGCGCTCTCTATATCGGGAAAGTCGAAATGAAACCCAGTAGCTTGCAGTTTTTCTGGTTTCAGGTGTGGATCACCTGCCACGATCGCTTCGGCGACCTCTCCCATTGCAAGACGCAGGATGAATGCCGGAATCCTCAGGAAAACAGGCCGATGCAGAATTTTTCCCAAAACCCTGGCAAATTCTTCATTTGTCACTGGTTCAGGAGCAAGCACGTTGACCGGACCGACGATTTGGTCACAATTCATTATATGCTCGATAGCCCGAATCATATCGTCGAGGGAGATAAAGCACATCAGTTGCTTTCCGTTTCCCAAAACAGGTCCAAGTCCACGCTTGAACAAGGGAAGGAATGCTGCCAATATGGTGTGTCCACTTGATGCTAAGACGGATGGAATCCGTATCAAAACAACACGGATCCCTGATTGAGCTGCCGGGGCAGTTGCAGCTTCCCAATCCCGGCACATTTCTGCCATATATCCCTTTCCAAGTTGCCCTTGTCCTTCGCCAATTGCCGTTTCGCTTTCGGCATAGTAGTCTGTTGCCGAAGCTGAGATCAGCAGGCGCGGCGGTGTTTTCAAATGAGCCAGAGTATCGCTGATCAAGGCGGTGCCTTTGATCCGACTCGAATAGACGGCCTCTTTTACTGCCGGGGTCCAACGTTGCTCGTCAAGAGCTTTACCGGCAAGATGGACAACCACATCCATCCCTTCGAGCCGCTCCGCTTGAATCTTCCCCGTTTCGGGATTCCAGTAAATAGCGGAAGATCCTGAGACCTTCTGCCTCACTAAAGGATATACCGTATCTCCTTGCTGTTGAAGCCATGTCGTCAATTTTGATCCAATCAATCCTGAAGCACCACTGATCGCAATCTTTCTGTTCACCATGGTCACCCCCTATGAGGATTTCAAAGTGAAGCCTATACATTTTTGATTGAACTGTCAAAGATTGATTTCAAGGAAGTAGTTCTCTTTTTTCTGGAAAGCTGGCGATGCAAATGTCGATTTGACGCTTCCACCTACTTCTTCGTTCAACGATTACATCCTCACCTGAGAATTACTGGAGGAAATCATGTGTCCCAGGTGAATATGAGGCATTGGGTCTCCCTCAATTCGGCTCCTGAGTTCTCTTGTGAAAAATGGCCAGGGCAATTTCGAAGAGCATGAGGGAAAAACCGGACAGAATCAGAATATCCAGCCAGCGATTCAACATCCCTCCATGAGAAAGGAGAGATTGTCGCAACGCATCCACGGAATAAGTGAGAGGCAGGCAAAAACCAATAACCTGAAGAACGATTGGCATGGAACTGATAGGATAGAAAACCCCACACAGGAAGATCATTGGAAAACGGAAGAAGTTGGAAAGAGTCATTGCCTCAAACACTTCTCTAACTCCAACGGAAATCAAAATCCCCAAAAAGGCGAAAGCAAAGCAGGAAATCACCAGAGAAGCAAATAAAGAGAAAGGGTGGGATACTCGCAGGCCGAATATAAAAACCATTAAGAGCAGGGCAATCAACGCCATAGCAAATCCAAAAGCCGCAGCTCCCAACCCCTTGCCAAACAGGATCGTCCTCAGTTGTATAGGAGCCATGAGCAAGCGTTCCAGAGCATCAATCCGCTTCTCAAAACTGATAACGATAGCCGCCATGGAAGTAGTCGAAAAGAGCGTTGTCATTCCCACGAGGCCCGGACTAACTTCTGAGATCCCCTGCGGATTTTTCAAATAAAAGGACAGGATGAAGACAATGGGAAGCATCAAGCCCCAGCTGATCAAGGGGGGCTTCAAATAATAGGCCCTGAGATCCTTGCGGGCGATATAATATGCCTGTCTTAATCCCTTTCCCATTATCCTGGCCCTCCCATTTTTACAGGTTTATCGACTCGCATAACCTCAGCATCCACCCCGGTTAATTTTACGAAAGCATCCTCAAGAGTTGGGGTCAGCGTCTGGATAGAGAGAATACTGACACCTTCCGCATCCAATCGGTTAAATATTTGGCAAACTGACCCATGCAGGGATTTTCCGTATAACCGAAGTCTATCTTCGACCAAAGCTGCCTTGTCCACTCCGGGGAGAGCTTCCATTTTACCGGGCAAAGCCTGGGAAACCGGGGTAGGTCGGATTTCCAGCACCTCCGTTTCTCTTACACTCTCCTTCAAAGCCTCGGGTGTGTCGATGATCCGGATTTTTCCCTTGACGATAATGGCCACTCGGTCACACAGGTCCTCGGCCTCTTGGATTAGGTGGGTTGTGAGAAAAACCGTTACTCCCTTCTTTTTTAAATTTTTGATAACCCCTCGGAGCCCCCGGGCACTCATTACGTCCAGCCCAGTGGTGGGCTCGTCAAGAAAAAGGATTCCGGGACGATGGACCAGGGCTGCAGCAATAGTCAGCCTTCGCTTCATGCCCCTGGAAAATCCTTGAAATTTTCCATCCTTGCGATCGAGCAGATTAAATTCCTGAAGAAGTTCCTCCGCTCGTCCCCTCCAATTCTTTTTTGGAAGACCGTACAGCTGGCTCATGTAGATTAAATTGTCCATTGCGCTGAGTTCACTATAGAGGTTCGAGCTTTCCGGGACCACCCCCACGCTCTCTTTGGCCCGCACCGGCTCATTTAAGACATCGTAACCGTTGACCAAGGCCATTCCGGAATCCGGTCTCAGCAATCCCACGAGTATTCGGATAGTGGTGGTTTTCCCTGCCCCATTGGGGCCGAGAAAACCGAAAATCTCACCTTCTTTAACCGAGAAATCCAAGTGGTCGACAGCTTGTATTTCTCCAAATCGTTTGCTGAGACCCTGGACCCGGATGATTCCATTTTTATCCATTCCAATATCTCTCACTCCTAACGTCTGAGGTCATCCCTATTTCTTGGTCCTTGAGGCGCAGGGATGACTCTTTCTTGATCCGTGACATTTATCAATTTGTTTGGGAGTACAATCCTTAGGTTTTCCTTTCAACTTTTCCGGTTGTTGACATTTGCAATCACACATTTTATTGCCCTCCTTTTTGCAATCGGTTTTTGGATATAGTTTTCTGCTGCATGATCCTTCTGGGCATGGTGGGAGTTTAGTCAAATCTTTCACTGCCTTGGCCAATTCGTTCAACCTGGTTTTATCAACCATATAGTGGGTCCAGTATCCTCTCTTTTCACCCCTGACCAGTCCCACCTCTCTTAAATGTTTGAGGTGTTGGGATACGGCAGCTTCGGTTATTTTCAAATGATGAGCCAAAGCTCCAACACAAAAGTCATGGGTCAAGAGAAGGTTGACCACCTTAAAGCGAGACTCGTCGGATAAGGCTTTGAAGGTCTTTGTGAACTGCATTTGTCTTGAAACCAATTAAGGTATTACTTAAATGGATGATAGAACGCTGGAATGGTTTTGTCAACTTTTTTTGACGTCGGAGGCTATTGATTAGTAATTGAAATCGAGCATGCTTTACTAAATTGGCCCCTCGTTGATTACAGGAAGAAGCAAACAAAATATCCCTCTGTCAATTTTGAAAAATGAACCGATGGGTAGAAATAACGAGTACACCTACAAGTTGTTACTGGGGAGCACATTCAGGAATCGAAGATTACGAGTTGGAAGGAAGTATAACGTTTTGCCTTCTGTCCAATCACTTCGCTGACTGGAGAAACCGTTCGATCTCATCCCATGCAGCCATAGCTGCTTGCGGGTGGAAACCAATTGTTCCGAATTCATAGTACGCCATTGGCGGCAGTTCAGACATATCGAAACAGTGGTAAGCGCCGGTATATACCACCATCTTCACCAAATTGGGATTAGCGATTTTCTCCGAAGCCTCTTGACACGCCGCAATTGGAGTCACCCTATCCGCACCACCCAGAAGCATTAAGACAGGCACCTTGGGCTTCCATTCCCCCCAAAGCCCCCCGCAAGCAGGATAATAGACGATGGACCGAGAAAAGATAAGCTGCTCGGTGTTGAACTTGTTGACAGTGGCGAGTATGGCACCGCCACCAAAAGACCAACCTATAGCTGTGATCTGCGCC
>Ga0209164_1001984_pt1 | contig 23533 bp, 14 predicted proteins | sample MTBNYHSulfiMetaG_FD_187458 | JGI IMG/M metagenome (GOLD analysis project Ga0209164, IMG submission 187458) | Enrichment culture microbial communities from rom New York Harbor, USA that are MTBE-degrading - MTBE-NYH (New York Harbor Sulfidogenic)... | ecosystem: Environmental > Aquatic > Marine >... | reverse complement strand
AAGGATCCGCTCCGTCGTGGTGGTTTTCCCGGCGTCAATATGAGCCATGATCCCGATGTTACGGATCACGGACAGCGAACGAGCTGGCGTTGACATCACTTTAGCACGCATTATTGAACTAGACTTTCTCTCCAACTCCGGGCACAGAAAACCGCCAGTCTGCTGGCCTCTTCCGGCCCCCCGAGGGGGCCGCCGTCCAGGCTGGGTCAGTGATTCTGGCGGTGTCGAAGACAAACAACCTTTGAATGGTCACCGGTTTCGTACCCCTTGGCAGCCGGGCGCAGTGAGCGCCGGCGGCGGGCAAACGACCTGGTCACCCTTCTTCGGCTTGCGTGTCTCTCCTTTCCGCAGAAACCTCGGACCGCTGGCGGCGGTCCGAGTCCCTCAAAGCTTCTCGCACTACCACCGATAATGAGCAAAGGCCTTGTTGGCCTCGGCCATCCGGTGCGTATCTTCCCGTTTCTTCATGGCCTCGCCCTGGCCGCCGGCGGCGTCCATAATCTCGGCGGCCAGCTTCCGCCGCATGCCCCGCTCGCTCTTGCGCGCCCGGGCATACTGGATAATCCACCGGATCGCCAGCGCCGTGCGTCGGCTCGGACGCACATCGACCGGGACCTGATAGGTCGCCCCGCCGACCCGCCGGGAGCGCACCTCCAAAACCGGCTTGACGTTGTCCACCGCCTTGTTAAACACGGTGAGGGCATCCTGGCCCGTCTTGCTCTCGATGTCCTTGAGCGCACCGTAGAAAATCGTCTCCGCCACGCTCTTCTGGCCCCACATCATCAGGCAGTTGATGAACTTGGTCACCAACTCGCTGTGATAAACCGGATCGGGCAGAATCTCCCGGGCTGTCGCTTGCGTCTTGCGGGACATAGATCCCTCTTTCCCTGGCTTCTTCGGCTTCGGCCGATACGCTCTGGTGCCGCGCTCGGCTTACGCTTGTTTCGGACGCTTGGAACCGTATTTGGAGCGGCTCTTGCGCCGGTTATCCACACCCACGGTGTCGAGCACTCCCCGAACAATGTGGTAACGCACACTGGAGAGGTCCTTCACGCGCCCGCCCCGCACCAGAACGATCGAGTGCTCCTGCAGATTGTGCCCTTCGCCCGGAATATAGGCGTTGACCTCGATGCCGTTGGTCAGGCGGACCCGGGCCACCTTGCGCAAGGCCGAGTTGGGCTTCTTCGGGGTCATCGTCCACACCCGGGTGCAGACTCCCCGGCGTTGAGGACAAGCCTTCAAGGCCGGAACCTTATTCTTCCTGGCCTTGGTCCGGCGACCCTTTCTCACCAGCTGATTAATTGTCGGCACTGCTGTTTTCTCCCGGTCTTGCTGACACCTCAGGGCAAAAAAAATGCCCCTTCCGAAACGTTCGTAATCGGGCAGGCATCCTGGGCAGCGGCCCTTAACAACAGGCAAACCAATCCCTTTTTGCCGATCCTACGAACCGCGAAACCTACCATCCTGGTTCACGGGTGTCAAGCGCTTTTTTCCCTTTTATGCCGGATTTCCAATGGGCGGAAGGCGAGCCCCATATTTGGGCGTCGCAGCCTCATCAGCCACAACTTATAGGTCCGAGACCGCCCCTTCCCGAAATCCGACCGAATTTCCCCGCTGGTCATCCGGCAGAATCAGCGCCCGGAAGCCTTCGGACGAGAGACCCATACCCCCGAGCCGTTCCCGGGGCGGGGGCGTACCTTGAACCCCTTATGGCAGGACCCCGGCCGCTCCGGAAAGGGTCTAGGCCACCTCGGCCTCCGCCGCTTCCTCGGCAAACTCCAAGCGGACGTTCTGATAAACCGCCTTTCCTGTCCCCGCCGGGATCAGATGGCCGACGATTACATTCTCCTTCAACCCCTGGAGCGTATCGTCCTTTCCGCTGATCGCCGCCTGAGTCAGCACCCGGGTCGTTTCCTGGAACGACGCGGCCGAGATAAAGCTCTTCGTGCCGAGCGACGCCTTGGTGATCCCGAGCAACTTGGGCAGGAATTTCGCGGGTTTGCCCTTCTCGCGCACCACGCGGGCGTTCTCCTCCATGACCTCGAAGCGATCCACTTCGTCATCCAGCAGGAACAGGGTATCCCCCGGCTCGGTAATGGTGACCTTCTTCATCATTTGTCGAATAATGATCTCGATGTGCTTATCATTGATGCTGACGCCCTGGAGCCGATAAACCTCCTGAACCTCGTTGAGCAGATACTCCTGCGTTCTCCTCTCGCCCATGACCTCGAGAAACTCATGCGGGTCGATGGAGCCGTCGACCAGTTTCTCCCCCGCCTGCACAAAGTCCCCGTCCGCGACGATAATGTGCTTGCCCACGTCGACCGCGTAAGCATCCAGCGGCTCTCCATCCTTATCCACGATCAGCAGGTAACGGCGCCCTCGCTTCCGCTTGATGCCGAGCTTCTCGATGGCACCCTCGTAGTATTCCTTGTCGACCTTCACGCCCTTCGGCACCCGCACCCAGCCGTTCACTTTAGCGACCACGGCCAAGTCTTTGGGCTTCGGCCGGCGCGCCTCGAAGATCTCCTCGACACGAGGCAGACCCCCGGTGACGTCCCGGCTACGGAAGGTCTCTTTGGGAAGCTTGGCGAGAATCTCTCCGCGCCGGACCTCCTGCCCGTTCTCCACGACGATGTAAGCGCCCCGGGGCATCGCATATTCCAGCCGCCCCGGCCCCTCCGGCTCGTCCGCCGTGGGAACAATCGCGATGGCCGGGTGAAAGTCCTCCTTGTGATCCATAACAAGCAGTTGCGCCTTCTCGGCTTCCTTGACAAAATGCTCGCGCACCGTGACGCCCTGCAGAATCTGCTCGAAGCGCACCTTCCCGCTGCGCTGGCAGATGATCGGCGTGTAGTAAGGATCCCATTGAGCGACGACATCGCCCGCCTTGACCCGGGCGCCGGGCGGCTTGAGCAGATGGGCCCCCGCCGGCAGGGCTTCCATCTCCTGGACCACCAACTCGGTGCCGACCAGCACCTTGCCGGGATGGACCTCATCCCCATCGGCCACCCGCAGCTCGAAACCCGCGGGCAGCGCGTACTCGGCCACAATGCGACCGTCGCGTCCCTCGATCTGAATCCTCGGCTTGCGCGTCGCATGCTCGGCCACCACCGAAAGAATGTGCCCGGTGGCCTGGACCAGGCGCCGCTTGAGTGTCACCCCGTCTTCGATGTCCACAAAGCGCGCCTTGCCTTCGTGCTCGCACACCACATACTGATTCTCTTCCTCCCACTCGGCCACGACATCGCCGTTGTGGACCTTATCCCCGGAGCTGACCCGCATTTCGGCCCCGACCGGAATGTCTTCGATGACCTGCAGCGGCTTTCCCGCCGCATCAACGATCGAGACCACGCCTCCCGCTTTCTCAACGCGGGCGACGCCCTGCTCATCCTTGACCACTTTCAGGCCCCGCTGGCGAACTGTACCCGTTTCATTCGGCTTCAGCCCCGCCTCCACGCATCGCGCAGCCAGCGCGGCGATGATCGGTCGCCCTTCGGCGGTCACCGTCACCTGTGCGCCGTCGGCGCCCGTCGCTGCGTTCATATTCTCATAATAGACCAGGCCCTGCCGACCCTGGGGAAGAGCCGTCACCCGGGCCTCCGACCGCTCGACAATCCGGCTCGTCGTTCCTCCGACGTGGAAGGTCCGCAGCGTCAGCTGCGTTCCCGGCTCGCCGATACTTTGAGCGGCGATGACTCCCACGGCCTCTCCCAACTCGACCCTCGAGCCCCGGGCCAGATCCCGGCCATAACACTTCACGCACACGCCCCGGCGGGACTCACACGCCATCACGCTGCGGATGCGCACCCGCTCGATACCGCTTCGCGCGATACGCGCCGCGCCGACCTCGTCGATTTCCGCCCCGCCCGGAACCAGAACTTCCCCGCTCAAAGGATGGCAGATGTCTTCCAGCGCCGTGCGACCGAGAATGCGGTCGTACAGCGACTCGATCACCTGATCGCCTTCCCGAATCGCCGAAACTTCGATACCCTGGATCGTGCCGCAATCTTCCTCGTTGACGATCACGTCCTGAGCCACATCCACCAGGCGCCGAGTCAGGTAGCCGGCCTCGGCCGTTTTCAGGGCCGTATCCGCCAGACCCTTGCGGGCACCGTGCGTCGAAATAAAGTACTCCAACACCGTCAATCCTTCTTTGAAGTTGGACTGAATCGGCGACTCGATGATCTCACCCATGCCGCCGGTCAGCTTCTGCATCGGCTTGGACATCAGCCCGCGCATGCCGGCCAGCTGGCGGATCTGCTGCTTGCTGCCCCGGGCTCCCGAATCGGCCATGACGTAAATCGGGTTCAACCCCTTCGCATCCTGCCCCAACTCCCGCATCATGTCCGCGGCGACTTGATCCGTGGCGTGAATCCAGCGATCAATGACCTTGTTGTAGCGTTCGATGTCGGTAATGACCCCTTCCTGGTATTGGTCGTTGATCTCCTGGACCTCCTGAGAGGCCTCCTCGATGATGCGGCCTTTCGTGGCCGGCACGCACAGATCGGTCAGGCCGAAGCTAAGCCCCGAGTCCTTCGCAAAACGGAACCCCAACTCTTTTAACCGGTCCAGCAGCAGGGCGGTCTCGTGCGGGCCGCACTCCACGTAGCAGCGGGCAATGATCTTGGAAACTTCTTTCTTGTTCATTAACTGATTGATGAAGCGCAGCGATTCCGGCAGCGCCTCGTTGAAGATCACCCGTCCGACCGTGGTCAACAGCTTCTGGCCGCCGAGGCGCACCAGGATCTCCTCGTGCAGCCGGATAACCCCGCCATCGTAGGCCATCAGCGCCTCCTCGGCACTGGAGAACTTCCGGGTGCGCAGCAGGGCAAACTCGTCCGTCTCCTCCGGGGAAACCGGATGGTCCACGACCGCCTTGGTCAGATAGTAACACCCCAAAACAATATCCTGGCTCGGCGTAGCCACCGGGCGGCCGTCCGAAGGCAGCAGGATATTGTTTGAGCTGAGCATGATCACCCGCGACTCGACCTGCGCTTCCTGCGACAAGGGTACATGAACCGCCATCTGGTCGCCGTCGAAATCGGCGTTGAAAGCGGCGCACACCAGCGGGTGCAGCTGAATCGCCTTGCCTTCGATGAGCACCGGCTCGAACGCCTGAATGCCCAAGCGGTGCAAGGTCGGCGCCCGGTTCAACAGCACCGGATGATCTTTGATCACCTCCTCGAGCACGTCGAAGACCTCGGGGTCCTCCCGCTCGATTTTCCGCTTCGCGCTGCGGATCGTGTTGACATCCTCCATCTCTTCCAGCTTGCGAATGATAAACGGCTCAAACAGCTCCAGCGCCATCTTCTTCGGCAACCCGCACTGGTGAAACTTCAGCTCGGGCCCCACCACAATCACGCTGCGGCCGGAATAATCGACCCGCTTGCCGAGCAGGTTCTGCCGAAAGCGGCCCTGCTTCCCCTTGAGCATATCGGAAAGGGATTTCAGCGGCCGATTGTTGCTGCCCTTCACCGGCCGGCCCCGCCGCCCGTTGTCCAGCAGGGCATCCACCGCTTCCTGCAACATCCGCTTCTCGTTGCGCACGATGACCTCGGGCGCTTTGACTTCTTTGAGCCGTCGCAGCCGGTTATTCCGGTTGATCACCCGCCGGTACAGGTCGTTCAGATCGCTCGTGGCAAAACGCCCCCCGTCCAGCGGCACCAGCGGACGCAGGTCCGGCGGAATCACCGGCAACACGGTCAGGATCATCCACTCCGGCCGGTTGACCGAATTGCGAAAATCTTCCACGATCTTCAGCCGTTTGATCGCCTTCTTCATCTTCTGCTTCGAGCGGGTTTCCTTGATCGTCTTCTTCAATTCGACCGACAAGCCGTCCAGGTCCAGGCCTTGCAGAACCTCGGAGATCGCTTCCGCACCCATGCCGACCCGGAACGTGTTGCCGTACTTTTCCAAGGCCTCCTGGTACTCGCGCTCCGACAGCACGTCGAGAAATTGCAGGGGATTATCCTTCTCATCGCCCGCGTCCAGGACGATGTATTCCTCATAATACAACACCCGCTCCAGATTCTTGGGCGAGACATCAATCAGGTTGGCCATGCGGCTCGGCACACCCTTGGAAAACCAGATGTGCGCCACCGGCATCTCGAGATCAATGTGCCCCAACCGGCTGCGCCGGCTCTTCGCCTGAATCAGCTCGACCCCGCACCGGTCACAGGTCACCCCCTTGTGCTTGATGCCCCGATATTTGCCGCACGCGCACTCGTAATCCCGCGTCGGGCCGAAGATGCGCTCGCAGAACAGACCGTCGGGCTTTGGCTTGTGCGTCTTGTAGTCGATGGTCTCCGGGTTCTTGACCTCGCCGTAGGACCACTCCCGGACCATTTCGGGCGAAGCCAGACAGATGGATATCGAACGCACCTTGTTGATATCCTTGATATCCCCCTCGCGGGATTTCGACTGCACTCCGCTGAAGTCCTTCCACAGACTACTCATCGAGTATTGACCTCTCTTTCGGGTGTTGGGTGCCCTCGCCGGGGCCTTCGCTAGAGGACCCCCACCGGCTCCTCTTCTTCTTCGTGCAGCTCGATGCCCAGACTCAAACTCTGCAGCTCCTTGACCAGCACGTAGAAGCTCTCGGGCAATCCGGGAGCCTTGGCGTTCTCTCCCTTCACGATCGCCTCATAGATCTTGTTGCGCCCTACGACATCGTCGCTCTTGACCGTCAACAGCTCCTGCAAGGTATAAGCCGCGCCGTAGGCTTCCAGCGCCCACACTTCCATCTCGCCCAGGCGCTGGCCTCCAAACTGCGCCTTGCCGCCCAGCGGCTGCTGCGTCACCAGGGAGTAAGGCCCGATACTGCGCGCGTGGATCTTGTCGTCCACCAGATGGTTCAGTTTCATCATGTAGATATGGCCGACGGTCACCTTCTGATCGAAAGCCTCCCCGGTGCGACCGTCGTACAGCACCGCCTTGCCGTCCTCCGGCAGGCCGGACTCGTGCAACTGCTCGACAATGTCCGCTTCGCGCGCCCCGTCAAAGACCGGCGTCTCGATCCACCGGTTCAGCTTCTGCGCCGCCCAGCCCAGATGGGTTTCCATGACCTGGCCGACATTCATGCGCGAAGGCACCCCCAGCGGATTGAGAATGATGTCCGCCGGCGTCCCGTCGGGCAGAAACGGCATGTCTTCCTCCGGCACGATCTTCGAGACCACCCCTTTGTTCCCATGGCGACCGGCCATCTTATCCCCGACCGAAAGCCGCTTCTTCTTGGCAATGTAGACCTTCACCAGCTGAATGACGCCCGGGGGGAGATTGTCGCCCGTCTTGATGTACTCTACCCGTTTTTCGTAACTCTGAATGGCGTCCTCCACGAGCGCTTCATAGTCATGAATAATCCGGTCGATGATCGCCGAGTCCTTCACCGGAATATCCTTGACCGACAGATTGGTCAGCCGGCGCATCGCGGCAGCGGTGATCGCGCTTCCCTTGGGCAGGACGACCTCGCCCGTCTCCGGATCAATCACGTCCTGCTTGAGAATCTTGCCGGGCAGCAACTCCCGAACCTGGCGATCCATCTCGCCGGCCAGCTGCGCCAGCCGCTTGTCCTTTTCGTTGCTCAAGCGCTTGATCGCCCGCTCGTCTTCCACCCGGCTGCGGCTGCTGCGGATCTTCCGCGAGAACACCTTGACATCCACCACCACGCCCTCGGTGCCCGGCGGCGCCTTCAGGGAAATGTCCCGCACGTCCTCGGCCCGCTTGCCGAAGATCGCCCGCAGCAACTTCTCCACGTTGCTGGTCTGCACCTTGCCTTTGGGGGAAATCTTGCCCACGAGAATATCGCCCGGCTTGACCGTGGCCCCGATGCGAATGATGCCGTTTTCGTCAAGGTTCTTCAGGGCGTCCTCGCCGACATTGGGAATGTCCCGGGTAATCTCCTCCTCGCCCAGCTTGGTGTCCCGCGCCTCGATCTTGAACTCCTCGATGTGGACGCTGGTGAAAACGTCCTCCTTCAGCAGACGCTCGCTGACCACAATGGCGTCCTCAAAGTTGTACCCCTCCCAGGACATGAAGGCCACGAGAATGTTGCGTCCCAGGGCCAGCTCGCCCTGATCGGTGGCCGGGCCGTCGGCGATAACCTGCCCCGTCTTGACCTTGTCCCCCTTGCGGACAATCGGCCGCTGATTGATACAGGTATTCTGATTGCTGCGGATGAATTTCTGCAGATAATACTCATCCAGGCCCACCTCGGAATCTTTCAAGGCGTCCTTGGGGCGGATGAGAATCTTGTCCGCCGAGGCATACTCGACGCTCCCCGCCCGGCGCGCCACCACGACCACGCCGGAGTCTTTGGCCGCCTTGTATTCCATGCCGGTTCCGATCAGCGGCGCTTCGGTCTTCAGCAGAGGCACCGCCTGTCGCTGCATGTTCGAGCCCATCAGCGCCCGGTTCGCGTCGTCGTGCTCGAGGAAAGGAATCAGAGCCGCCGAAACGCTGACCAGCTGCATCGGGGACACATCCATGTAGTCCACCTGCTGCACCGGCACCAGGGGAAACTCCCCTCGCGTCCGACAGAGCGCCTGGGGCCGCACGAACCCCCCCTCCTCGGTTAGCGGCGCGTTCGCCTGCGCGATGACGCATTCGTCCTCGTCGTCCGCGGACAGGTATACAATCTCGTCGGTGACCCGCGTCGAACCGTTCGTATGGAGCACTCTGCGGTAAGGCGTCTCGATAAAGCCGAACTCATTGATCTTCGCGTAGGTCGAAAGCGAGGAGATCAGCCCGATGTTGGGGCCTTCCGGCGTCTCGATCGGGCAGACGCGACCGTAGTGGGTGTGATGCACGTCCCGCACTTCAAAGCCGGCCCGCTCCCGGTTCAGCCCCCCGGGGCCGAGCGCCGACAAGCGCCGCTTGTGTGTCAACTCGGCCAGCGGGTTGATCTGGTCGAGAAACTGCGACAGCTGGCTGCGCCCGAAAAATTCGTTGATCGCCGAGGTGATCGGCTTGGCATTGATCAAATTGCGCGGCATGACGTTTTCCAGGTCGAGAATGCCCATCTTCTCCCGAATGCTGCGCTCCATGCGAGCCAGCCCGACCCGGAATTGGTTCTCCAGCAACTCGCCGATGGTGCGCACCCGCCGGTTGCCCAAGTGATCGATATCGTCCGCGATGCCCCGGCCTTCCGCCAGCTTGACGATGTAACGCACCACCCCGACCAGGTCGTCCGGGTTCAGCGTCACCTCCTCCAGCGGAACGTTCAAGCCCAGCTTCTTGTTCATCCGATACCGGCCGACCCGCGACAGGTCGTAGCGCCGGCTGCGGAAAAACAGATTCTCCACCAGCGCCTGGGCGTTCTTCAGCGCCGGCGGCTCGCCCGGCCGCAACAACTGGTAAATCTCCACCAGAGCCTCTTCGGTCGAGTGGGTCGTATCCTTGGCCACCGTCGCGCAGAGCAGCTCGAAAGCAATTTCCCCCCCGACGACAACCCGCACCTCGGGTACCGGGCTTTTGGTGAGACGCTCAAAGAGCTCATCCTCCACGACCGTCCCGGCTTCCTCGATCACTTCGCCGCTCTCCGGATGAATCACGTCCAGCGCCAAGGGCCGCCCGATCAGGCTCTTCTTGGTCGTCTTCGAGTTCACCTTGACAATCTCGGTCTGGCAGAACAGCTCCAGGATTTCCTCATCCGAGGAAAAGCCGAAAGCCCGCAAGAGGGTGGTCACCGGAATCTTTCGCTTGCGGTCGATGACGACCGAGATCACCCCGTGGGCGTCCGTCTCGAACTCCAGCCACGCCCCGCGGTTGGGAATAATCGAGGCATTGATCAAGCGCCGCCCCGAGGCATGGGTGTCCACCGAGAACACCGGGCCCGGGCTGCGGTGCAGCTGGCTGACCACCACCCGCTCGGCGCCGTTGATGATGAACGTCCCCTTGGAGGTCATCAGCGGCAACTCGCCCAGATAAATATCCTCCTCGCGGATGTCGATGATCTCCGGGGCCTCTTCCCCGTCGGCCACCTCCTTGACGACCAGCCGGATCTTGATGCGCAGCGGCACCGCGTACGTCATCCCCCGGTCGACGCACTCATAAACGTCATACTTGGGCCGGCCGAAGGAGTAGCCGCAGAACTCCAGCAGGGAGCCGTCGCGCCCCCGGATGGGAAAGACCGACTCGAAGGCTTCCTGCAGCCCTTGGCTCTTGCGCTGATCGGGCAAAAGATCCATTTGCAGGAAGTTCTGATAGGACTTCTGCTGCGTCTCGATCAAGTCGGGCATCTCGATGACGGTCGGAATCCGGGCATAGCTGACCCGTTTCCGCCAGGGACCTGGGTCTTTGGTCATGGTCGGACTGAACCTCCAATCTTTCTCCTTGTTCTCCTACAGGTAAGATGGAACTTGAAGTCTCTCATAGAGTTCCGTAGTTGGCTGAGCAATCGCTCGGGAAAACCTTCCTAAATACCTGATTTTTGGGGCTTTGCGTCCCAGAATGCTGCAATTGGCATGAAAAATGCGGTAGGCCCAATCATAAACAACCGCGCAGTGTACCGCTCCCCATATTACATGTCAACCTTTTTTTTCGTGTAAAGGATTTTTTTTCTCGGCTCGGCAAACCATCGGACTCCGGTCGCTGTCCCGCTCTGCCTGGCTCCAGCCATTTCATTGCCGGCTGCCTGTACAGAAGACCCTGATCTTCTCTCCGTATTCGAGCTGGGGGATCTCTACCTCAGGTAATATGAGCGAGTTAGATGATTTTATGGCGATACAGCGCGATCGCGCGCCCCATCGCCGACAGATGACTATGCAATGCAGAGGGCATTTCGGTAGGCACTTTCCAGCTCATCCACGGTACGCCCCCAGTTGTAAAGCGTCTCGGCGCGGCGGCGGGCCTCGCGCCGCATCGCCCGGCGTTTCTCCGGCTCTTCCAGCAGGCTCTTGATTGCCTCAGCCATAATCCCCGCGTCTCCGGGCGGAACACAGACGCCACACCCTTCCAGCATACGCGGCACTTCCCCCACCCCGCTTCCAATGACGGGCAGCCCCGCAGCCAGGTACTCGACAATCTTCAGCGGGCTTTTGCAGCGAGTCACCGGCGTGTCCTCAAAGGGCGCCAAGGCCAGTGTCGCCCGCTGCATCAGGGCCGGAATCGAGTCGGCCGGAAGGTATCCGGTCAGCTCGACTCGCCCTTCGAGCCGCAACTGCCCGACTTGCGCCCGAAGGCTTTCCAGATGGCGGCCTCCTCCGGCAATCGTCAAACGGGCAGCGGGAAAATCCCCGGCGATTCGGGCAAAGCCCTCTAAGGCCATCTCGGCAAAGCTGGCCACCTCGAGCTGCCCGACATACAACAGATGAGGGCCTTCTGCAGGTTCTTCTTCCGCCGGGCGAAAGCGCTCCAGGTCGGCCCCGACCGGAGCGTCCCAGATGCACTCGGGCGACACCCCGTACGCCAGGGCCTTCTGCTTCAGTGCGGCGCTGGCCACGGTCACCGTATCGGCCAGGCGCGGAACCACCCGCTCCCAAAAGGCGACCACGTGGCTGACGCAGCGCGAGCCGGTCATCTCCAGCGAGATGCCCGCCTCGTAGTCGTCCCAATCGTAGTGCAGCGGCTTGCCCTCCCGGTAAGCGGCCCACAGCGCGGGAATCGCAGCATCCGGGTAGCACTTCCACAGGTGAACCAGGTCGGCATCCTTCGCCGCCTTCGTTACACGCCCGATGTTCCGGAGCAATCCTCCCCCCCGGCGATCGAGCTCCAGGCAGGCGACCCCGTCCGGCAACGACTCGAACAAGTGGGGTAGCTGTTGTTGTCGCTCGCTATGAGGAAAGTGGGTCAGCGTCACTTCATAGCCTCGGCGAACCAGCTCCTCCGCCATCGCCAGCACCCGCCGGGCGCATGAGACGGTCAACAGGTCGAAACGCTGCACCATCAGGATCTTCATAAGCTATGTGCCCAGTGTCCCGCCTTAAGCGTACCAAAGACCGGCCACCAAGCGCAACCGCCCGTCTTTGTGCTGATTCGTCTTCTTTCGGGGCCGAATCCCACCGAGGCCTCGAGTAAGGACGACGCAGTCGGCCTTTATCGAGAGGCCGGGCCCGCACACCCAGGCCGATTCCTCTCGATACTCCCGAGGAATCGGGATACTCGTGGAATCGGGACGGGCCGTTTCCGGAAGATGGATGGGACACATAGGCCCAAGGAATGAGACCAATGGGCCGGGGCAAGCCCCGCCCCTAAGACGCCTCCGCACAGCCGCAGGCACCGGGTCCCATCGGCCCCTTCAGTCCCATCGGTCCCATCCTGATAACGACGCACAGCCGGGGGCAGCTGCGCTACATCACACATGAATAAATTGCCTGGCTTGGTTTCGTATGTGTTCGTGGCTGAATCCGGGCATGCCAAAGCGGTAGTAAGGACTTCAGTCCTTCATCCATCCTTAAACAGAACTTCTCAGCCTTGGCTGACCCGCTTGAGGGCTTCGAGCTTCTCCAGCGCCCAGCCTTTATCAATGGACTGGCGGGCTGCTGCAACTGCCTCCCGCAGCGAAGGGGCCTGGCCGCCCACATAAATGGCCGCCGCCGCATTGAGCACGACGATGTCTCGCCGGGGGCCTTTCCAGCCCTGAAGGATCTCCATCGCGATTTTGGCGCTCTCCTCGGGGCCGCCGCTCTGGAGAGCTTCCAGCCGGGCCTCTTCGATGTCGAAGTCGAGCGGCCGGGCTTGCCAAGATCGGATTTCGCCCTCCTTCAGCTCGGCCACCTCGGTATATCCGGCGGTGGTCAGCTCGTCCAAGCCGTCGCTGCCGTGAACGACCAGGGCGTGCTGGGAGCCGAGCTGGCGAAGGGTTTCCGCCAGCTGGGGCACCAGGCGGGCCGAGAACACCCCCAGCACCTGGCGGCCGGCTCCCGCCGGGTTGGTCAAAGGACCGAGAATGTTGAAAATGGAACGCACACCGATCTCCCGCCGGGGACCGATGGCGTATTTCATCGCCGGGTGAAGGGTGGGGGCAAAGAGGAAACCGATCCCGACCTCGTCCAGGCAGCGGCCGACAATATCCGGCGGGGCGGTGATGTTGACACCGAGCTGCTTCAACAGGTCGGCGCTGCCGCATTGGCTCGACACCGAGCGGTTGCCGTGTTTGGCGATCACCACCCCGGCGCCCGCAGCGACCAGCGCCGCCAAGGTCGAGATATTCAAGGTATGTTTGCCATCGCCTCCGGTGCCACAGGTGTCCACGATGGTCGCCGCAGCATGCCGGGTCTGAATGGCGACGACCGCTTCCCGCATCGCTTGGGCCGAGCCGGCGATCTCTGCCGGCGTCTCCCCCTTCATATGAAGGGCAACCAGATAGGCGCCGATCTGAGCGTCGGTGCACTCCCCGCGCATAATCCGCCCCATTACCTCGTGGGCCTGCTCAAACAGGAGGTCCCCGCCCTCCATGACTTGTCGAATGGCTTCGGAAATCGTCATCTTTCCTTCACCCTTTCCCCGCAGTGCGAGCCCTTATACCCCAAAAGCCTTCTTTAAGCAAGAACCAGCAGCTATCTCACTGTAAAACAAAGACTTAGGATTCATCCCGCGCCCGCCTCTGCGGCCCCGTTCCTTGAATTTTCACCATTTAGAGTTATCCTGAAGAGGACGGACGCCCTCGCGGTGTCCGAGCAACATCAGCGCTTCAGGTGAATTCATGGCCCACCGGGTTGCGATTCTTGAGCCGGATGCCGAGGAGCGAGCGGCGCTCGAGGCGGCGCTTCGCCGCGCGGGCTATGAGCCGCTCGACCAGGAGCTGTGTTCCGAGCTGCTCGAACGGCATCAGTCCATGGCCTTCCAATTTGAGGCTCTGTCGCCGCTGTCCGACGCCCGGCTGATTATCATGGACAGCCAGTTGACCGGCCTTGACGGCGTGACCGCCATTCGGCTCTTCAAACAGAACAAATACACCGTCCACATCCCCATCATGGTAATGACCCGGGACAACCGGTACCATTCCGTCCTGTCGTGCCTGCAAGCCGGAGCGGCCGATTACCTGATCAAACCGGTGGACGAGGCAACGCTGGTGCGCCGCCTGTCGCTGCTCCTGGACGCGGGGGGGCCGATCGGCTCGGGGCAGGGCGTGGAAAGTGTGATGTGGAACTTTCAGGATTTCCTGGTGCGCGAACTGAAACGATCCGAGCGCTCCAAGCTGTCGCTGTCCCTGATTCTGGGGCGCATCGGAAAACCCGACGAAGTCCTGGAGCCTCGGGCGAATGGCCGGCTGGCGGACAATGGCGAGCAGGTGGATGTTCGCCTGCAGTTCATTGATGCGTTTGTTTCCAGCGCCCGGCGCAAGGTTCGGGATATCGACACCGTTCTTCGCCAGGGACCCGGAGGGCTGGTGGTGGTCCTTCCGATGACTCCGCGGGATGGAGCCCGAGTGGTCGAGGAACGCCTGGTGAACATCTTCGAGACCGAGCGGACGACGGACGACGCGCTCGAGCTGCGCCAGCTGCATCTGTTCACCGGCGTGTCCAGCTTTCCCGAGGAGGCCACCAGTCGCCATGATTTACTGACCAAGGCCGAGAAAGACCTGAGCGTCCGGCTCAGCAGCGGCTCGGCCACCCCGCCCCGGATGCGGGACGCCCAGCGGGAGCAGATCTTCTGGAAGAGCTTGCACTGCCCGGTCTGCAAGGAGAAGTTCCAGGTGGAGAAGAGCCGGGAGCGGGCCTTCCGACTGAAGGAGCGGGACAGTGACTTTCGCCCCGTGTATGAGAAGGGCAGCCCTCTGATGTACGCCGTCCCGGTCTGCCCCCGCTGCCACTATGCCGCCTTTCTGGCCGACTTTGAGAGGCTGACCGAGACCGAGATGGCACAACTCCGCAAGGCACGCCGCAACCGGAGCCGCCTGGCGCAGGAGGTGGATTTCCGCTCTCGGCGAACGCTGGAAAGCGCCATCGTCAGCTACCGCCTGGCCGGCGAGTGTTACCAGAAGCGTCATACGCCTCCCAGCACCTTGGCGCGATTGTACCACCGGGCCGCCTGGCTCCTGCGGGAAAGCGGGGATCGAAGCGCCGAGAACGAAATGCTCCTCAAAGCGCTCCAGTACTATGAGCGCTCTTTCCTCCGGGAAAACCTCCAGGGCAAAAAGCTCAGCGACCTCGAAGTCGCTTACCTCATCGGCGAGATCAGCCTGCGGCTGGGCCGCCCCAAGCAGGCGCTGGAGTACTTCGGGACCGTCATTCAGACGCCCAAGGACCGGGTCAAAAAGCAACTTATCCAGTTGGCGCGAGACCGGTGGTATGTTGCCAAAATGGCGCTCAAGCAGAGTGCCGCCGCCTGAGCCGCTCCTGCGTCGTGTCTCCTCGACCCCACGTCGCCCGGCAACTCACTTGCCGGGGCTTTACCCTGAGCGCCTTTCGCCCACTCATGGGCACGAAGCCCATGCCACCTCAGCGTCCTGGTAGCCCGGCAACTCACTTGCCGGGGCTTCCCTGCCTCCTGTCCGAGAGACATTTTGTCATGACGCTGAGGGGGAAATTGTCAGCTTTGTCAGTCTCTCAGGCGAAGGGACAACTCCTCCCTCGCGATGAAACCGGGTAACTTCTGACCCATCAGTCGGATAGACTGCAATCACACAAGGCAAAGAGCGCTGGCACGGGTGTTGCGCTATTTGACGGGTTAGGCTATAATCGTGCTCCTGCAGGAGAGATAAGGCGAGACGGGCATCGGCGATTCTCTCCCTCCGATGTAAGATTCGAGTGACTGGGAGCGATGAGAAAGCAGGAGCCCTTCATATCCGGCTCATTGCAGCGGCTTGTGGCCGAACTGGCCAAGCTGCCCGGCATCGGTCCTCGCTCGGCCGGGCGGCTGGTTTATCATCTGCTCAAGGGCGAGCGCAAGCGGATACAAGCCTTGGCCGAGGCGTTGGCGCAGGTGGCCGAGCGGGTCCGGGAGTGTTCCGTCTGCGGCAACTTCACCGAGGAAGACCCTTGCCGAATTTGCACCGGGGCGGACCGGGACCCCGGGCTGCTGTGTGTGGTGGAACAGCCGTTTGATGTGCTGGTGATCGAGAAGGCGGGCAGCTTCCGGGGCCGCTATCACGTCCTGGGTGGGGCGCTGTCCCCCATTAACGGCGTTGGCCCGGAGGATTTGCGCATCGAGGCATTGCTCAAGCGCCTCCCGGGCGAGGTCCGGGAAGTCATTCTGGCGACGAATCCCAACGTCGAGGGCGAGACCACCAGCCTGTACCTGCAAAAGAAACTGCGGCCCCTCGGTGTCCGAGTGACCAAGATTGCCCGGGGGCTGCCCATCGGGAGCGACCTGGAATATGCCGACGAGGTCACCTTGGCCCAGGCGCTCGAAGGACGCGTAGAGATTTAGAAACCAACCAACCCCACGCTGTTGCCGCAAGAAAGGGATGGCCTGACCGTTCGCGGACAGCCGGGTTCATTTCAAGTCGTCACAGGAGGAAAACAAAGTGAGCAGACAGATGGTAACCATTGACGGGAACGAAGCGGCGGCTTACGTCGCGCACAAGATCAACGAAGTCTGTGCGATTTATCCCATCACGCCCTCCTCCAACATGGGGGAGTGGGCTGATGAGTACTCCGCCAGGGGCCAGAGGAACATCTGGGGCACTATCCCCATGGTCGTCGAGATGCAGAGCGAGGGCGGGGCGTCCGGCGCGGTCCACGGCGCGTTGCAGACCGGCGCGCTGACGACGACGTTCACCGCCTCGCAGGGCCTGCTGCTGATGATCCCGAACATGTTCAAAATCGCCGGGGAGCTGACCTCGGCGGTTTTTCATGTTTCGGCCCGCACGGTGGCGACGCATGCCCTGTCCATTTTCGGCGACCACAGCGACGTCATGGCCACCCGCTCGACCGGCTGGGGCCTGTGGGCCTCAGGCTCGATCCAGGAAGTTATGGACTTCGCCTTGATCACCCAGGCGGCGACCTTGGGGGCGCGGGTCCCGATCGTCCATTTCTTCGATGGGTTTCGCAGCTCGCACGAAGTGCAGAAGATCGAGCAGCTGACGATGGACGACATGCGCGCGATGATTGACGACGATCTTGTCCGGGCGCACCGGGCGCGGGCGCTGTGCCCGGACCGGCCGGTGCTGCGAGGCTCGGCGCAGAACCCGGACGTCTTTTTCCAGGCCCGGGAAACGGTGAATCCTTTTTATGAGGCCGCGCCCGGCATTTTTCAGAAGGCGATGGATAAATTCGCCCAAGTGGTCGGCCGGCAGTATCATCTCTTCGATTACTTCGGCGCGCCGGACGCCGAGCGGGTCATCGTTCTCATGGGCTCGGGCGCGGAAGCGGCCCACGAGTGCGTGGACTACCTCGTGGAGAAAGGCGAAAAGGTCGGCTTGGTGAAGGTTCGGGTCTATCGGCCTTTCTCGGCGAAAGACTTCGCGGCCGCGCTGCCCAAGACGGTGAAAGCGATCGCCACCCTGGATCGCACGAAGGAACCCGGAGCCGCGGGCGAGCCTCTCTACGTGGACGCTGTTACGGCGCTGAGCGAACAAGGGCGGGGCGACATCCGGGTCTTCGGCGGCCGCTATGGGCTGTCGTCGAAGGAGTTTAATCCGGCGATGGTCAAAGGGATCTTCGACAACCTGAAGGCCGAGCGCCCCAAGAACCACTTCACGGTCGGCATCGAAGACGATGTCACCCATTCCAGCATTGACTACGATCCCTCCTTTACGACGGAGAGCGATGACGTCGTGCGAGCGATGTTCTGGGGGCTGGGAGCCGACGGCACGGTCGGCGCCAATAAGAACTCCATCAAAATCATCGGCGAAGAAACGGACAATTACGCACAAGGCTACTTCGTCTACGATTCCAGGAAGGCCGGCGCAGTGACTGTGTCTCACCTGCGGTTCGGCCCAAAGCCCATTCGCTCCACCTATCTGGTCAACGCAGCCAACTTTGTCGCCTGCCACCAGTCGGTGTTTCTGGAAAAGTACGACATGCTCAGCACGGCGGTGCCCGGCGCGACCTTCCTGCTCAACACCCAGAGCCCGGCGGACGAGGTCTGGGACACTTTGCCCCGCCCCGTGCAGGAGCAACTTGTCAAGAAGAAAATGAAGCTCTACGTCATCGATGCGTACCAAGTGGCGAAAGAAACCGGCATGGGCGCTCGCATCAACACCATTATGCAGACCTGCTTCTTCGCCATTTCCGGGGTTCTGCCCCGCGACGAGGCCATCGCGAAGATCAAAGACGCGATCAAGAAAACCTACGGCAAGAAGGGCGACGAAATCGTCCAGATGAATTACAAGGCGGTCGATCAATCGCTGGCCAATCTGCACGAAGTGCCGGTGCCCGAGAAGGCCACCAGCACGATTGAAGTGCCCCCGCCGGTGGCCGAGGAGGCCCCCGAGTTCGTCCGCAAGGTCCTCGGCAAGATCATCGCTTACAAGGGCGACGAAGTGCCGGTCAGCGCCATGCCTGTGGATGGGACGTTCCCGACCGCCACGACCCAATGGGAGAAGCGGAACATCGCCCTGGAGATCCCGGTCTGGGATCCCGGGGTCTGTATCCAATGCGGGAAGTGCGCGATCGCCTGCCCCCACGCCTCGATCCGGATGAAGATTTACGAGCCGGATCAATTGGAAGGCGCTCCCGAGACGTTCAAGAGCGCCGACGCCCGGGGCAAGGAGTTCCAGGGCATGAAATGCACGGTCCAGATTGCCCCTGAGGATTGCACCGGCTGCGGCGTCTGCGTCCACGTCTGCCCGGCGAAGAATAAGCAGGAGCCGAAGCGCAAGGCGATCAATATGGAGCCTCAGCCGCCGTTGCGCGTCCCGGAGCGGGAAAACTTCAAGTTCTTTATGGGCATCAAGAGCGTGGATCGCAGCAAGGTCAAGATGGATACGGTGAAGGGATCGCAGCTGTTGCGGCCGCTGTTCGAGTTCTCAGGCGCTTGCGGCGGCTGCGGCGAGACGCCCTACGTCCAGTTGATGTCCCAGCTGTTCGGCGAGCGGGCGATTGTTGCCAACGCCACCGGCTGCTCCTCCATCTACGGCGGCAACCTGCCGACGACTCCTTATTGCGTCAATGACGAAGGCCGCGGCCCGGCCTGGTCGAACTCGCTCTTCGAGGATAACGCCGAGTTCGGCCTGGGATTCCGCCTGACGCTCGACAAGCAGAAGGAACACGCGGCGGAGCTGCTCGAAAAGCTCAATGGCTCCATCGGCGCGCCGCTCGTCGAGGCGCTGCTGAAGGCCGATCAGAGCACCGAGGAAGGCCTCCAGCAGCAGCGGCAGCGCGTCGCCCAGCTCAAGGAGAAGCTGCAAGGAGTGGACTCGCCCGAGGCGAAGAATCTGCTCAGCATCGCCGACAGCCTGATCAAGAAGAGCGTCTGGATCGTCGGCGGCGACGGCTGGGCCTACGACATCGGCTACGGCGGCCTGGACCACGTGCTGGCCTCGGCCCGCGACGTGAATGTACTGGTGCTCGACACCGGGGTTTACTCCAACACGGGCGGCCAGTGCTCCAAGGCGACGCCGATGGGAGCGGTGGCGAAGTTCGCCTTCGCCGGCAAGCCGACGCCGCGCAAGGATCTCGGGCTGATGGCGATGAGCTACGGCAATGTCTATGTCGCGCAGGTCGCCATGGGCGCCAGCGACGTGCAGTGCGTGAAAGCGTTTGTCGAGGCGGAAGCCTATCCAGGCCCTTCGATGATCATCGCCTACTGCCACTGCATCGCCCACGGGATCAATATGCGCACCGGGATGGACAACCAGAAGGCCGCCGTCGAGTGCGGGTTCTGGCCGCTGTACCGGTACAATCCCGAGCTGGTCGACCAGGGGAAAAATCCTCTCCGTCTGGATTCCAAGGCGCCCAAGATTCCTTTCAAGGATTGGGCCTACTCGGAAACGCGCTTCAAGATGCTCACCAAGAGCAAGCCCGAGGAGGCCAAGCGGCTGCTTGAGCAGGCGAGCGCTCACGCGGCGGCCCGCTGGAACCTCTACACTCAGATGGCCGAGATGGATTACGGCCCTGGAGACTGAGGGATTCCGCAAGTCGTGAGATGAACGCACAAAAGGGCGGCGACCCCTCGGGATCGCTGCCCTTGCTTTGTGGTTGTAAGGTTTGACCGAGACACTTGAGCCGCCGCAACATAGGAAGGTTCGCATCCCTTGCCAAAAGCCCCCGCTGGGGTAGAATCGGCCTATGTGGTTTGGACCCTCGGGTGAGATGCGGCTGCGTCTCAAGCGCTGGAACTGGGCGCTGTACGCCATTATGGTCTTCATCGTGGCGGGCCTGCTGTGGCTGCTGTATCAGCTGAGCGCCATTCAGGCCTCGCAGTCGCCCGAGCGGCGGCTGGAAGCGGCGCGCCGCCTGGTGGTTTTCCAAGCACCCGAGGGGTATCTGCTGACCTCCGCCCTCTACACGCTGCATCCCCGGTTTTTTGTTCTGACGCAGCCCGAGACGGGACAGCGCATCCGGGTGACCGAGCGGCGCTGGTGGGCCAAGGCGCGCACGCCCGAGGAGTTCCGCGAGAAGTTCTGGCATCCGGGCCGGTGGGTCGAGCATCCGGCCGGCTTCGGCTACAGCCGCCTGCTCGTCGAGGCAACGGGCGAGCTCGAGGCGGACGCGCTGCCGGTTCCCTATGCTCTCGGCACGCTGGACGCCCGGCGGGACGCCCCCGAGGAGAAGGCCCTTGTCGCCTGCCTTTACGATGCGGGCGAGGACCGGTCCATTTACGTTTTCGCCACCGCGCCGGCCGAGGTGTTCAACCCAACCGAAGTGATCCACTTCACCTCTTCCCTGGCCCCGGTCAAGCGGGCCGACAGGGCGCAAAGGCATTGACAATCGGGCAGGTCCAGAGATAGGATAAGTTGGCCAAGGGGAAACTGTCTGAAGCAGAATTTCCCGAATGAGAGAATTCTCAGAATGCCGGATGCTTGGCACAAAATTCTGTAAATTCTGAAATCCAGTAAATCCTGCTTCAGATGAGAGGAAAAGTTCCCCCGGTAATATCTTCGCCGGCTGCGATTCCCGAGGACAGGAAGTGAGGAGAGTGTGCCAGCCTCAAACTCTGTGCCCCGCTTGCAGAGGCCGGCTGCGTTGGGGGCTGGTATCCTGACATGAGACCGGGTGAAGAGTAGCGCACTGCAGGGGGAAGCTGTCTGAAGCAGAATTTCCCGAATGAGAGAATGCTCAGAATGCTGGACGATGGGCACCGAATTCTGCAAATTCTGAAATTCAGTAAATCCTGCTTCAGACATGCACAAAAAGCGGAGTTCTCTCTCAATGACCGTTCGATACCGTCTTGTTTGCGCATGTGTTCTTTGGGCGGCGAGCGTCTGTTCCTGCGTCGTCGTGCGGACCGTGAGGATCAGCCCCGAGGATGAGGCGGTCCTGGCGCGGCAGTTGAGCGCTCCTCAGCCCGGCGCAAGAGCGGTCTCGGCGCATCTGCTGCTCATAGTGAGCGCCCGGAAGTACACCCCCGCAGTCGGAAAGCAGCTCCAGGAGGAAACCAACAATTCCGCAGCGCTGAAGATGATCGAGTCCCTGGGCGCCTTGGGCACGCGGGAGGCGATTCCCTTCCTGGAAACGCGCCTGGAGGATCACTCGAAAGTCCAAATCTCCATCGGCCGCGGACCGGACGAGGAGAGAGCGATGCGCCCCCCGGACACTTACGTTATTTCCGACGCCGCCGCTGAAGCCATTCAGAGAATCACCGGCCGCAGCGGCCCGAGAACCTCCAGGGCTTGCCTGTCGAATAGAGCGCTCGGAGGCCAAAGACCATGATCGCATCCTCACAAGCCTGTTCTGTTGATTCGCCGCTTCGCAGAAACAACATCTTTCCGGAGGCTCTTTTCCTGGCGATGGCGACGTTCCTCGCCCTGTCTTCGTGGGCCGGCGATGATGGAAAGAGGCAGAGGGTTGTCAACGGAAAAGTGTTGGACGCGGACGGCAGGCCATCGGCCGGAACCACGGTCTACCTGCTGGGAATGAACCGCTACCGCCCTGTCCGCCTCGAAGAGTCCAAGAAGGGGTATCAAGGCTGGCATTGGACCACCGACGCCGAGGGAGAGTTCGTGGCGGTGTTCGCCAAACAGAGATCCCCGTTCGATCCGGGCGAAGGGCCGCCGGGGTGGGACGAGTATCATTTTGTCATTCCGCCGGGGGAAGGGCATTGCGGCGCGGTCAGCGAGCGGCTTCTCAATCCGGAAAACGATTCCCCGTCCGGGCCTCCTTACGAGAGCGAGTGGGGACTCCGGAGAGTCCTCCAGGACGAGCCTGTCGAGGTCGTCCTTCGCCTCGCCAAAGGCATCTCCGTGGACGGTGTGGTTACCGATCCACAGGGTCACCCTGTCCCTGACGCTGCCATTCACCTGTGGCACGACCTCCATCTCGGTTCCCACACAGGGTACGGCGGAGAGATTTTCCAGCAGGAAACCCGGACCGGCCCTGATGGCATCTTTCGGTTCCCAAGGGTTCACCCTGCGGATTTCGCCCTGAGTGCTTCCTCACCCGACCATGCCTGGGTGCGCACCCGCCTTGGCAAGAGCCCGGAGTGGACGGAGGATGTCATCGATCGCATCGAGGTGGAGCGGAATACAGAGCAGGTGCATATCGAAATCGGCGTCTCGGATGAACGCTACCGGGTATGGGGAACGATCTCTGATCCCGAGGGCCGCCCCGTTCCCGAAGCGAAAGTCTCGGTCGCTGTCTCACGCCACCGCTCGGTGCAGGATTGGGCGGATACACATGCGTTCATAGACGGCAAAACAGCCCCCGACGGCAGCTACGAAATCGTCCTGCGAAGGCCTTGGTTCTGGTTCATTCGAGTGGACAAAGAAGGCTATCAGCCGGCTCTGGAAGGCAACGGCAACCGCTCCGACACGCTCCTGCCGGGGAGATATGATTTCCGCCTTGAGCGGTCCCCTTCGGCGGGGAAGAATCAGAAGCCTTAAAGAGGATCTTTCAACCAGGCCGACTCGGCCGCTATCAGCGCCAACAAAGGGGTACCTCCGGATGAACAGAGAGGAATGGAGAAACGTTGGATATACCGTTCTCTATGTTGGGCTTGTTTACCTCGTCATTCTCGGGCCAGATTGGAAAGCCTATCTCGGCGCATTGCTCATTTCCGGGGTCTTTGTGACAATGGGAATCGTCCTGCCGGGCGTTCTGCTCAGGTATCGGGAAGCTGCGCTGGAAAGAACCCAACGACACCGGGTCGCGTCTACGTTTCTACGCTTTACCTTCTTATGGTATAGAACCCTGCGGGCCGTGACGTTCTGTCTGGTTCTCCTCATTCTTCCGGCGATGGTCGCGGCAATACGGTTTAACTTGTTCTGAGAGGAAAAACGCTCTGTGGCGCTGTTGAAAAACCCTCCCTCGGTGAACAACACCGTCTAAACAGGTCATCCTGAGTCCCGATTCATCGGGGCGAAGGAGCTGACCCCCAAGGGCAGGTGGCCCACCGCTTGCGGTGGGAGGAGCGCAACAGAATCCCTCGGGCTTTGCCGAGAGCGGAGTAGTTACCATGGGTGCGACTGCCGGGGCCGTATCGGTTAAGATAGGCCCCACCGAAAGGAATCCTGTGAAAGGAGGCAGTCGCGATGAAGATTCTAGCAGGA
>Ga0209164_1001983_pt1 | contig 23540 bp, 19 predicted proteins | sample MTBNYHSulfiMetaG_FD_187458 | JGI IMG/M metagenome (GOLD analysis project Ga0209164, IMG submission 187458) | Enrichment culture microbial communities from rom New York Harbor, USA that are MTBE-degrading - MTBE-NYH (New York Harbor Sulfidogenic)... | ecosystem: Environmental > Aquatic > Marine >... | reverse complement strand
ATCTTCCATCAATACCTCCTTCTTGAGACTACCCCAAAAGCAGGGACCCTCAAGAAGAAGGTATATCTCGTCTGACCGGCAAAGCCTATTAGGTTCGCACCAGCGGAGCTGGTGGTTTAATGAGATTAATTACAGAAGAGATGGCAATCAGGCGAGTCAATCCCATTTTTCGTTAAAATTTTTGAAGTGGCTCTGCCCCCCCATTATGCCGCCTCTCTGATCAGGTCCATTGAAAGCTCATTGGTAGTTCCAGTGCTCAAAACATTCATAGCCTTTGGTCAGGCTCAATAGTTCCTATCCCGTCATCTATATCAAGCAAAATATTCATGAACGGCATTGAACTTTCCTTACATATATGCATGATTAATTTTTTCACTTACTGCTATAGTCATAAACACCCCTACCTGTCTTTCTTCCAAGACGCCCTGCTTTAACAATTTTAACCATTAATGGACATGGCCGGAATTTTTCACCTAACTGCTTATGCATGCTCTCCGAACAAGCTAACCCAATATCTTGGCCTGCGGCATCACTTGCTTCAAATGGTCCACGAGGATATCCAAGCCCTAATCTGCAGGCCTTGTCAATCTCTTCGGGGCTGGCAACTCCTTCCTGCAAAAGGTAAAAGGCCTCATTTATCATAGGTACATACAAGCGGTTAATGATAAATCCTGGCGAGTCTTTAGCCGTAACTGTATCCTTCCCACAGGACTTTAAAAATTCAATGGTTCTTCTGTGTGTCTCATCTGATGTTTGTAGGCCTCTTACTACCTCTACCAAAGGTGTCAATGCTGCGGGAATCAGAAAATGAGTACCTATACAATTTTCAGGTCTCGAGGTGACTGCCGACATCTCGGTAACACTTAATGTAGAAGTATTAGAAGCTATTATCGTTTTTCCTTTGCAAATTTCGCCCGCCTTATTAAATATCTGCTTTTTTAAACTCATATCTTCAAAAACAGCTTCAATGATAATATCAGCTTGAGCAAAAGCTTTTTCATAATCTGTAGTTGTTCGTATCCTTTCTAACATAGCTATGCCATCCGCTGCCGCCAACTTTTCTTTCTTGGTCCTACTATCAATGAACTTTTTAATTCTGACCATCCCTCTCTCAATAACACCATCATTTATATCGACCATAACAGTGTTATAGCCGGATTGTGCACACACGATCCCAATCTGGCTTCCCATTGTCCCCATCCCTACAATACAGACACTCTCTATATTCATTGCTTTAGACTCCTTCTTTTTTAATATTATATAACATCAAGTAATATAGTATATGATTGATTTTCTACTTACGAAACTTTCCAAAATCGGGCGTTCTTTTCTCCATAAAAGAAGAAACACCCTCTTTGGCCTCATCAGAATCATAGTATAGATTGAGGGCTTGGAATGAAAGAGCGTCTATTCCAAATACATGATCAGTATCTGCATTGAATGAAGTCTTTATAAAGGATAGAGCTTGAGGTGCCATTTTTAGCAATTCTTTGCACCAATTCTCAACCTCACCCTCTAATTCATTCGGAGGAACGACCTTGTTTACCAGACCCATTTCCAGAGCATCCTGAGCTGAATATTGTCTACACATGTACCAGATCTCGCGCGCCTTCTTTTCCCCAACAATACGAGCCAAAAAGATGGTCCCAAATCCAGCGTCAAAACTCCCGACTTTTGGACCAGCCTGACCAAAAATGGCTTTTTCCGATGCTATGGAAAGATCGCAAACAACTTGAAAGACATGTCCACCGCCGATTGCGTATCCGTTTACCATCGCGATAACCGGCTTGGGGATATTTCGTATTACGTGGATAAGTAAACTATGTCCCTGTAGCATATCAAATTGGATATCCTCTCCTGCGTCTTTGGCTTTTAGCTCTATTATATCTCCCCCCGTGCAGAAAGCCTTATCTCCACTCCCAGTAAGAACGACGACACCTACGCTTTTGTCAGCCCATGCATCTTGAAATGCAAAAATCATTTCCTGAATTGTCAAGCGCGTAAAAGCATTCAGTCTTTTGGGCCGATTTATAATGATCTTGGCAGTTCCACCACGCTTTTCATAAATGATCTCTCTGTACTCCTTCATATTCAACCTCCTTTATTGGTCGACAAAATCACACTATTGGATTAGAAAAATACAATAAGATCTCTATCTTTGTTACCTACCCTCAACAGCAATATTTCACACAAGAATTGAGGCCTACCAAAAACCTAAAACCCGCGAGTGGTTTTCGGCGAGTTAGTAGATTGTGCGGTTTGGCGGCGAATAATCTCCTCCGGCAGTTCCGCAGGCTGTAAAAGTCTCTATTTTTCTGCCCTCCCCTCCTACTTCCTTAAAAACTTCACTAGTGCCTCTTTTTGTGCTATCGTTTTTTCCCTTTTTTTGACCATCTGTGTTACTTCCTATATTTGATTTATTGCTCATTAAAACTCATTACAATAGACATCCCATATACTTTGTCAATTATTCGTCAGATTTATCTTCACGCAGAAAATCACAATCTATTCGGCTTAGTCATTGGCGTTGTCTTATAAAAGCAAAATCAATTTTCAGAACCTAACCGACCTCAAAAGACCTTAGTTCACAAAAAAACAGCATCTCAGCTACCGGTGAGCAAAATAGGCCTAATTTCCTTTAAATTTGGCCCTTCGTTTGTCTACGAAAGCCTGTAATCCTTCCTTAGCATCATCTGTACGCCGACACAGATCCTGTGAGTACGTCTCATAGTCTAGCTGTGATTTTAGATCATTGTTTAGAGATCTCTGCAAACCTCGCTTTGTCAATTCAATTGCTATTGAAGGACCTGCAGCAAACTTCTCAGCAATCTCCATAGCCTTACTCATTAGTTGATGAGGAGGAACGACAATGTTTACAAGGCCTATCCGTAATGCCTCTTCAGCACCTATCATATCTGCCGTAAGCATCAATTCGAAAGCTTTCGATGTGCCAACAATCCGGGGCAGAAAATAGGACGCTCCGATATCGGGGACAAGACCGATATTAATCCAGCCTGCCCCAAAACGAGCATCCTCTGAAGCTAATCTAATGTCACTCAGTAGTGCTAAGGATAATCCCCCTCCAACTGCAACACCATTAATAGCACAGATAACTGGCTTGTCCAAGCTAACAAAATCAAGAGCTATTGCGCCTAGTTGTTGTAACCTTTCAAAACGACCATTCTCATCGATTGCTGTTATTCGATTCATCAGAGAATCTGAAACATCTGATAAATCAACACCTGAGCAAAACCCACGCCCTAGCCCTGTAATAATAAGAACCTTAATCTCATCATTCTTCTCAATTTTCCTGATAAGTGTAGAGATCTCTCGATACATCTTGCCTGTAAGAGCGTTAAGTCGACTTTCCCGATTTAAAGAGAGAACAGCCACACCCTTATCAATTTTAAACAGTATCTCATCCAAAGCCATTTCTTATTACCCACTTCAATATTTCCTCACCTTATTCAATTTGCGCAATAATTCAGCGTCGGAACTGATATAATCATCAGATGAACAATAAAGCGTTTGAATGGAATTCCAAAAAATCTTCTCGGTGACAGCAACGCCTTTTGAAATCACGTAATGACTTAATTAACGTTTTCCCAAAAATGCTAAAACCATATTCTCATTATCTGTTACTAAGAAGTAAGTGCCTTTCCTACTATCATTTTTTGCATTTCACTCGCCCCGTCAAAAATCTGATTGACCTTTGCGTCTCTCATCCTTCTGCCCATCGGGTACTCATTCATCACCCCATATGCACCCAAGATCTGGACTGCGTTAGTGGTGATTTTCATTGCCATATCACAACAAAAACATTTCGTAGCTGAGGTGATCAGTTGGAATTCCCTTTGTGAATAGCCACCTTGATCAAGCATCTGCAAACTCCTGAAATGCAAAGAACGGGCAGCCTCAATTTCAATTCCCATCTCCGCAATCATAAACTGAATTGCCTGATGCTGAGACAACGGCTTGCCAAAAGTAACCCTTTCTTTTGCGTACTTTATGGCATATTCCAGCGCACCCTCAGCATTTCCTAATGCTATGGAAGAGGCCCCCCAAACACGCATTCCTCCACCACCAGATACTAAGATCTCCCATCCTTCGCCTTCCTTCCCTATCAGGCATTCTTTGCAAATTTTTGCATCCTCAAAATAGATCTCGCTTGTTTTGCTTGCCCGAAAGCCTAACTTATCAAACGGCTTACTTGATGACACTCCAGATACTTCATTTCTTTGAAAAAGAAAACAGCTTATGCCTCGTGATCTTTCTCCAGGACCCGTTCGAGCAAAAAGCACACAATATTCTGCAACCGGGCCATTAGTAGCCATAGTTTTTGACCCGTTAACTATATAATAATCGCCTTTTAAAATAGCTCTTGTGGCAATATTAGCGGCGTCGGAACCGTGTCCGGGCTCGGTTAACAGGAAGGCTCCTAGCTTGTCACCAGTTCGGCAAAAGCTGAACAGTTTGCTCTTTTGCTCCTCATTGATAAAATTGTTTAAGATAACACCAAATCCCGCTGCAGACGAAAAAATATACATGGCTATCCCAGCGTCTATTTTTGCCATTTCTTCGATCACAATCGCTATAGTAGTATAATCTGCGTTTATTCCTCCATATTCGGCAGGAAGCTGCAGCTTTAAAAGATCATTTCGTGCAAGTATCTTTACCGCCTCATCTAAACCGTCTCCCTTACTGTCTATCATCTGAACTAAAGGCTCGATCTTTTTTTTGGCTAACTTGCGCACCGCTTCCTTCATTATCTTTTGTTCTTCTGTATAAGGTAACATATTTCATTCTCCCCTTTTAACCTCTAATCATTCAGCCATTCCAATAAACAATAAGATCTCTTGTCTCTTAAAAAGATGGGGCCTTACTGTCTTTTAACATATTGTAAATCAACCAAATTGTTGAGTGCCGAAGGGGACAGTTTTTCCGATATCCGCCCCGAAGAAGCATACATACTTAACCTCTCATATCGTATAAATGTCACGTTATAACCCCAGGTAACTCTTTCGAATAACTTCATCCGCCAGTAATTCGGAACCTGAGCCTTCTGCCACCTTTTGGCCCTGAGAAAGAACATAATTCCTTGAAGATAACTCGAAAGCGAAACTGACGTCCTGTTCGGTTAGCAAAATTGAGAGCCCCATACCATGAACTTCTTCGATCCGTTCAAATAGATCGTCTTTTATTTTGGGAGCAAGGCCGACGGACGGTTCGTCTATCAAGAGAAATTTGGCGTTTGTCATTAGCGACCGACCAATAGATAGCATGGTTTTTTCTCCGCCGGATAACGTCCCAGAGATTTGATTCATTCTCTTTTTTAAAATAGGGAACAAATGATAAACCTTTTCAAGTCCTTTCTTTATTACTGCTTTGTCTCTTATAAGGTAGGCGCCCATTTCTAAATTGTCTAACACTGTCATCTCACGAAACAATTTTCCCCTTTCAGGGCATAGAACTAGACCCCTTTTGGCTATATCATACGCTGGGAGGTCTATCATCTCCTCCCCATCAAATTTTACACTGCCTTTGAGTGTAATTTTACCAAGCACCGTGCCTTTAAGATTATCCTTTTCCCATTTCACCAGACCCGATATAGCACGTAAAAGAGTGCTTTTTCCCGCACCATTTGGTCCGACCATAGCAACCAGTTCTCTCTCGTTTACATCCACACTCACCGCATTTAACACCAGCGCAGTATCATAGAGAACGGTTACCTCTCTTATTTCAAGATATGAGCCCATCCAATTCCTTTCCAATATATGCTTCAATCACCTCTTTGTTATGAACTATCTCCTCAGGGCTACCACTGGCAATAATACTACCAAAATTGATTACTATCACTCGATCCACAATTTTCATCAACTCGGCCAATTTGTGTTCCACGATAAACATGGCCGGACCTTCGCTATGCAACCTTCCAAACCTTCCGCCTTTATGGAGCCTTTTTAAGGACTTCGCTACAAGAGACGTCTCCGCTGGGCTTAATCCCCCGAAGGGTTCATCGAGGATGAGGAGTTCAGGATCTGTCGCGATTGCCCTCGCTAACTCAAGGCGCTTGAGATCTCCATGAGATAAAATAGAAGCTGGTTCAAGGGCAAGATCTGCGATGCCGCAAAACTCTAAAGCATCCCGAGCTCTTACCTCAACTGTCTTGACCCAGTCTCCTCTTCTTTTCGCCCTAGAGCATAAGCAGGAGACCATAACATTTGCAAGGACCGGAAGGCGACGAAATGGCTTCACAACCTGGAATGTTGCTGCAATCCCTGCATTAACAATACTCCAAATAGAGTCTCTTGTGATCTCTTTCCCTTTGAACCTCACCGTTCCATTAGTCGGCTGTAACACATTTGTAATGAGCCGTATAATTGTTGTTTTGCCAGCACCATTAGGGCCTATCAGGCCAACCATTTCATCTCGACCCACTTTAAAGCTCACATGGTTCACTGCTCTTTGCCCGCCAAAATCCTTTACCAACTTTACGACGTCAAGGAAAGAATCATTCATTTTAAACGTCTCCTTCTCTTATTTCCCTTCGAGATACCTTACCCACATCTGTTTTAGGAATCTCTCCCACAAATTCAACAATTTTTGGTGCTTTATATGGTGCCAATTCCTTTTTGCAATACTCTATGATATCTACTTCTGATAATTTCCCACGAGCGTCACTTTCAAGAACCACTACCGCTTTAACTTTCTGCCCAACCTTAATGTCTGGCACTCCAATGACTCCAGCCTCCCTGATTTTCGGATGTTCTTTTAACACTTCCTCCACCTCTCGAGCATAAATTCTGAGGCCTTTGTATTTTATAAGATCGCGTTTTCTATCGTAGATATAGAAATACCCATCTTCGTCCATTCTCCCCAGATCGCCCGTACGCCACCATCTTTCATTATCAATTATAGCTTCACACTCTCTAGTGCTCTCCGGTTTATTCCAATACCCACGCGTCACTGATGCTCCCTTAACTACAATCTCTCCGATTTCTCCCAATGGAAGAAACTTGTCCTTTTCAGGATCGACAATCGCAGACATGATACCAGGCACTGGGATTCCAATTGATCCACGCTTTCCTTTTCCTAACGGGCTTATATGACTCAAAGCAACAACCTCTGTTTGGCCATAACCGTCATGAATTTCTGTGCCAGTCCGTGCCTTCCAATCATTTGAAGTGTCCTCATATAGAATGTCAGCACCAGACAAAATCAACTTCAGTTTTTTCCACTTCACTCGATCAGTCTTCTCGTAATCCTTCAGAGTCTCGTATATGCTTGGTACCCCGAAAAAGCAAGTTGCATCATAACGAATTATAGATCTTAAAATCTCATCCATATCCGGCGTTGTTATTATTACTTGCGTCCTACCCTGAAGCACACTTATTATTACACTTGTACTTTGACCCCCAGCGTGATAAAAAGGCATATAAGAAACAATGGTTTCTTCTCCTTCTTTTAGAATATCATACATGGCCTGGAATTGCATAGTGTTAGCCACAATGTTATGGTGAGTTATCAGAACTCCCTTCGGTGCACCGGTTGTTCCCCCCGTGTAAGGCAGACACACAATATCGTTTTTTGGATTGACTACGATCTCCGGGGGATGTGGAGGGTATCTTTTTATCAAATCTTGGAATCGATAGGAATTAGAAGCTTTTATTGCAGAATGACCCTCTTCAGTCATCACTTTTTGATATTCCGCTCTTATAATTCTTTTTCCCAGCCTCTTCTTAAAGAATGGCAAGGAGTCTGTGATTCCAGTCGTAATAACGCTCTTCAACTTGATGCCTGTTTTTAGTAAATTTTCATAGAGTATATCGTGGCAAATAACCATGGTAGCTCCGCTATCCTCGAGTTGATACTTACACTCCTTTGAAGAATAGACAGGACTTATCGGAGTAATGATACCCCCCGCTTTAAGTACACCGTAAAAAGAAACAATGTATTCAGGCGAATTTAGCATTAAAAAGCCGATTCTATCACCCTTCCTCACTCCCAGACCAAATAGTGCAGCAGCGAATCTGTCCACACGGTCTCTTAACTCTTGGTAAGTAATTTGTTTTCCGTAAAATATTATGGCTATTCGATTTTTCCATTTCACAGTTGCTTCGTCAAAAAGATCATTTATTGATGTATCTGGGAATTGCATCTCGTAAGAATATCCATGTGGATAAAAATCGACCCAAGGTCTTTTTTCGTATACTGACTGTGATTTCATTTTGTCCTCCTCGCAGCTGCTAGCTACTCCGCTCCCACAATGACACTTAAGTTTAAAACTCAAGTTCTTCTTACCTAAAATATACATGCTCAAGCATGCAAGTTATAATACAGCATAAAAAGGCTATACTCAAATCATACTCGCTTTTGGCAACCAGATTGTCCGATATAATTAATTGTCTTTTTATGTTTACTTTTCAAACACGTAACGGAGCCTTACAAGACCTACATGTTTGCCTATTGGCGAGATTGCCCAACTTGCATCTTGGACATGTCACCTCAATTTTATCTCTAACCCAGACACCAATACCGTCAGGCATAAAAAGAAGAACAGTAATTAGAATGAGAGCAAGACAGATATATTTATATTCAGTCGCCCATTCATAGATTGCAATCAATTCCACGAAAGTATAAAGAACATAAACGCCTACAACCGAACCATAAATAGTTGACATTCCTCCGAAAATAGTCCATAGAATGGGCAGAAAGGAAAGGAATATATCAAGTGTCGATGGCCCCGTAATTTTCATATAATGTGCATAAAGTCCACCAGATATTCCAGCAAAAAAGCCACTGGTAGTAAAAGCCAATAACTTGTACATCGTGGTATTGATCCCGGATGACCGCGCAGTGATCTCATCTTCACGAATTGCCTGAAGGACTACACCTGTTCGGACAATTGTGCTGTTTACATCAGTAAGCTTCCACATAACAAAAAGCGAGCTTATCATGATTAAAACTACGACGTAGTAATCGAGAACGAGAGAACACGTAAGACCATCTAATCCATAAAGGCCCATTTCTCCTCCCGTATAATCAGGGAAAACATAGATGAGACCAAGAAGGACTATAGGAAACCCCAAAGTGACAAGACCTAAATAAAAACCCCTTAATCGCAAGGCAGGTAAAGCGAAAATTAAGCCTATCAATACGCCCCCGATTGCCGCAAGAAAAATTGTGGCCCATGGAGAAAAGCCCAAATAAAGATTCGCTGCTGCAGCTATGTAAGCAGATAGACCAAAAAAGCCAGCGTGACCAAGACTGAGCTGCCCAGCGAATCCGCTTAAAAAGTCCCAGCTGGCGGCATATATGGTAAACAGGGCGGCTAAAGTCAAGACACGTAATATGTGATGGTGCGTTGTGATAGCCGGAAGAAATAGTATAAACGTGAAAAAAGTAAGCGCAATTAGTCTGCCCGGTACTGCTGCGATCTCTTTGCGAAATATTCTAAACAACAATAGAAAGTATTTAATTATCACAACCTCTCCTCCTCGAAAACGACTCCAAACAACCCCTCAGGTTTTAAAATCAGTATTACCATCATAACAAGAATAGCTACTGCGCCTTTTAAGAACGCTCCGTTAGGAACGAGGAAAACGACACAGCTCTCAGAAAAGCCCAGTATAAAAGACCCAATGATACTGCCTTTAATGCTTCCCAAACCACCAAGAACGACTGCGGCGAGAACAGTAAGAAGAATGTGCATCCACATTAGCGGATACACTGGTGTAAGAGGAGCTGCCACTACTGCTGCGATGCCGGCAAGTACGCCTGACAGCCCCATAGCCATCAGGCACACGCTCCCCACATTAATTCCTACCAAAGTAGCCGCTTCCATGTCATCTGAAACAGCCCTAATAGCTTTTCCTAAGGTTGTTCTATATAACATCAGGCATGTAGCGATGACCACGAGAAAGACAGCTGCGATACTAACAAAGTACTGATACAAAACACGTATACCCATCACCTCCATATATCCCGGGATATAATTAGAAATGCTCCGGTAATTCCCTCCAAATATCAATAATCCTACATCCTGAAAAAGTATCGCTACTGCCAGGGATATAATCATTACAACTGTTTGGTGTTGTTTAACCCTGTCAATCAACAGCATGTACAAGAACATCGCTAACAGGCCTGAAATTGGAATGGCTAAAATTACTACGCCCAAGACGTGGTGATGAAACCAATTTACAGCAGTAAATAAGATGAAAGCCGTTGCCATATAAATTGCAGTATGAGACAGATTTAAGATTTTTGCTGCTCCAAAAACAAGAGAGAACCCAATTGCAAGAATTGCAAAAACCCCTCCATTTAGAAAACCAGTTATCAGTATCATTCGTAGCATATGAACCTTCTTTCACCTATTACAGGCCTTTGGCCGGAACCAAAAAGAGATAGAAAAAATGGCTGTCAGTCCTTAGCGCTTATCGGCAGAGAACTTTGGATTCCTCATGGTGTTCGCTATACTGTCTTCCATTCATAACGCCTTACAATGGAGGCATTATGGGAAATATCAAGTCATGGAAAGTATCCGATGCTTTTTGAAAAAGAGCAGCGCTGTTTGTTCCGTTGGCTGAGCGCGACCCTAACAAGAATTATAAACGCAAGGCCGGAGGCGGCAGAAAGCCGATACCGCCAGGCTAGCTGTTTGAGGCGATCATGTATGTGCTGCGAACTGGTTGCCAATGGAAAGCCCTGCCCGAGGAACGGTCTGGCAGCCCCAGTGCGATTCATACTCATTCTCATTTGATGCACTGGATGTAGGCAGGCTTCTTTGTAGCTCTGTGGCGTGCTGGACTTGCAGAATGCGATGAGATGGAGGGTATTGCCTGGAGCTGGCAAAGCATAGACGGGGCGATAGTCAAGGCTTCGCTCGCGCAGGAGGCAGTTGGTCGAAATCCGACCGACAGGAGGAAAAAAAGGAACAAAGCAACACCTGTTCGTGGACGTCCGTGGTGTCCCGTTATCCGTCATCCCGACCGGAGCAAATCGACATGATGTAACCCACCAGTTGGAGCTTGTATTGTAAGAAATCATTATCAAACGCCCGCAGGATACCAAAGAAAACTCGTGCGCAGACAAGGCCTATGATGGCCAGGACGCATTTAAAATCATCGTTTCCAAGGAATATATCCCCCACGTGAGGACACGAGGGGAAGAGATTCGGCAGGAGAAAAAGGCCAATCCCACCTAGAAAGCCAGAAGGCGGGTGGTTGAAGTCAGCCATTCATGGTTTAACCGCTTTAGAAAAATCCCGGTCCGATAGGACAAGCTCAAGGAAACCTATATGGCCTTGCTACATATGGCAGCTGCCATAACCGCCTTCCGAAAGGTTGGCATTATTTTGGAATAAGCCCTAAAGCTCCTCCATGTTCACAAGTTGATTGCCAAGATACCTCGCCCACTTCGATGCAGACTGGCTTCAATAGGCCAGGGCAGCATGTCTATGTGTATCAAGTTGTACCGCGATAATTACTCTCACTTAGCAATGAATTAAGTGTGTTAGGCACTACAAAATATCTTTGCTTTTTGCATAGAAGTTTCAAGCAAAGACTCTAAGTCAACATCGGGAAATTAAAAATAGTATCATTGCTTTTGGCTAAAATTAAGCACCCCAAATTCTGAAGGAATGGCAAAATCCTTAGCGGCTTTCCCATCGGATCGCCGATTTTAGTACGGGGAGAAATGTTTATGATAAATAGACTCTCCATACGCCTTGATGCCTCTTTCTCACCAATCGCTTAGAGCTGCCGATTGACGATTGACGACACTGTAAATATTTGAATGCCTTAGCAGTGGCCTTTCTCAGTCTGATACATAATGTGTGGCGTACACTCGTTCTCTACGAGGGATAACTATTGCTGTTTAGCTTTCCAGTACGTTAACATCCATGGCGGCAGTCTGTAATCTTCTATCCCTTTTGGCTTTAGGCCAACGTACCCCTCATCTCCTAACAAAGCATTGCCGTCCGGCCAGACAACCACTTGTTTTCCATCGATCCATTGGAAGCCGACAGTCGGGATATAGTGCGGACCCGTCTTCGCCATATGAGGAAAACTCTGACCTGGAGGTTCAAAAACAATCGAGCCCACTACACCCGTATAGTCGGTTTTCTCAAGCTCTTTTATACCCCGATCGGTATCAAGTGTACCCGCCCTTTCAATCGCCTCTTTCAATACGAATACGCTATCATAAGTTGTAGCAGCACAATATATAGGATAGGTACCATATTTTTTTTCAAATGTGCGATAAAAACCCATAGTCTTGGGTGTTATATCGACCGGGCCAATAGGGGCTCCAATAAATTCATAGTTGCATTTCTTATCAGTATCCTCCCAATGGCTTCCTCCCATTCCATTGATGTTAGTTCCTACAAGGGCACAAGGTATCTGGAGTTCATTCCATTGTCGAGGAAGCGCGACTCCGACAGGTCCGCTAACAACCTCAATGGCGATGTGGGCACTAGAGTCCTTGACCGCAGTCCATTCCGCTGTCAAGTCATTAGCGAACGTGGAGGGCCTCCATATACCAACGATCTCCATACCCATCTTCGGCAATTGGTCTTGATATAAGTCCATAAGAGGCTTAACCCATAACAACTTTTCCACCAACAAGGCCACCTTCGGATTCTTGATCCCCAGCTCTCTTTCAAGACTTTTCGCGACCATGCTGATCTGGGCTAGGGTTCTTTTGGCTTCCTGGAAGGCGTTACTTTGGAGTCGAAAGTAATACTTAAATTTCTCGTATTCTTTTGCTAAACGTCCGGGAACTTTAGGGCTGACTGAGCCAGTGTCAATAAAGATTATTTTGTGACTTGCCATGATTTCCTGCTGTGCCAAAACTGACTCCGAGTGGTAGCCACCGACAACAAAGTTGACTTTATCAACAGTCATTAGCCTCATCATTGCGTTTGCAGCATCACCAACGCTCCTGAGACAGTTGTCATCTGACTTCATAATTTCCAGATTATATCTGGCAGTTCCAACACGAACACCACCTGAATTGTTTATTTCATCAACTGCTAACGTGGCCCCCTGAAGAATCCCCTCACCTGCTGGAAACTTCATTGGCCCTATAACCCCGAGCTTAATATTCTGGCTATTTTTCTCACCCGCGTAACTGGCCGATACGAACCCAAGCGAGACAATGGCAAAGAATACCATCCTTTTCCTTAAAGCATTGAGAAAATATTTTCTCATGATTTGCCCTCCCTTAATGATAGTATTTGTCATAAACAGCTTGCTGCTTTGCCTCTTGACACTCCTCACCATAGATAAAACCTAATTAGCCAGTCTTCACCTCCTTTTTCTAGGATCCCTTGCATTTCATGAATTTATATTAAACTCCTAGAGGCTGCAAATGCCAGTGTTTTCTCAGGCCTCCCCTGAGGCTTCAATCTCTTCCATCCGTATATTGGCAAGTCCATCGCCTACCTCCCCTTCCTTATGATACTACCATGTCTGACCCTGCAAAGTCTCTGATCATAAGTACTATGAATCATATTCCATATTCTTCTAATATCCAATGGTAGCTCTTACCATATTATCCTGAAAATGTTTTTGTAATGCCCTGATATTGGTGCCACTTGGTGCCTTAACTCCCCGCATCCGATAGCGCTTTCCGAGCTGTTTATACTTTATGGCGCCATAATGGTGATAGGGGAGAAGAGATACGTTTTCTGCTTCGATCTTGCGGGCTAACTCAATCACACCAACAATATTAGCATTAGAGTCATTATGTCCCGGTATAACAGGAAATCTAAGCCATATCCGTTTTCCCATATTCGAAATTAAAGAAAGATTTTCAAGAATTTGCTTATTACTCTTTCCTGTATATCTCTTGTGGCGGGTTGAATTCATGTGCTTAATGTCATAAAGGACAAGATCCGTAAATCCCATTATATTCTCTATTATGTCTTTCGTAGTATATCCCGTTGTCTCAATAGTTGTGTTTATACCTTCCGACTTACATTCTTTTAACAATGGAAGAAGAAAACGCCATTGCATCAGTGCCTCGCCTCCAGAAAAGGTAACACCACCGCCAGAATTATTAAAAAAGATCTCATCGCTCCTGATCTCCTTCATGACCTCATCAGTCGTCACGTATCGGCCTACAGGCCTTATTGCTTCAGTCGGGCACACATCAGCACAAATTAGACAATTATTGCACTTTGATCTGTCTATTTTCGGCCTCTCATATATTCCCAAGCATATTGCATCTCGTGGGCAAACATCGATACATCTCCCGCACTGAATACATTTGATCTCGTTGATCATAATTTCAGGGGTTGGTTTTATGGACTCCGGATTGCTACACCATCGGCAATGCAACGGGCATCCCTTCAAATAGACCACTGTTCTAATCCCTGGGCCATCATGCAGGCAAAACTTTTCAATCTTAAAAATCAGTCCCTTATTGTCGTTTCCAATTTCCATCTAGAAGACGGTCGCTTTTTTTGTGACGTTACTTATAAACTATTTCTCAGGCAGAAGCATTTTCTGTCCTTGCAATAATTTGATCCTGAACCCCCTTAGCCAGATCGATAAAATAGGCACTGAATCCAGCTACCCTGACGACAAGATCGCTATGCTTTTCAGGGTTTTTTTGGGCGTCCAATAAGATTTCCTTGTCTATTATATTAAATTGTATATGATGGATTCCCAGCTCCAACCAGGTCTTCATAAAAGAAGCAAAGTTATCTTTATATTTATCCTCTAAGACTTCCGGATGAAATTTCATATTAAGTAGCTGGGTAAAAGTCCTCACATGGTCAATCTTTCCTACTGATTTCAGCACGGCCGTGGGTCCATTTTTATCTGTACCAACAGCGGGCGAAATAGTTCCATCATTAAATACCTCGCGATCTTTCCTGCCGTCCGGAGTTGCGCCAGCCAGCGCACTAAAGCGCCAATAACTCGAGCCACCTGTCCCATCACACATAATATGTCCACCGTATATATTCATAAAGCTACAGATGGCATCATTTGTCCTCTGGTGAACGTCTCTGCCCAAAAGATCAACATAGTCATCGTCATTCCCGAACTTGGGGGCATTAAAGAACATCTGCCTCATCTCTTCTCTAGCATCCCAGTTATTTTTAAGGGCATCCAGAAGCTCTGCCATGGAGACTTTATTATCTTCAAATACTAATCTCTTCATTGCTGCCAATGAATTAACTACAGTCGTCTGCCCAACAGGCTGTATGATAGTTTTAGCGAAATATTTATAGACCCTACAGTCCTGTCCATGCTCGATACAGCCATCCATCAGTGCGGATAGTAAAGGTTGAGGTAGATACCTCTCATCAAGGGCGTCTACCACATTATTGATTATGATCAATTTTTCGGTAAAGAATCTTACCTGAGCCAGATATGCCTGGATAACATCCTCGATGGAGGTAAAGGCAAGAGGATCGGGGGTGGAAGCTCCCCATTGCTTCCCGGAAAATTTGTCAATTCCTTGGAATAGCGAATATTCCAAGCACTTTGGCAATACAAAATTACCAGCCAGGGCCCTTTGCCCCATAGCTTTACCCGGAATAACCCACCTCATACAGCCCTCGATAGCGTAGTTTCGAGCATCTTCTATAGGTATTCCCAAACTGGCGAGATGAGGAAGATAAAAATAGTCATCATTAAAAAAGGAATATGCCCCCGCAATCGTCCTCAAAGATTCCCTTATCTTATTCATAAGTCGCTTAGGCGTCTTTCTGTTCAATCTTATTGCCAGGGCTGGTTGGGCCAGGCCCATTGCATTTTTGGCATCCAAAGCAATATAAGTCATCTCATTTGTGGCATCGTCACCATCAGGTGTTAGCCCACCTATGGTTGATACTCGTAAAGTAGCCGCTTCCATCATCGGCGGAACAAGATCGCCAAATTCATTTTGTTTTAGAAATGCAAATTCAACTAATTCCTGGGCTTGTTCGCGAGTAAGCCTCCCTTCTTCTATATCTTTTTTGTAAAATGGATACATGATTTGATCAAATCTATCACCCGTCCCCGGTGTTTGAAGATCAATTACTCTTGTAATGACTAAAATAAAATAGTAACTTTGTAGTGCCTCATGCAGCGTTCGAGGAGGATTTTCTGGAACCCAGTCACATATTTCGGTAATCTCTAAAAGTTCCTTTTTTCTTCTTTCACTGGTTTCTTCCTTGGTTAACTCTCTAGCCTTTTCAGCGTATCTCTTACCCCATCTAGCGGCGGCTTTTAAAGATATTATAGCTGCATCTAAAAAATATTTTTGCTCCAGGTATTTCCTTCCATTTAGGAGCATATCTGAATCTGACGTTATTTCACTTAATCTTTCCTCGGCCTGTTTAATTATCCCCTTTAAACCCACTTTGAATATCTTGTCATAATTCGCGCCACCAGTCCTGCCGCCATGTAACCATAAAAATGCTCCGTGGTTATCATAACGCCAGTAGGGTAAAATTTCGTCGGGCAGCAATCCCCGCTCACTCCCATGAACTGATAAATGCTTCCAGAACTTATGAATCTCATGGAGTTCCTCCCGCTCCTCATCAGTAATGAGCATTTTGTAGTCTCTCTCAATAGCCTTATCCAACCATCGAAAAAAAAGCTCAGGGTAATGTGGAAGTGAATTAGGAGTGCTGGCAAAATTACCCACAATCCGTTCATTCTTATCTATCCATATGGTCATATTGTCCAATATATGAGCCAACGCTTCAGCCCTCCTGAGCACCATTGGCAAACCTTCTGTTTCCTTGTATGACTCCGTTATCAGACGCGGCCGTTCCATGCAGATCTTGATCCCAGGACGGTAAGGTATAATCTTTTCCTGCTTATCACCGATTCTAGAAAGGCCTCTTCTTTGCTTAAGCTGAAATGGCATTTCATCTCTCAATATTTCCGTTATTCTTCTTTCTCTGGCAGCTTCCATCTCTTGCCGCTCCTTTCCTTTATTGTGGAATAAGATTGTGCTTTTTATATAACGTCGGTACGCGCTTTTTCATTCTCAAATGCTCTAATGTTCTTATTATCACAGCCCTGGTATCTCTGGGATCAATAATATCATGTACCATCTGTAGCTCCGCGGCATGGTACGGATGGTTAATATAATTCGTTAAAAGTTCAGACAACCTCTTTTTTCTCAATGCCTCTGAATCTTTTGATGAATTTATCTCCGTATGATAAATCGACTCGACAGCCTGTGATGGGTCCATCCTTGCCACCTGTGCTGTGGGCCACGCATATGCCATGTCTATTCCCATTCGGAGTGTGCCCATCGCCAATCGTCCCGTTCCAAAGCATTTTCCCGTATAAACTGTAATCATGGGAACGGAAGCCTCACAAATCGCAAACACAGTCTTAGCCGCAGTTCGTATTAAACCATCCCCTGACTTCTCTTCCTCGATACTTGATGAAAAGCCCGGCGTGTCAACTAAAAAAACAATAGGCACATTAAAGGCGTCACACCACCTTATGAACCGGGCCGCCTTGTCACAGGTATCAATGCTCAAGGTTCCTTTGTCTTCAGCAGGGTTGTTGGCCACAATACCCACTGTTTTTCCATTAAACCCAGCAAATCCAATTATAATGCTCTTTGCAAAAAGCTTCTGGAGTTCAAAAAACTGACGATCTTTATCTATTATACATTGGATTATTTCGTGCATATTATAAGGCTTTAAGAGATCAGGAAGTACAATTTCCAGGAGACGGTTTTCCCTACGATTGGGGACATCATCAGTATCGATAACGGGTGGCGCTTCTTCATTATTCAATGGCAAATAAGTAATAAGCGCCCGACATGCTTCAATGGCTTCTTCATCGGTTTCGGCAAGATAATCAACAGTTCCTGTAACTATGGCATGCATTTCTGCTCCACCAATCTCATCGCGCGTTACATCTGCAGATGTTACCGTCTTAAGGAGCTCAGGGGAAGCTACCGACATGAAGCTTGTCCCTTTCCTCATAAATGTGAAATCAGCCATAGTCGGTGAATAGGCTGAACCTGCGTAACATGGCCCTAACAAAAGGGAAATCTGAGGAATTACCCCCGAACAAAGAGCAGGAGCACCATAGATGCAAGATGAACCACCAATGCCCAGCCTGCCGGCAAGCATCGGTCTGAATGCCGGTCTCCCGAATAAATCATGGATTCGCACCCCGCCGGAATCAATGATCCCTACATATGGAATTCTTGCCTCAAGGGCCATCTCCATTATTCTTGTCACCTTATGATCATGACCAGAGGACATAGTCCCACCCATTACGGTAAAATCATGACTATAAGAATAAACCGGCCGATTATTTACTTTTCCGAACCCTGTGATAACCCCATCACCCGGGATTTCCTTTTTGTCAATATCGAACCCCGTCTTAATAGGGCGAACCCACAGATTGATTTCCTGGAAACTTGACTCATCAAACAGTTCTTCCAGCCTTTCTCTTGCCGTGAGTTTCCGCGTTTGATGCTGTCGATCAACCTGCTTCTTACCTCCAGCTTCAAACAAACGACTTCTCTTGTATTCAAGATCCGAAATTTTCTTTAGAATGCCACTCATATTATTACACCCTTATATTTTCATGTTTCCTTGGCGCCAGGACCTGTTCTTTATTCCTGAGCCACCGTAAAGCATTTATCAAGAAAGGTCTGGTGTCTCGCGGGTCGATGATATCTTGTGTAGCCTCGCGTACCTGCATGTCCAATGCCCACTGCATTTCTGCAATACGCTCCTTTTTTTCTCGTTCCCTTTCGTCCTCATCAATGATTGCAGCAAGGTCTTTCCTGTATATGATTGAAACCGCTCCCTCCGCCCCCATCAAGCCGGGCTGATGCGTTGGCCATGCCACTTGAAGATCTCCCATTAAAAACTGACCCGGCATGGCCAATCGTCCGCCCCCAATTGCTTTTCTCGTTGCTATTGTAATCTGTGGAACAGTTGCCTCGCTATTTGCCATTATCATACGGCTTCCGTGTCTGATTAGACCTCTCCTCTCTTCCTGTACAGCGGGAAGAAAGGCCGGCGTATCTGAAAACCAAATACAGGGGATATTAAAGGCGTCGCAAAACCTGACGAAACGGGACATCTTGTCAGCTGCATCAAGTGTCATACAACCAGCCATTATTTTGGGGTTGTTGGCGATGATCCCCACAGTATGCCCATCAAGCCGTGCAAATCCGGTAATAAGATTTGCGGCAAAATATCGCTTAATTTCAAAAAAGACACCCTTGTCCACAACCAGGGATATCAGTTTGTACATATCAAATGGCTTTTTAGGATCGATAGGGACCAGATCCAGAAGCTCATCTTCCCTGCGATTCGGATCATCCCCGGTGGCAACGACTGGCGGTTTTTCCATGCTGTTCGACGGGAGATAGCTTAGCAACTCCCTGCACTTCTGCAAACAATCTTCGTCATCATCAGCAAGGACATCACAGCATCCGGTAACCTTAGCGTGGACATTCCAAGCATCCCCAAGCTCTTGGTCGTCAATGCCAGAACTCTTAGACGTAAGATGCATATAGCTGGTATTTTTGACCATAAATAGGAAATCCCCTAAAGCAGCAATAATAGACAGATCTTCAATACACGGCCCCATCACTAATGATATTTTCGGGATTACCCCAGAGGACATTGTTTGAAAACGGGCAATACTGCTCGTGCAATAAAATTCAGGGTATTGTATCAAATCCTGGGCTCTTAACCCCTCTGAATCGAAGATGCCTATAATCGGTGTCCTGGCATTCAGGGCGTTCTCCATTATCATGTTCACCTTTCGCGCATGAACCGTGCCAACCGTCCCACCCATTACAGTAGCATCCTGAGCCCAGAAAGTGGCGGGTCTCCGATTGATCGAACCGTAACCCACAATAACCCCATCCCCTATGCCATGTTCTTCCATGTCGAATCCTGTTTCGTAAGGCATATGTCTAAGATCCAACTCTTCAAAACTGCTATCCGTGTCTATGAGGCTGCTGATTCTTTCCCTTGCTGTCAGTTTACCCTCTTCATGCTGTTTTTTAACAGCAGATTGATCTCCCCGTATTATCAAGAGCTTCTCTTTGCTAAAGGCCTCAAGTTTATCGCGAACTGATGTAGCCTCCTTCTCAGTCAAGACTGCCTCAACAAACCCTCTTGAAACCTTGAAGCGGTTAACGATCTTTTCTATCTGTTGCTGCTTATCATTCGTCATATCAATAATCTTTCTCTTGCTTTTATAAACTGGCAGAGGGCTGCCTGATTCAATTCTAATGGATAATTAATTGCATCCCTATTTTCGGTCACTGGAGCCACATGACAAATAATCCTTTCACAGACCCTGTCAAACCTTTTTCAGCCCCATGTCCTTGTTTGATAATGTCTCCCGGGCAGTTGCACCGATAGAAAGGACCTGCGGATCTGTGCCTTCCTTGGCGAGGGCCATCATGCCCGCCTTGACTATCCGTGCTACTTCGACCACACGCATTGCTATATTCTCTGCCCCTTTAATTCCCCATTCATCTTTTAGGATCGGAAGTTTATCTTTGGGATCGAACACACCTTCGCCGTGGGGGCTTGATAGACCCATGGCCCCGTAATAGGATCCGCTATGATGAACGGATACGGGAAGCATTTCACAGCAAAAGGACCCCATATATATGCTAAGCCCGCAGGTCTCCTGTCCGGCGTTGCGGTACCATGAAACCGAAATAGCTCCGGCAACCTTGTTTTTTAAAGTGCCGCGGCGACCCAAAAACCCCAAGCAGCGCGATCGATCCATAATAACAGCCATATAACTTGACATCCGTCCCGTATATACCGGTGAGGCAAAAAGAATGCCATCAGCTTCAATCATAAGGGGAAACAGTTCTTCTAAGTCGTCTTTCAAATTGCAATACTTTTCGGAGTCATTATGTCTCAAACACCAGTTGCAGTGGATGCAATGGTTGATTTTCTTCTTAGCTGCAAGAAATATCTTGGTTTTCACATTTTCCAATTTGCCTGCTTCATCCAGGGCATATTCCAGTAATGTTTGAGTGTTTCCGCCCTTAATTGGGCTGCCACAGATCCCCAGCAATGTGATTTCAGGGGGCATAATGATTTTCTCCTTTCAATTTTGTAATTCACCGGAAAACTCAATATCCTATTCCAGGCACAGGTTGTTGGGGCAAACATTGTAGGGCCTCTTTGGATTCGATTCCTGCCCCATTAGGGGGAGCGAAGCTGCCCTGCGTGATCAACCGATAAAAAATATCTGAAATTTGCTCGGGGTTATACAAACCGCCCTCTCTATACCATCTTCCAACCCAATTACACATCGCCAGTATTCCAAAGGTCACGATCTTTGAATCCAATCCCTTAAATAAACAGCCATTACTGCTTTTTATATCGTTTATTATCTGTATAAAATAATTTGTGTATCTTTTTCGCATTTCATTGTATTTTACCATGCTCTTAGATGACAAATATCGCAGCTCATTATTGAAAACATTTACGTTATCAATATTTTTTACTAACAAATTAATATGGTTATTTATAGCCCATTTAAGCTTAGTTTCAGGATTTAAATTCCTATTTTCAACAATATTACCTAAGCTTTTTGTGAGTTCATCATAGGCAATATTAACAACTTCAAGCAATATCTCTTCCTTATTCTTGAAATAATGAAAAATGGTGCTCTGATGGATACCGACAACATCGGCAATTTTTTTCACTGATGCGCCCTTATACCCGCTTTCGCTTATCAGATGGCTTGCAACTTCAATTATTTGATTTTTACGTTGATTCATTATCTCGCAACTTCCGATCCCAATTTATAAGGGATAGCCGCTTCACCCGGTTTCACTCGATTTACTACAACTATATTGTAATCAGACACCACTTTTGTACAAAATAGCAACATCTTATAAAATCAATAAGTTAGAGGCCATACTTGAGTCGGTGGTCTTTCTTCTAACGCTGTTCACCTGATAATCTAAATGGGTTTAAGTGATATGCCAAAGCGCTCCTATGCCAATACTGCATGTAGGCTGCTACCTGAGTCAAAGACTGCGGGAATTCACTGTTTACCGACCAAGCATTTGGTTGGTTTGTATTTTAAAGTTTGGTGAGAATATGTCAAGAAAAAAATCATGGCAGGCTGACTTTTTTTCTTATTGGATCAAGATCCCATTTATTTTTTGTAAACCCTTTGAGGTCAACTCAACAGTCTCAAACTTTTGTAAACTATTGAACTCATTAATAGTTGGCTTACTTGCGCTTCAAACATCATCTCTTTTGCCATACGCACTCCCGTGGGCCACTTGATCCGATGGACATTTCCGACCCGGCCAGCGCCTACCTGTTTCTCAGCGACAATGCCCAGGATGAGATCACTGGGGCTGACGAGAAAAAGATGAAATGCCTCTCCTGTGGGCGCCGATTCATGGGTGAGATATATGACCGGTGTCCGAAGTGTGCCAGCCTCGATACGGAGGCGGTCTTGTCATTCATTGACGGCGAAGATGATGCTGGTGAGGGTCCGAATATGAAATCCCTTTCATGCGGCCACACATTCGTTGGCGAAATCTATGATAGGTGTCCGGAATGCTTCAGTTCGGATACCGAACAACTCAATATCACCCGAGAGCAGGTCTATGCGAAATACACGGCTCGAACCATAGCTCAAAATCCCTGACTCAGACCACCGGGCTTTCTTTCGCCAACACCGTTCTTTGCTTAATCCTTATATCGGAATTCCAGACAACCTCATTTAATGTTGCCAAATGCCGATTGTTTTTGATATAAAGTTAAATTTTACTTCCGTCTAATTAGAACGAATCTTTTAGAGAAACAGGGGAAACAGAAATGATGCAGCGGGCACATATCATTGGGACAGGCCTATCCGTTCCTGAAAGAATATTGTCCAACAAGGATCTCGAAGGCATTGTGGACACAACCGATGAGTGGATCGTGCGCCGTAGTGGGATAAAGGAACGACGTATCTCGTCCCCTGACAGGGATGAAACCACCACCCATCTCTCGACCCAGGCCTCAAAGAAGGCCATGGAGATGGCCGGGGTCAGTGCGGATCAACTGGACATGATCGTGATCGGCACCGTCACCTCGGATTGTCAGTTTCCTTCCACCGCATGCATGGTTCAAGAGGCCTTGAACGCAGAGAACGCCGTGGCCTTTGACGTCTCGGCCGGATGTTCGGGATTCATGTATGCACTTAACACCGTCAATAACGCCATTCAATGCGGGACCTGCAAAACGGCTCTGGTGGTAGGCGTGGATCGTCTTTCAAGCGTCGTCAACTGGCAGGACCGCGGCACATGCGTCCTTTTGGCGGACGGCGCCGGGGCCGTGGTCGTCACGTCCAACCCGGGAGAGGGAGGGATTCTTTCCAGCCATCTGAAATCGGACGGCAAATTGTGGAATCTCCTTTATTCTTCCGACGGAAACGGGTATACGCCCAGCATCCTAAAGGGCCTGAGCAAAATGCCCTTCCATCTCAACATGAGCGGCAACCGTCTCTTTAAGCGGGCGATCGAATGCCTGTCATCCATTGCGAAAGACGCCATGAAGCACAACTCCCTTT
>Ga0209164_1001981_pt1 | contig 23553 bp, 20 predicted proteins | sample MTBNYHSulfiMetaG_FD_187458 | JGI IMG/M metagenome (GOLD analysis project Ga0209164, IMG submission 187458) | Enrichment culture microbial communities from rom New York Harbor, USA that are MTBE-degrading - MTBE-NYH (New York Harbor Sulfidogenic)... | ecosystem: Environmental > Aquatic > Marine >... | reverse complement strand
CGCCTTGATGGAGAGGGCGGCGCCGCCTCTTGCATCTCCTTCCATTTTCGAGAGGATCACACCGGAGATATCCAGCCGCTCATTAAAATCCTTTGCCACGGTGACCGCGTCCTGTCCGGTCATGGCGTCAGCGACCAGAAGGATCTCGGCCGGATGCATTTTGGCCTTGATCGTCTCCAGCTCAGCCATCAGGGTCTGATCGATATGGAGGCGGCCGGCCGTATCGATAATCAGGACATCGGATCCTTCCCTCCCGGCACCTGCCAGTGCATCGATGCATATCTTTTCAGGGCTTTGACCTGGTTCCGTGGGATAGACCGGGACATCGATCTGTAAACCCAATTTCTTGAGCTGATCCACAGCGGCCGGCCTGTAGACGTCTGCAGGGACCAGGTAGGGATGTCTCCCCTGTTTCCGCAAATGCCGGGCCAGTTTGGCGGCTGTTGTTGTTTTGCCCGATCCCTGGAGGCCTACCAACATCAGCACATGGGGGGGCCGTCCCACCAGTTCGAGGCCCATCCGGGTCTCGCCCATCAACCGGGTCAGCTCTTCATTGACAATCTTTACAATCTGCTGGCCAGGCGTTAGGCTTTCAAGCACATCCTGTCCGACCGCACGCTCCAGGATGCCCGAGATCAGGTTCTTGACAACCTTGTAGTTGACATCCGCTTCCAAAAGGGCTAAACGCACCTCTTTCAAGGCCTCCTGGACGTTTGCCTCTGTCAGCCTTCCCCGTCCCGTCAACTTCTTGAAGGTGCGATTCAGTTTTTCTGATAAGCTATCAAACATGGGGTTTCGGTCTTAATTTTGTAATCGTTTAGTTTACGTCAATTCGTTTATTTATGTCAACAAAAATCATCGACGATATGAAACTCTCGGCCAACTGATTATAACTATTAACACATTTTAATGATTTTGCCACTAAAATGTTCGCACGTCCCATAAACGACTCCGTTTCAGCACCGTTGCTCTTAACCTCGCACTGTTTCCGAACGCACCGGTCTCATGGAGGAATTCGGCATAAGGAGCCAGAGGTCCGGGGTCCGGAAGACCGCTATTTCAGCATCTCTGCATTTAGGCATTTCCGCATCCAATCATCCAGCATCAAGTATCCGGCATCCGGCAATCAGTATCTGCAGCGATCCTTCATTTAAGGGTTGCCAATGGGAAGGATACCCTCTAATATTCAGGCGGCATCTCCGCGTGTGAGGCATGCGCACATCTCCTGGGGTCAAAGGCGATTCTCCATCCATGCGAACGGAAACAAGCAGTCGGGGGATTATTCATCCGGTAAAGGGGAAAAGGGATCCCCATCTGGGCCCCGTGGCGCTCATGGTAATGCTTCCTCATGAACTCAAACGGCTTGTCCGGGAGTCCGGGGCAGTGGAGATTCCATTCAGTGACACGCCTCTGTACAGGCTTTACCGGGTTGAAGGTCCGACTGCCGGCTCCCCCATCGCCCTGGCAGGCCCATTTATTGGCGCCCCCCATGCGGTCATGGGATTAGAAAAACTGATTGTTTTGGGGGTTAGAAAGATCTGGGTACTGGGATGGTGCGGGTCATTGCAGCCTGATCTGAATATCGGCGGTCTGGTGATTCCGGCCCGGGCCATCTCTGAGGAAGGAACCTCGAAACATTATCCATCCGTCGGGAAGACCCCCAGGGCTGATCCGGGGCTCAATAGCATATTGGGAGACGCCATCGCCCACAGGTGCCGGAAATCCGTAGCGGGCGACGTCTGGACCACGGATGCCATCTACCGAGAGACCCCGGAAAAGGTAAGACAATTTCAGAAACGGGGAGTTCTGGCCGTGGATATGGAGATATCGGCCCTTCTGACCGTGGCGGCCTATCGTTCATCGGCCCTGACAGCCCTACTCGTGGTTTCAGATGAGCTGTCCGATCTGAAATGGAAGCCGGGCTTCTCCGATCCACGGCTAAAAGAGAGCACACGGCTGGCAGGCGATCTGCTGTTGGATCTTTCCAAGACCTTGGCGGGCTGCAATCCTTCGGAATGAAACAGCATGTTGACAGGATGATGATAATGACCCACGTGGAAAAGGAAATCGAAGACCTTCGGGAGACGATTCGGTACCATAACCACCGCTACTATGTCCTGGACGACCCCGAGATATCCGATGCCGAGTACGACAGGCTCTTCAGACGTCTCTTCGACCTGGAACAGCAGCATCCTGAACAGGTAACCCCTGATTCACCGACGCAGCGGGTGGGGGGGGAACCCCTTGAGACCTTTTCCGAGACAAGACACCGGACCCCTATGCTGAGCCTGGAAAACACCTTCAGTGACCAGGAAATCAGGGATTTTGACGCGCGGGTCAAACGGTTCTTGGGGGACGACTCCCCCATCCAGTATACGGTGGAACCCAAGGTCGATGGCCTGGCCGTGGAACTGGTATATGAAAAGGGGGCCCTCAAGGTGGCCTCGACCCGGGGGGACGGCTTTGTGGGGGAGAACGTCACACCTAACATTAAGACCATTATGGACATCCCCTTGACGCTGACAAGAAAGAGGAATGGACCGCCCCTCCCTGACCTTCTGGAAGTGAGAGGCGAGGTCTACATGGAACTGGAGCCATTTAAAGACCTGAACCGGGAGCGGGTTGACAAGGGGCTTCCGCCCTTTGCAAACCCGAGGAACGCGGCAGCCGGTTCTCTGAGGCAGCTTGATCCGAGGGTGACGGCCAGGAGGCCCCTCAGCATGTTCTGTTACGGCTTTGGAACCATGGACGGTCTCCCATGCGAAACCCAGTATGAACGCATGCTTCAGCTTCAGGAATGGGGCCTTCGGGTCAACCGGCCATACATCCGCATATGTGACGCCCCATCGGAGGTCATCGACTATTGCCATCATTTGGAGGAAATCCGGCCCCGGTTCCCCTATGAAATCGACGGTGCGGTGATCAAGGTGAACCGGTTGGACCTGCAGGTCCGTTTAGGGCAGAAATCGAGGAGCCCGAGATGGTCCATTGCCTATAAGTTCAAGGCAAGTCAGGAGACCACAACCCTCAACAAGATAGATGTCCAGGTGGGCCGCACCGGCGCCTTGACGCCGGTCGCCCACCTGGAGCCGGTTGAAGTGGCCGGCGTCCTTGTCAGGCGCGCAACGCTCCATAATCAGGAGGAGATTGAAAAAAAAGATATCCGGGAAGGGGACAGGGTCATCGTCCAGCGTGCAGGAGACGTCATACCCGAGGTGGTCAAGTCGATCCCATCCCTGCGGACCGGCCGTGAAAAGAAATTTTTGATGCCCTCTAACTGCCCGGTCTGCGGTTCGGATGTCGTGAGAAAGCCGGGGGAGGTGGTTCTGCGATGCCCCAATGCGAACTGCCCGGCTCAGGTAAGGGGATCTTTCAGGCATTTTGTTTCCAAGGGCGCCATGAATATTGACGGACTTGGGGAAAAGACCCTGATTCAGTTGATCGAAAAGGGCCTGATCCATGAAGAAGCCGACCTGTACGCCCTTACCCTCGACGATCTGCTCAAATTGGACAAGGTAAAGGAAAGATCAGCAGGCAACCTCCTCGCCGGCATTGAGAAAAGCAAGAAAACCCCTCTGGCCAGGTTTATTTACGCCCTCGGGATTCGACATGTGGGAGAGTTCATTGCCGCCACATTAGCCGGGCATTTTGGAGATATCGAACCGCTCATGCATGCAACAGAAGAAAAACTCCTGGCCATCGACGGAATAGGTCCCCAGATTGCCGAAAGCGTCATCACCTATTTCGATGACCCTCGCAACAAAGAGCGGGTCAACAGGCTTCTACAGGCCGGGATTGAACTGGAGGCCCCGGCCCTGCCACCGGTCTCACCGGTTGCAGGCAAGACCTTTGTCATTACCGGAACCCTCTCCTCGATGAAGCGTTCAGAGGCCAAAGAAATCATCTCGGGGCAGGGCGGAAGGCTCGCCTCCTCTGTGGGGCGAGGCGTTGACTACCTGGTGGTCGGCGGCTCGCCCGGTTCCAAGCTCAAGAATGCCCAGGATCTGGGGATCCCAACCCTTGACGAAGGCGCATTCCTGGCATTGCTGAATGCCTGACGACGAATTGGAGAATTGAGGGATTGACCGATTTTGGTATCAGCGCTTGTGAAATCTGCCACTGCACCATGAAACCAATTCTTTTTTTGTTATTGGAGGAATCTGCCACAACAGAGCCTGTTGCAAGGGGGTCTCAGGATGATAATTTTGCCATGAGAGGGGGTTCCGAAGTTCAGTGTTCACGGTTCAGGGCTGGAAAAAAAACCTAGGCAGGCAGCGACCCAGCGGCTGACATCATTTTCATTCGCGGGCGTGACGGTCCCTTGGCCATGGATGTTTGGCGCTGTATCACCCTTGGGCGGCATAGGGTATGAGGAGATATGAAATTGGATAACATCAGGATGCACCTCGTCATTGAGGGCCGGGTCCAGGGCGTATGGTTCAGAGAATCTACGCGGAGGGAGGCGGTCGCGCTAAAACTGACCGGATGGGTGAAAAACCGGTCTGACGGGACTGTGGAGGCCTTGATCGAAGGGCCTGAACAGGAGGTCAAGAGGCTCGTTTCCTGGTGCCGGAAAGGTCCCCCTGCCGCCGGAGTGAGCGGCATCCGCAAGAAGCAAGAGACCTGGCAGGGCGAGTTTGACTCTTTTGATGTCGTTTTTTAGGAGGAATTACGTGCGAATCAGACGGTTTTCACAACTGCTTTTGTTGATCTTTCTGCCCCTCTTTGTTTCTGTTTCGGGCTGCAGTACCACATCATCCCTGACACGCAAGGTGCTGCCGGAATCCTGGGCAAACAAGATCCTGCCCGATCAACCCAATCTCAAACCGCGTGTCATGGTTTTCCCCCTCGTGGACCAGGCAGGTCTTGGACCCCAAATAACGGACCAGTACAGCAGGCAGTTCCACAATCTCTTGGAGGCATCCCCCCATCTCCTGATCAGTGAACCCCCTGACGGCATGTTTTCGTCCCTGGCCATGGAATCCCCCCAGTTCGGCGTTGTCACCCATTCAAGTCTTGTGGATTTTGCCCAGAGCTTAGGGATGAACGACCTCATCCTTGGGGTTTTGAACCCGGTAGAAATCAGCATCCGGAAAACCGGTATATGGCCCTTTGACAAATGGCGGAAATTATATGGTATTTCCATGGCCGTCAACATCATCGACACCGCAAGCAAGACCCTCCTGTTGACCCATCTGGAATTAGAGGAGTTTCCCGTAAACCTGGATGAAGCAGAGGATATGGACGAAAAGACCTTCATTGATGAGGTGTCAACGGAATCATACCCCGAAATGATCAAAAAGGTGGCCGAGATAGTGACCAGAGAACTGCACCGGCAACCCTGGACAGGAAGCATCCTGGCAGTGGAAGACAGCGCCATCATGATCAATGCGGGAATGGAAGTGGGGCTCGAACCGGGAAAATTCTTTGAGGTGTTTGCCCCAGGGAAATCGATCCCCTCCGGGAGCGGACGAACCATTCATCTCTTTGGAGAAAAAATCGGCTTGATCAAGGTCACCTCGGTCATGGAGTCCCACTCCCTGGCAGAGCCCGTTTCCGGAGGTCCCTTCGAACCTAAACAGTTCATAAGGTTTAAACCATAAACAAGTGCCTAAAGTGATCTAAAGTGATTAGAATGAGGATTTAAGTGGATATCGCTTCTATTAATTCCTCAATTCCTTAATCTGAAAGTCTTTGCTATGGACAAGATCGTTATTGAAGGAGGCCGGCCCCTGAATGGGAATGTCAGCGTCAGCGGGGCCAAGAACGCGGCCCTTCCCGCTCTGGCGGCCTGTCTTCTGACGGGCGGATGGCATTGCCTGAAACGAATCCCCCGACTGAGGGACATTCGGACCATCCAGCGCATCATGACGGACCTGGGTGCGGTTTTCAGGGAAGAGAGTGGCGCCCTCGAGGTGAATTCAGACAACCTGACAGGCTATGAGGCCCCCTATGAACTCGTCAAGACCATGCGGGCCTCTATCCTCCTGTTGGGCCCCCTCCTGGCCCGCTGCGGCAGGGCCAGGATCTCTCTGCCCGGGGGGTGCGCCATTGGGGCGCGGCCTATCAATCTGCACCTGAAGGCCCTTGTGGCCATGGGTGCGGATATCTATCTGGAGCATGGCTACGTCAATGCCCGGGTAAACCGATTGAGCGGGGCGAACATCTTTTTTGACATTCCGACGGTCACAGGCACTGAGAATATCATGATGGCGGCGGTTACGGCCCGGGGCCGAACCATCCTCAAAAATGCGGCCAATGAGCCTGAGATTCAGGACCTGGCCGATATGCTCCGGTCCATGGGCGCGGACATCCAGGGGGACGGGACCGACACTATTGTTATCCAGGGGGTGGATGGTCTGATGCCCTGCCAACACGAGATCATACCCGACAGGATCGAGGCAGGGACCTTTATGATCGGAGCGGCCATTACCCGGGGAAACATCACCATTGATGCCTGTCTGCCCGTACACCTGACCTCCCTTGTTGAAAAGCTCAGGCTGGCCGGTGCGGACGTCGACGCAGGGGATCGTTCCATGACCATACGGGGGCCTGACCGCATCCAGAGTGTTGACATCCAGACCATGCCCTATCCCGGTTTCCCTACGGATCTCCAGGCCCAGTTCATGACCCTCATGGCCGTTGCGGACGGTTGGAGCATGATCCGGGAAACCGTCTTTGAGAACCGATTTATTCACGTCAGCGAACTGCAGCGCATGGGCGCGGATATTGAAATCAACGGGAGTCAGGCCCTGGTCAAGGGAAAAGAGAGGCTCTTTTCCGCTCCTGTTATGGCAACCGACCTCAGGGCCAGTGCATCCCTCGTCCTGGCTGGACTGGTCGCCGAAGGGGGGAGGACCGAGGTGCACCGGATTTATCATTTGGACAGGGGATACGAGGCCATTGAAAAAAAATTCAGAGGACTCGGGGCCGCCATATGGCGCGAAAGCGAGTAGCCTGTTTCACCGTCCGCTCATACCGATGGCCATATCGTTTGCCGGAGGCATTCTGGCGGCCCATGAAATCCCCTTGCATAGTCACGTTCTCATCGCCGGCCTCTTTTTTCTCATCTCCTTGTTGCTCGTTGCGCTCCTTTTTTCTCCTCCCCGCCTGAGAGGTTATTGCCTCCTTTTGATTTTCTTTTTTGCCGGCGCCCTTTTGAGCCGGGGGAACCCCTCCCCATCCGGGCTGATCCCTTTGGCAGACCGGAACGAAAAGACGGTGATCGAGGGGACGGTTTTCGATCCGGTCAAGGTCATCGACAATAGAATCGGACGGTTTACCCTCTGTGCAGAGGCCCTGTACCTTCCTGAACAGACCATTCCGCTCGCCGAAAGGATCGCCGTCACCGTGTATCGGGAGATCCCCGACCTGCACCCGGGGGACCGGATCCGTTTCCCGGCACGCCTGCGCCTTTTCAAAAACTTCAATAATCCGGGAAATTACGACTACGAAGGGGCCATGAAGTTAAAGGGCCTTACGTGCGCGGCCAATGTCTCCGACGGGAAACGGGTTGAACGGTTGGGACCCGGCCGCCTTCCCTTTTTTCGAGGGATGGTGGAAGGACTCCAAAGACCGGTCCGGGAATTTTTCCAAGAGCGCCTGGATCCTCGCGACGATGCCCTCCTCCGCGCCCTGATCCTGGGTGAACGACAGGGGATAACGCCCGCCCTGAGGGAACCCTTCAACGAAACCGGCCTGGGTCACCTCCTGGCAGTCTCCGGACTCCATATCGGTTTGGTGGCCGGTGCGGCCTTTTTTTTCTTCAAGTGGCTCCTTTCGCGCTCCTACCGGCTGACCCTCAGCGCAGACGTGCGGAAATTCGCGGCCCTGTTGACGTGTGTCCCCGTCATCGGCTACGCCCTTCTTGCAGGCTTCCAGGTATCCAGCCAGAGGGCCATGATCATGGTCCTTGCCTTTCTGGCGTCTCTCATACTGGGACGCGAAAGGGAGGTTTGGTCGACCCTGGGTCTGGCTGGGCTTATTATCCTCCTTATTGAACCAAACGCCCTCTTCAGCGTTTCATTTCAGCTTTCCTTCATGGCAGTCATCGGCATCCTCTGGCTGACCCCTGCCATCGTGAACCTTTTTCACCGGTCGGAAAGCATGCCCTCTGAAAGCAAACCGGCACGCAACCGGCTGACCGAGTATTTTTTGGGTCTCGCTGCAGCGAGCGCCGCCGCCGCCTTTTTTCTTCTTCCTGTCACCTGCCACTATTTTCACCGGATTCCGCTGGTGTCCATCCCTGCCAACCTGACTACCGTGCCCATATTAGGGCTGTGGCTCATCCCCATGGGACTCCTTTCTGCCGTGAGCGTCCCCATTTCCACGTGGATCGCCGGGGTCTTCCTCCAGATCGCCTCTTGGGGACTCCATATAGGGATGTCCATCATTGAATTCTGGGCCGACCTGCCCTGGTCTAACATCTGGATGGTTACGCCCAATCTCTTTGAGATCGTCCTCTTCTACCTCCTCATCTTTTTCGTCTTCTTTTTCAGACGCCTCAGATGGGCAAAGACAGGGCTTGCCGTCATTGTTGTTCTCATCCTGACGGATGTCTCCTACTGGGTCTATACGGTCCGGTTCAACAGGGACCTTCAGGTGACCTTTCTGGACGTGGGAAAGGGGAATGCGGCCCTTGTCTCGTTTCCGGGCGGGAAAAAGATGCTCATCGACGGCGGGGGATTTGCGAGCGACAGCTTTGACGTGGGGGAGATGGTCGTGGCCCCTTATCTGTGGCATTCAAAGATCCTGCGGATCGATTACCTGGTCCTGAGCCATCCCCAGGCAGACCATATGAACGGTCTCCGTTTCATTGCCAGGTATTTTCACCCGAAGGAATTCTGGCACAACGGGGACCCGGTGGAAACACCAAGCTATAAGGAACTCATGAGGATTGTCGATGCTTGGAAAATCCGGAAGAGGCTTCCTGCTGATTTGAAGGCCGACATGGAAATAGACGGCGCCCGGGTGCAGGTACTTCATCCCGATCCGGATAGTCCCATTGTCGGCCAGAACGACGAAGGCAAGCGCATCAACAATAATTCACTGGTCCTCAAAATCACTTGCGGCGGCACATCTTTCCTTTTTCCCGGTGACCTTGAAAAGACCGGCGAGGAGGTCTTGATCGCCCGTGCAGGCGAGATGATCCAAAGCGACATCCTCCTGTCTCCCCATCACGGGAGCAAGACTTCCAGCTCCGAGGAATTTCTGAGATTGGTGAAGCCCCGTCTCTGTATCATCTCTTCAGGCGAAAGAAAGGCCCGCCATTTTCCCCATCCGGCTGTCCTTGAGAGGCTCCGCAAGATGGGATGCCAAGTCCACCGCATTCCGCTGTCAGGGGCCGTCACCGTGACGGTGGGTCATGACCGTGTCAAGGTCAGGACCTTCTTGGGCGGCAGACATCCGTCTAAAAATCCCTTTTCTGGAAAAGAGAGAGATGGTATAAGAGATCAGTTCAAACATCCTTACCGTTGAGAGCTCCCCTCTGATTTGAAACCATAGGTGGTGTCTTCGAAAAGGGGACTCCGGGGCTTGGTTGTTTTCAAGAATTTCTTCGATCGACAAACATTCATCGACCATCATCAATTCGGTATGGCAGACAGATTCCATTCCCTCAACGAGTGGTTCAAGACCCGCCGCTTCCTGTTCACGCTGATCGCATTCATGCTTCTGTTTATCCTCTATCCATTGACAGAAGAATTCGTCAGGATCGGCTTTTTCCTTGACATCTTTCTGTCCATCGTTCTCTTGTCCGCGATCTATGCAGTAGGGGAGCGAAGGGGGCCGCTTGTTTTTGGCGTTTTAACGGCTGTCCCGGCCTTTTTGGCACACTGGGTACACTTTTTCTTTGAAGTCCAGGTCCTTCATCTGATCGACGTGGTGTTTGGGGTCATCTTTTTTGCCTTTGCCACCGTCACCATCGTGACCCACCTGTTCAAAGAGAAACGGGTCACGGCAGACCTCATCCGCGGGGCTATCTGCGGCTATCTCCTCATCGGGCTCATGTGGGCCTTTGTTTTTTCCCTGGTTGAAACGCTTCGACCCGGTTCTTTCGTCTCAGAGGCCGCCGCCAATCTAAATCTGGAAAACTTGATATATTATAGCTTTGTCACCTTATCCACAACCGGATATGGCGACATTGTCCCCATGACCAACCAGGCCAGATCCCTCTCCATCCTGGAGGCCGTCATGGGGCAGATGTATCTGGCCGTCAACATCGCGACCCTTGTGGCCATCCGCATCTCTCAGTCATCCGGAAAAGACCCGGAATGACGTGACAGACACCATGTTCTATTGTGAAGGCAGGCCATGACGCAAGCGCTCCCCAAGGCATATTCCCCGCCCTGCGAGGACCTGTATATCTATCTGATCAAGGGGGTATTGAGGGACGACGATGAGGCCTTCCTCGGCAGCGATTTTCTCGGAAACTGGGTAGAAGCGGGGAGTTCCTTTCTCTTCTTTTCCAGGCCTTCGAGGGGGTGCATCGACGGACTGCTTGCTGCCCGGCCGGACATTCAACTGGAAGATGAGTTTCATTTCGCTTATGAGGAATGGCAGGGCGGGGGCCTCGATCCCCTCACGATCGACCCGTTTCTGATCGTTCCGCCGTGGCTGGAAAGGGATCCGCAACAGGGTCTCATGACGATCCTCCTGGACCCGGGGGTGGTTTTCGGCAACTGCCACCACCCCACCACCCAGGCCTGTTTAAAGGCCCTCTCCCTCGTTGCCCGAAAAATCCCTTTAGGCCGGGTGCTTGACCTGGGAACCGGCACAGGCATTCTGGCCCTGGCGGCCGCCCGGCTCGGGGCCCGAGAGGTCCTGGCCGTGGACCTGAACCCCCTGTGCGTCAAGACCACTGCCCGGAACGTGGAGTTGAATGGCCTTTCAGGGGTTATTCATGTGATGGAAGCGAGGGCGGAGGATCTGGCAGACGACCCGGCGGACCTGATCGTCGCCAACATCCATTATGAGGTCATCAAAGAGCTTCTCAAGAAGAACGCCTTCTGTGAAACTGAGAATCTGATTATTTCAGGCCTGATGCGGAGCCAGTACGGAGACGTTACCGTCCGGTTGAAGGAATTTGGTTTTCACCTGATCCGTGAATGGGACCACGACATGACCTGGTACACGGTTTTGGCGGGTCGATAATCGTATGATGGAGGATGGGGCACGGGATTCCGGTGCGGGCGGCCTCTGGCTTCCCACACCGGAATTCACGTCTCAACAGGTTCAGAAACCGACTACTTCAGGCCGTCTTCCTTCTTGGCCTCTTCCAGCTTCAAACCCCCGATCCTGGGATGGGGCCTGCCGCAATTGGTCACTACAAGGGCGACGACGATCTCATCCGCCTTGGGGGCGTCGTCGATTCGGATTGCCATGGCATCGAAGTGGCTCCGAACAAAGGCCGCGTCCTTGTAGTGCGTGGGCACATCGATCTCCGTGCCCATGCCGCCGATCTTTTTGGCCGACGGAATGAGGGCCTTGCCTCCCCCCACCGCGTCACGGAACGGTTTCCCCAGCTTGGGATGCAGGATCGCCCCTGCGTGTTCCCGCTCGCCGTTCTCGCCGACAATGGCGCCTTTGCCGTACCCTTCAGCCTCATCCGGTCTGATCCCCAGGGCGTCCACGGCCATCTTGCCGAGGATCCCGCCAAGCTGTTCTCCGATATCCGTCAAAGGGGTCAGGTCCTCTTCATATCTGCCGGCAAAGGGATTCTTGATCACCGCAACGGCGGCAGCCCTCTTGCCGGGAGGCGTCATGGGGCGACCCGCTTCGGATAAGATCTGTTCGACGATGGTGACGTATTTTCTGACTTCCATTCCAATTCCCTCCTCTTGTGTGATTTAAGGTTTTGCCGAAAAGGATGCCCTTTTGTCCGGGTATCCATCGATCAGGCATTCTCTGAAAAAAGCAGTCATCCCGATCCTGCCGTCAACCACGACACCTGCGCCCAGGATGATCTTTCTTTCCACCAACTCAGCCGCCCTTCTCAGCGCCCGCTGCAATGAAAGGGATCTTGTCTCTTCCTTCAATGGCCCTACCTTGCAGGTGACGGCGATTCCGGGTATATCGGTAGCGGGATCGATTTGTTCCGCGTATTCCTGGATCACCTGACGGTCTTCCACGAAACTCGCATTGCCCACTGCCGTCGCCGCCGCATCGGCGATGGAAGCCTTATGGGCGATCACGGTGGCGGCCGAGGCGATTCCTCTTGTGAGACTTCGCCCCCCCACACCGCTGGTGGCAACCCCCCAGGAGATGCACTCGGATCCGAGCCGGATCACACGGGAGAATTCATGGCTCCCCACATCCTCACGGATTCCCACCGTTATGGAATTCTCTCCCCGAAGCCGAATGGCGATATCCCCTCCGTTATTGACGATCGCCTTTGTCATCCCCCGCTCGGCCAGATAATCTGCCACCGCATCGGCGATGGTCCCTGCCACGGCAGACATCGGGGTCAGGTCTGCATCCCCGACAGCCAGGGCGCTGCGGACCATTTCCAGGGCCAGGGGTTCTTCAATCGGATTCGGGATGTGTGCGCAGGCGCGACTCAGCTTCTCCCTCCATTGCGCGATCTTCTCCAGGGCTGAGAAGGCGTATCGGGCCGCCTCCACGTTCATCTCCCGTTGGGGAACCCTCCCCACGAAGGAGGAGATGACGAGCCTCATGGGACCCCATTCGGCCATCACATCCCCCCCCTGGAGCACTCGGATGGTCTGCTGATGCTTGAGGGATCCGGTCAATCCACAACAACCCCCGGGCCCTTGAGGGGAAAAGGCCTCATGACCTCCATATGGCCGCCCATCTCCTCGTAGTCCCTGAGATCCATGGTGTATTCGACTGGACAAATTGTCGCCGGAGTAGGGGTCCAATAGAAAAAGCCCCCCTTGACCCGCTCCACGTCCACCATGAAATTGATCCCACCGCCGGGCAGGACAAAGGTCGGGGCCCCGCCCACCGTGAGACTGGCCTTGGCGGAATGAACCGCACGGGTCAACTTGACCGGATAGCGGGTAACGCCGGCCCGCGCGCTTCCTCCCGTGCCTCCCATATATACGGCGGAAACCCTGGAGGGTTCACAGGTGGACGAAATGGCCTCCAGTGCCTCCCTGCAGGCATCGGCGAGGGGCACTTCATGGAACTGACCATCATCTCCCAGTTCAAAAAGTCCTCCATGGCGTCCCGTGGTCTCCGTGATCAAGACGCGCATGCCGGGCCGGGCAGCGGCGTCCCGATCCAGACCCGCGATCACATCCAGGGGATTCATGATGGACGTACCGCCCCAACCGTTTCCGTGGTCCCCGAAATATCTCCCCGGAGTACTCATTCTGAAACGGAGCCTGACCCCCGAGGGCTTAGCCGCAACAAACCTGCCTGCCGCGTGTTCGCTCATCAGACTGGTGATGTGGGAGTCAAGGATAATGACCTCATCGGCGGCTGCCACGAGAAGCGGGGCAAAAAGGCCGAGGGTGGCGCTCCCGCAGCCGACCCTCATGGTGTCGGGCCGTATGCCGTTGATGACCGGGGCCTGACCGACCTGGAGTTCCAGTCTGGCCCCTCCCCCGACCTTCAGTTTCACCGGCCTCTTGTTGGCAATATCCGTGATGGTCCTTGCCACCGCCAGGCCGTCTTTTTCCGTGAGGAGGTTGACCCCGCCGATGGAGATCATCTTGGAGCCGTACTGCTCGGTGGTCACCATCCCCACCTTTCTTTTCCCGACGAGGACATCCGCCCCTTCTTCACCCACCGGAATATCCGTATCGATCTTGACCAGAATGCCGCTGTAGCTCAGGGGCGCCTCGGTCACCACCGTCACCACGTCCACGCCTTTCTGTTTGCCTCTGACAATATAGGGCGCTGGCTTGCAGTCCGGATAGGTCGTCCCTGCTCCGATGCCCGTGATTAAAGGTCTCCTGATGGCCTCCGCCGGGTCGGTGCCTACTGCGTCCGCCACGTCCCGCCAGGCGTGAAGGGGGGTAGCCCGGAGAAGTTGTCCATCTTCATTTCTGTACCGATGGCAAGCCCCGATCATGCCGGGTCGGATCTGGCAGTTGATGGGACATGCGTCGCAAACGATCGCGCCTTCCGGAATTTGGGTCTCTGTCGATATGGCCCCCTGCTCGCACACCTTCAGACAGGCCCCGCACTGGGTGCAGGTCTCGTCGATGACGGCCATTTTATTCGACAGGCGAACCGCGCCAACAGGGCAATCCCGCACGCAATACCCGCACCCGATGCATCTTTCCGGATCGATTCTCATCCAGAGACTCCCTATGCCTTGATCACCTCGGGTTTCCGCTTCGGCGGTGGCGTATTCCTGCTGGTGGAAACGACGATCTTCCCGTCCACAAGGACAAGGGCGACGCCCGGAATGTCACCTGCTTCAATGGCTGAAAGGGCATCTTCACCAACAGACCCCATAGGGGCGTCCATGATGACCAGGTCCGCCTCTTTCCCCTCTGCAATGACGCCGCGATTCAGGCCATAGATGCGTGCCGTATTCCCGGTTGCCATGCAGATGGCCTCTTCGGCCTTGATCGGGGTCAGACTGGCCAGGTGGTTGATGACACGGAGAATGCCCAGGGGGATCACCCCCGTCCCCGAGGGGGCATCGTTTCCTATGATCATGCGGTCGAGGGCATTGGCCTTTATGCAAAAACTCGCAGCGTCGATAGCCACTTTGGGATTTCCGCAGTGAACGATCTCAATGGCCAGTTTCGTTTCATTCACCAGCCGCTCCACTTCCGCGATGGCAACGGCCGTAGGACCCCCATTCACATGGGAAGCGATATGGGGATTGGTCCGGATCACCTGATCCGCCGTGACCGTGCTGCTCCCCGGTATGGACGTCCCGCCGGTGTGCATCATCACGGTCATGCCGACCTCTCTGGCCCACTCGACCATGGGTGCGGCATCCTCGGGCTGTTTGACGCTCCCGAGTCCGATTTCACCCACCACGCGCACCCCTTCACGGGCCATTTCCTCGAAATCCTGTTTGACAAGACCCTTCTCAAGGATCAAGGCCCCTCCAAGGACCTTTGCCCCTCCGGGTCTGAAATTGGCCCAGGCCTTGGCCGCCAGGATCGCCAGGGCCTTGGTCCCCGCCGGGTCCTTCGGCCTTCCCTGCAAATGGACCTCTCCGGCGGAAATAAGGGTCGTGACCCCTCCGTGCACCTCGCTCTCGATAAAGCCCATCTGATTCTGACGGGAGGTGAAATCCCCGAGGATCACATGGCAATGGGAGTCGATGAGGCCGGGGGTCACCGTGGTTCCAGCGCAATCGATGACCGTGTCGCCCTTTTTGGGGGCCAGGTCTTCAAAACGCCCGATCCGCTTTATCTTGCCGTCCTCTATGGCGATGGCATCGCCCTCGAGAATGGGCATGGAGATATCGCCGCTTATAATGGTTCCAATGTTTTTCAGAATAAAGCCTGACATTTTAAACCTCCTCTGGTCTGAATTGTCCTGCCGTGACGCTTGCCTGAAGAACCCGTTCCAGGTTCGCGGGCAGGGTGTAGATCCTCTCTCCCAGGGCATTGGTGATGGCATTCAAGACGGCCGGCGCCGTGGGGATCAGGGCCGGCTCCCCGACCCCTTTTGCACCATAAGGTCCTGTCGGTTCCCTGGACTCCACGATGATTGGAACCACCTCGGGCATATCGCTGCACGTGGGGATATCGTAGTCGTTCATGGACCGGGTCTTTCCGGGGACATATTCCTCCATGAGGGCAAAGCCGATCCCCATGGCCACCCCTCCGCAGATCTGACCGATCACGCCCTCCGGATAGATGGCCTTACCCACGTCGTGGGCCGCAACCACCCGATTGACCTCCACCTCTCCCGTACAGATGTCCACGGTAACCTGGGCAAGATGGCATGCAAAGGCATAGGTGGCATAGGGAACGCCCTGGCCTGTTTCAGGGTCCAGGGGTTCGGTGACCGGATCGAAATATCCCTGCCATTTCAAAGGAAGGCCTTTCTTTTGGGCACGCCTGACTGCCTTCACGAAGGGGACGCTTTTTGCCGGATCATTCCTGCTCCGGATCAGGCCGGCATCCAGGACCAGGGAACGTTTCGGCACCTTAAGCAGATCCACGCCCTCGGTCAGGAGGAGATCCGCCAGTTTGTCCGCCGCGTCCTTAACCGCGTTTCCGGAGATATAGGTCTGCCGGCTCGCAGACGTGGCCCCCGCATTGGTCGTCCATCGGGTATCCCCCACAATCGTCCGGATGCGGTCGGGGGCTAACCCGAGCGTCTCCCCGGCGATCTGAGAAAGGACGGTCGTGGAGCCCTGACCGATATCCGCGCATCCCGTGTAGAGCGTGACCCTTCCCTCCAGGTCCACCTCGATCTGGGCCGTTGAGGGATTCTGAACGCCCGTATTCCCGATCCCGTACCACATGGCCCCGAGACCGACGCCCCGCTTCTTGAAAGGAGGCGCCGGGGCCGTCCGCCACGCTTCCAGCGCCCTCGAGTAGTGGGGTCCTATGGCGTCCAGACACTCCCCGATGCCCACGCTCGCCTGCAATTCCTGGCCCGTGCCGGTCGTGGATCCCTCTCTCAGGGCGTTAAGGCGTCTGATTCCAAGGGGATCCATACCCAACTCCCCCGCGACAAGGTCCATCTGGGATTCCGTGGCAAATGCCATCTGGGGGGCGCCGAATCCCCTCATGGCCCCGGCAAACGGGTTGTTGGTGTAGATGCACAGGGCCTCTATGTCAACGCTGGAAACCTCGTAGGGACCCGTGGCATGGACCGCAGCCCTCGAGGCCACGGCAATGCCGTAGGAGCCGTAAGCCCCTGTGTCGCAGAGGATCCTTGTCTGCATGGCCAGGAGCCTCCCGTCCCTGTCCGCACCGGTCTTCATCTGGATGATGAGCGGGTGCCTCTTGGCTGTGGCCAGGAATGCCTCCTCCCGGGTATAGACATAGCGCACAGGCCGTTTCAGATGATGGAGCGCCAGCCCGATAAAGCCCTGCACGTTGAGATCCAGCTTGGATCCGAATGCCCCGCCCGTGGCCGCCTGGATGATCCTGACCCTGTCCGGCTCAACCCCCAGGAGGGCGACCACTTCGCCGTGATCATAGTGGGGATTCTGGGTAGAGGCAAAGATCGTCAGGGTTCCGTCCTCCTCCACATACCCGGCCCCGGCATCCGGTTCCAGATAGGTATGTTCCAGAAAGGAGGTCCTGTAAACCCTCTCCACAACGACCGCACATTGTAAAAGGGCCTTGTTCACCTCTCCCCGCTTGATCTTTCTCGTAAAGAGAAGATTGCCGTTTTCGTGTATCCGCGGGGCGCCTTCCTTCAAGGCCTCTTCCGGGTCGTAAACCACCGGGAGGTCCTCATAGGTCACGACGATGGCATCAAGGGCGCTTTCGGCCGCTTCCTCGCTTTCGGCCGCCACAAGGGCGACAGCGTCCCCCACATGGCGGACCTTGTCCGGGACCAGGAGGGGATGATCCTTGTTGATGATTCCGGCGAGGTTCTTTCCCGGAATGTCCGCCGCCGTGAAGATCCTGACGACGCCTTTTAACTTGGCGGCCCGCTCCACATCAATTCGAAGAATTCGTGCATGGGCACGGGGACTCCTCAGGACCTTCAGGGTGAGAGGTTTTTCGAGTTCCAGGTCCGCGCAAAAGACGGGCATTCCCTTCAACCGCTCACGTGCACCGCGACGGGCGATATTTTTTCCAATGCTTTTCATCGCTTCAACCACATGGCTCCCGATCCTTTAACAGGCGAAAAAGGAGACCCACCGCGGCCCTCCTTCTATATGCAGCGCTGGCGCGAATATCATCGATGGGAGAAATCGCCTCCTGTATCAGGGAGGAGACCTGACCAAGGGTTTCGGCAGTAAGCGGTTTCCCTGTGAGAGATTTTTCCACCTGTGTGGATCTGACCACGGTAGGGGCCACGCTCCCCCATGCCAGGCGTGCGCTCTCGATGATTCCCCTATCGCTCAGTCTGAGCAGGGCCGCCAGGCTTACGATCGAGACGGCCAGGACCTTGCGGTTCCCCACCTTCTCGAATCGGTGCATGCTCATACCAGGGGCTCTCTTCAGCCGGACCCCCCGCAAGACCTCTTCGGCTCCAAGCGCGGTGTGTCCCGGCCCTCGGATGAAATCCCGGAGCGGGACCCTTCGCGACGAGAAGGAGGAGACCAGTTCCAATTGGGCATCCTGGGCATAGAGCACCGGGAGGGTATCCCCTGCCGGCGAGGCCCTGCAGATGTTGCCGCCGATGGTGGCCATGTTTCGTATCTGCCTGCTTCCGAAGACCCTGGCCGCGTTTTGAAGGGCAGGGGCAACGCGGGCCACGGCCTCTGAAGCAAAGATCTCCGACAGGGTGACGCCCGAACCGATACATACTTCGCCGTCTTTTTCCTCGATGCCCTTGAGCTCGGCAAGGCCGGAGATATCCACGAGGCATACCCCTTTCAGCATTCCCGATCGGAGCCCTGCGACCACATCCGTGCCGCCGGCGAGGACCCTGGACGTCTTCCCCGCTTCCTTCAAAAAAGCGAGGGCGTGCTCCAGTGTATCCGGCCTCACATACGCCACATCCTTTTTCATTTCGACTTTTCCCTGCGAAGCCGTTTTGCCCCGTCCTCAACCGCGTCCACAATCTGCTGGTACCCTGTGCATCTGCAAAGATTCCCTGATATGGCGTCGATAATCTCCCGTCGGTCGGGGTGGGGATTCTCCTTGAGCAGGGCATGACTGCTCATGAGGAATCCGGGGGTGCAGAAGCCGCACTGGACCGCATGATGGTCTGCAAAGGACTTCTGAAGCGGATCGAGATCCCCATCCGCCTCCAATCCTTCGACGGTCAGGATCTCCCGCCCATGGAGTTGCGCGGCGAGCATGAGACAGGCATTCGCGCTTTTGCCGTCCACCACAATGGTGCAGGCCCCGCATTCTCCGATGCCGCACCCCTCCTTTGTCCCCTTGAGCAAGAGGCGGTCGCGGATCAACTTCAGGGCCGTTTCGTCCGCCTCGACCTCCAGGGATACCTTTTTCCCGTTAATGGTGAATTCAATCGGGATATGTGTACTTGGCTTCATGACCCTCGCATCCCTCAGCAAAATGGAATGGCTAACGTGACTAAGATGAGCCCGCAAGGCGCGATGACCAACGTGTGGAGTGGCCGGTTGTAGGTTGCGAGGTTCGTGACCGAAGTGTGGATTGTGGATGAGACGATTCCAAGTTCCAGATTTCCACTCGGCCACTCGACGATGCCACCCCACTGCTTGTCTACCGTGCCAGGGCCTCCTTCACTTCCGCGGTCTTGACGACCTGAATCCCCTGGGCCTTCATCTCTTCCAAGGCCTTCTGAGTGGTTTCCGGGGCGACCCCCTTGCAGAGGTCCTCCGCGACAATCACCTTGTACCCTGCCCGGGCCGCGTCGACGGCCGTTGCCTTCACGCAGTAGTCGGTGGCAAGCCCGTACACGACGACCTTCCTTACCATGTTCCTTTTGAGAATCTTGTCCATCTCGGTTTTGGCGCCGCCGTCGTCCTGAAAGCCGGAATAACTGTCATATCGGGAATCCTGCCCTTTCTTTACGATTGCCAGGAACAGGTTGTTATCCACCAGGATCCGGGCATTTTCCGTTCCCTGGATGCAGTGGGGCGGCCAGAGGACCTGGGTCCGGCCCTCGATCTGAATCGCCTCAAAGGGCTTCTTTCCATCGTGATTGGTGAAGAAGGAGACATGATCCCCCGGATGCCAGTCCTGGGTGCCGAAGATCAAAAAGCCCTCCCGGCTGAAGTCATTGGTGGCCTTGGCCACGGCGTCCACATAGGCCTGATCGGTCCCATTAACCGCCAGGGACCCCTTCTTCAGGGTCGTAAAATCCCCCTGCACGTCCACGACGATGACCCCGATTTTGCCCTCTGAACCGCACTCCGCGCAAGGTATGGTGAAAGGCGCCTCCACCAGGGTCGCCAAAAACACGATCATTGCAAAAACGATAATGGTTCTAATCATGATTTAACCCCCCTTTCCTGTTTTTTAAGGTTTTCTATCGAGACTCTCCACGGGTGAAAAGGTCCATGAGCGCCTTCAAGAGGTCTTTTCTCTTGTCGGACGACTCAGAACCCTCCTAAAAAAACCCATCACATAGGGCGCAAGGAGAATGAAAAGGTTGACCAGCAACAGCACGAGGCTGATCGGTCTTGTGAAAAAGGTTGTCCAGTCGCCCCCCGACATGATGAGGGATCGACGAAAATTGTCTTCCAATATGGGACCCAGGACAAACCCCAGGATGATCGGGGCAGGCATGATGCCGATTTTTTGGAGCAGATAGCCCAACACTCCGCAGGCGAGAAGAACCCAGATATCGAATACGGTGTTTCGAATGGCATAAGCCCCGATAATGCAAAAAATCATGATTCCGGGGAGGAGAAAGTGACGGGGCACCCGGATGAGATGGGCGAAGGATCGGGCCCCAAGAAGACCCACGACGGCAAAGACGATCACTGAGAGAACGTTTCCCAGGTAAATCGTGGAGATGAGATCGGGCCGGGTGGCGAAAAGCATGGGACCGGGGGCAAGCCCGTTGATCATGAGTGCCCCGATCAGGATGGCCGTCTGAGGATCGCCCGGAATACCGAGGGAAAGCATGGGTACGAAGGCCCCCCCTACGGCAGCGTTGTTGGCCGCTTCAGCCGCCACCACACCCTCAGCGATCCCCGTTCCGTACTCTCGCGATCTCTTTGAAAACCGCTTTTGAATTCCGTAGGCCGCCATGGAGGCGATGGCGCCGCCTGCCGCGGGGATGGCCCCGACAAAGGTCCCGATGATCGAGGAAACGGCCATCATGGGAGACATACGGGCCAGCTTCGAGAGGCTGGGAAGGACATTGCGGATTTTGGCGATCGCAATCTTGATCTCCTTTTCCTGCTCCAGTTTGGTCAGGACCTCGGTCACCCCGAAAAACCCTACCATCACCGGGATCATCTCCAGGCCGGCCTGAAGGTCCTTGGACCCGAAGACGAACCTCGGATAGGCTGTGATCACATCCTGCCCCACGGCGGCAAGGAGGAGACCGATAATGCCGCCGATGAGCCCCTTCATCGTGGAACCGAAGGAGATGTAACTGACAATGCTGATGCCGAGGAGGGCAACGCCGGTATATTCCTGCGCCCCGAATTCCAGGGCCAGACCGGCAAGGAAAGGGGCTGCAAACATGAGGACCAGGACTCCGAAAAGACCGCCCAGGGCGGAAGCGACGGTCGAGTACCCGATGGCCCGGCCTGCCTCCCCCTTTTGTGCCATGGTATACCCATCAAACCCGGTGGCAATGGCGGACGGGGTTCCAGGGATGTTGACCAGGATGGAAGAGAGGGACCCCGCATAGCAGGCGCCGACGAAGATGCCTATCAGGAAGAGCATCCCGTTGATATCGCTCATGGCAAAGGTCATGGGGAGAAAGATGGCCATTCCCATGGTGGCCGTAAGCCCGGGAATGGCGCCGAATATAATGCCCAGCACGGAGCCAGCGATGACCAGAAATAGGGAATAGAAATTATAGAAGGTTGGAAGTCCAGCGGTTATGAGGTCGAACGTGCTCATGATGCCATTCCCAGTCAATCAAGAAAGATGGATCCTGGCAGTTCGATCCCGACAAAGACCTCAAATACCAGGTACACGACAATGATCATGCCTACGCTGAAACCCAGGTCCGCAATCAGGTGACGCATCTTGAGCGAATGCCTGATCAAACGAACGGTCAGAAAGGTGAGGAGAAAACCGCTGACAAAGAACCCAAGGTATTTCATCAGCGCGATCAGGACCAGACACAGGGCCATCAGAAGGACCACGGGCGCGTAGCGGATACTACGATTTTTCGCGTCGACCTCTTCCCCGGTTGCAGCATCCCTTTTGGAGTTCAGCCCCTGCAAAAGAATCAAGGCGCCCAAAAAGATCAACGCCCCGGCCAGCAACTGGGGGTAAAAGGCAGGCCCCTGTCCGAAGCCCTGCCCCTGAACTTCCGGATATCGGAGGGTGTCTGCAAAGATGAAACCACCCAGCAGGAGGCAAAAAACAAACGTCGTCCATGCATCTCGTCTGACAGCGGTCATATGCTCGGATCCCCCTCGAAGGGGTCGGCCTCTGATTGACGCCAGGAGGCCGGCTCAACGAGTCTATTCAATTCTGTTTCAAACCCAGGGCTTCCACCATGCTTTTCACCTTTGCATCGGAAGCCGTCCTCAGCTTCGCGACTCCGGAGGTATCCAGGTAGGACACGTCCAGACCGGAGTCCTTGATCTTCTTCTGTGTCCCCGGATCCTCAAAGGCCTTCCGTATGGCAGTATCCAGAATCTTCACGATAGGGTCCGGTGTCTTTTCCGGCACGACGATCGATTCCCAGAACGGCATGGTGATGTCCACGCCCCCTTCCTTCATTGTCGGGATATCGGCGTAGTGGGGATGCCTTTCCTCCGCGGCAATGGCAATAGGTCGAATTTTGCCTGCTGAAATCATGGCTTTGGCGGGACCGATGGCCACGAACATGGAGTCCACATGGCCCCCTGCCAGTGCGGCCAGAGAAGGCCCCCAGCCCTTGAAGGGCACCTGCGTGAACCGCACATCCGCCACTTTGGCGAAATCGGATGAATAGAGATGGTCAATCACGCCCGCTCCGGCGTTCCCGTTTTTGATCTTGCCGGGATTCGCCTTTGCAAAGGCCACAAACTCCTGCAGGGTTTTCCAGGGAGTGTCCGCGTTGACCAGCAGGAACAGGGCCGGGTTAATCACCCCGGATACGGCCTTGTATTCGCTCATCATGACCGGGGAAACGGACGTGTACTGAGCGATGGTTGCGCTGATGCCGAGGAATCCCATGGTGTAGCCGTCCGGTTTGGCGTCGACAAGGGCCTTTGCCCCGACAATGGAGCCTGCCCCCGGCATATTTTTCACCACGACGGGTTTCCCAAGTTCCTTTTCAATCTGGGCGGCCAGGATGCGGCAGGTCATGTCTCCCGATCCGCCGGGCGACCAGGGGACAATGAGCGTCAACGCCTTTTCAGGAAACTCGGCATAAACCGGCGATCCGGATATTAAAACAGTTGCCGCAAGCACAAAGAGTCCTATCGACACACCCTTCAAATACCGTTTCATAACTAATTCTCCTTCACTAAAATGACCATCCTTGTGTTTTGCCTTTGCCTCTCCACCGTTTTTGGCGATAGAGAGGATACCCCTCTGCTGTTAATGTCTTTTTCAATCTCTGCAAGAAAATCCATGCCGCCGGGCGACGGCGCCAAACATCACACCCAGCGCGAAACTACCGTCTTCTCGTCCATGAACAACCGCATGGACGCCATGCGGGACTTGGCGGACCCCACAAAGGATTCCCGCCGGGAACCTAATGGGAAGAAGGCATAGGGCTGGGCCACACCCAGATTGACGGCCACATTGCCCACATTGGCCTCTCGAATGAGTTTCCGGGCGTTCTTCATGCTGCTGGTCATAATGGCGGCCGAGTGGCCGAGATTGGTCTTGGTGTTGATCCACTCGATGGCCTGATCCAGGCTGTCCC
>Ga0209164_1001978_pt1 | contig 23579 bp, 17 predicted proteins | sample MTBNYHSulfiMetaG_FD_187458 | JGI IMG/M metagenome (GOLD analysis project Ga0209164, IMG submission 187458) | Enrichment culture microbial communities from rom New York Harbor, USA that are MTBE-degrading - MTBE-NYH (New York Harbor Sulfidogenic)... | ecosystem: Environmental > Aquatic > Marine >... | reverse complement strand
TCGTCGCCCCTGTTGCCTACTTTGAGCCAAAAGGCACTGAGAAAGCTGTCGATGCCGACAGCATAGTCATGTGCCTTTCCTGCCACCGGGCGCATTCAAGCCCGTTTCCCGATATCCTGAGGTGGGAGTATAGCAGCAACGCATCGACAACCGGGAATATAGGATTCGGATGCATCGTCTGCCACACCAGGAAAAAGCAGTAGATAGAATTATTATTTTTAATATCTTTCGATTTCTTTTAGAAAAGAGTAAAAATCCGACAAGCGGTTTTTCAGCACGGCAAAGATAATTGTATCGTCAATTTTGTCATATCCGTGCACAAGAACATTCCTTGCGCCGGCCATGGGGATAAGAAATCTCAATGAATCTTCACTGATTATGCCGTTCTCGGCAAGAACGACAAATACACCCTTATTATCTTCAGGTTCTCTAAAGCCCTCCCGTTTGATTATTATCCTGGCAATATCAATACATGCCTGAATAGCAACCTCTATATTCCTCTCAACCGCATCTCTGACAGTTAAATCCTTCAGATACGATTCAAAAGAAAGCTCTGAAAATGAAGACAGCCTCCGTACCCTTTCCTGAACAACTGCAATTTTTGCCTCAAGCTCTTCCAAAATGAATCTTCCTCTTTATTTCTCTGAGTTCCATTATAAAAGGCATAACGTCTTGATATTTATCGTCTAAAGTTACTTCATAAAGGATTCTCTCTGCGGCGCTGCTTTCATAAAGGCACATTCCTTCTCTTACGGCGTGGTAGGCGAAACTCAAAGAAGCGCCATTCAGAATGACCACGTCAACTGCTTTCTGTGTCTTTGTGCTTATTTCGGCGCCTAACAGTTCGGCTTCCTGGAGCGCCCTGAAAGGGTCTTCTTTATAAAACTTTTCATTGAAGACAAAGGCTAAGTCTATATCCGATTTTGCCTTTTCCGAGCCCTTTGCCAGGGAACCGAATAAATAGACAGCGGTTACATACCTTTTCCCTTTGAGGGCATCAGAGAGGTATTCCCTTAAGTATCTCTGCTCTGCTGAATCTTTCTTTAACCCTGTTGTCCGTATCATAGCTTAAATTATAGCACAGCGCATAGTTACTAAGAAGTGCATAAGTAAGACTACATCCCCCTCACCCTTGCCCTCTCCCACCAGGGGAGGGGACAAAGGGGAGGGTGTTAGAATATGTATCCTTACTTATAGCCGTCTTATTATCTGGTTTATGTAAGTAATTATTTTAATTATGTAATTAAGTACATAACCGTAAAGCCATTTGCAAAAGTCATGAATTGTCACCATCATGGTTAGATCGGCTCACTCCCGAATGCTTTCGGGATCATCCTGAGCTTGTCGAAGGATGCAGAAGAGGGGTGAGGGTGATTTTCTCATAATAATTCATTGGTTTTAAGCTTCTTGCCATCCCCAACCTTCCTTGTAAAAGAAGAGATTGAACTCTTTACTGAAATATATAGCAAAAGTTAAAAAACACTTGACAATACACGCATATTCAAGCTTAATATATAGCTAAAGCTAAATATTTAAATTTACATATAGCTTTTTATAGGCATTAATATGCTATGTCATAAATAAATAGCTTGTCATTCCGAACTTGTTTCGGAACGTGGCTTTTTAGGCTGAAGAGATCCCCTGTATAAGCCTTATAGAGAAAAGAGTTCATGATGAAAAAAGTGTTATGGATATGTGAGGGACAGCGCACCAGAGGATGAATATTCTGGCATATAAATTGCTTTATAATTCTTATGGGAGGTGGTACATTCACAGTGTTTTATGTTAGCAACAGATAAGTAACAAATGATTAAGGAAAGGAGGGTTTTTAAAATGCGTATCAATATCCTTGAAAAAGAGGCAAAATCAACTAGGAAAGGAGGTGAAAAGAGATGAAGAAGGGTTCAATTATATGTGTTATAGCTATCCTTTGTGTTGCCTTGACTTACGGTATTGCGGGTGCTGTGGCGACGGGTGCATGCGTAAACTGCCATACCATGCATAACATGCAAAACGGTGTGGTTGTAGATGCAGGCGGTCCTTATGGGGTTCTGCTCAAAGGAAGCTGCTATGGCTGTCATTCACAGGGTATGACTACGGGACAAAACATAGTGAACAATACTCCGCAGGTTGCTCATACGAATGCGACAGATCTTGCAGGCGGAAATTTCGCTTACATCTTTAACGCCGGGGCTAAAACTGTTGACGGTAACGATTCTGTAGCCGTTGCAAACCCGGATACAGTAGGACATAATGTATCAGAACTTGCGAATCCGGAAGGATACGCTACCATGTTCCCGCCCCCAGGGGATGAATATGCACAGGCGATTACCGCAGCGAACTTTACCTGCGGTGGAGTAACTGGTTGTCATGGTGATCGTACGCAAGCTGACAGTTACGCGGCTGTGAAAGGATCACACCATGTGAATGATTCTATGCTCAAGTTTGGCGCTACTTTTACATTAACTACCCAAGGGACCACAACAGCCAATAGCTACAGATTCCTAAAAGGTGTGAAAGGCGCCGAAGTTTCTAACTGGCAGAATGCTGATGCCTCACATAATGAATATCTAGGCGTTACTACTGGTGTGGAGGCTGGCAGTGCATCGGTTCCCGGCGGTGGTACTATAAGCGGACTCTGCGCAGAATGCCACGGAAACTTCCATGGCCCGCGGGCTGTAGGAAGTGATATCACTAATACTGCGGGTGGTTCCCCGTGGCTTAGACATCCGACAGACATTGTTCTCACAAATGCTGGTGAGTATGCAGTATACGCAGGTGCCGCTGCTTACAAAGCGGATGCACCTGTTGCGCGGCAAGCAGCATCTCTAACTGATACACTTGCTGCTCCACTTACTTCTGTAACACCAGGCACCGATGTTGTAATGTGTCTGTCCTGTCATAAGGTTCATGGATCTGCCAATGCTGATATTCTCAGATGGAATTACGAGGATATAAGCGCAGGTACTGGTGCAGACGCTACCCGTTGCTTTATCTGTCACACTACAAAGGATACCGGTAGCTGATAACTGATTACGGATTACGAAGGGGGTATATATACCCTATACCCCCTAATTTTTCTCTGTAACGCGAAGCTAAATCAGGTATTCTTTAAAATTCCCGGGATACGTCTACGCGATTCAGACAAGATTAAAATCCTGAAAACGAAAGCAGGGGAGACATCAAACGGTTACGATGAGAGTATTAGTAACGTTAGACGATAATGCGAATGTATATGACCTGGAGAGATCCTAACGAAACGATTGTGAAACGAAACCGGCCTGATCACCGGAATGATTCATTGCTTTTTACTTTGTGCTCTCTGCTTTTTGCTTTCTGCTTTTTACTTTTTGTCCCGCATAAATCCGTTGCCACGCCGCAGGATTCTTCTGTAACCTATCTCGACAGCATAACCGAGGATGAGCAGGGAAACAGGCTATCTTTCCCCAATGCTGTTTTTGCCGAAGCGGACAGGAACGAACTCTACATTATCAGCCAGAACAGGATTATTATTTACACATCGGATTTTTTCCCTGTCTTTACTCTGGATAAGAGGAAGGGAATAGAAAACATACATGGACTCACTGTAGATGCAAGGGGTAATCTGTATATTGCGCAGGGTGCAACAAAGGAAAATCCCAGAAAAAGGATATCGGTCTTTAATGCATGTCTTAATTGGGAGCGTGATATCTATCTGGAAGGTTTTGAGGGAGCTGCTTCGTTTATTCCTAACCATCTTGCGGTAGACAAAAAGGGGAATATATACGTGGCAGGATCCTTTTTCCCGGGTGTTCTCATGCTCAATAACCGGGGCGAGCTTTTAGAAATTATATCAGCAGAAAAAGATGCGAAAAAAATAACATTCGATAATGTGGCCATAGATGAAGCAGGAAGGCTTTATCTCCTCAGTGTGGATCTCAGTAATATATTTGTATATGATGAGAACAAAAAATTCCTTTTTACGTTTGGCGAGAAGGGAGGAAGCAGCGGCAAACTGAGTCGTCCCTTAGCGGTAAGCATAGATAATCGGAGCGGAAGGATATATGTAGTGGATTACATGCGGCATACGGTGTCTGCATATGATAGCAACGGCAAATATCTTTTTGAATTCGGAGGACTTGGATGGGGAGAGGGGTGGTTACAATATCCGACAAATATTGCGGTTGATTCTCAGGGAAGGATTTTTGTAGCCGACACGTTCAACGATAGAATCGAGGTGTTTAAACCCAATGAATAATACAGTCATTGGTCATTTGTCACTGGTCATTAAGAAGACAATGACTAATGACCAGTGACAAATGATTGACTAAGCGATACGACATCATGAAAAAGGACCAAGCAATCTTTAGAATTTTACTGTTTACCGTTTACTGTCTACTAATTACTGCTTTAATGGGTTGTGCGTCGGTCAACAGATATAGTGACGCTCCGTCGTTGTCCGGCGGTCAGGTCTCGCTTTTTCTAAAAGTGCCGGAAAGGATATCCACTGACATAACATTTGAACTTTCGGCAGTCAATATCATGGCTGAAGACGGAACATACAGGGAAGTAATGAATACTCCGCTTTCTATCCGGTCTTCTGAGGTCGCCGGACGCCAGATGCTGCTCGGTGAGAAGGCGCTGCCCGAGGGCAGGTATAAGAAACTCCAGTTTATTGTCAGGCAGGCGCTGGTAAACAGAAAAGACGGGACAGCGCACCTTGCGCTCCCGCCCGAAGGAACAGAGACAGCAATAGACATCGCACTAAAAAGAAACCAGAACACCGCGCTTTTTCTGAAATGGAACCCTGATGCCTCGGTCGGAGACGGCTATCTCTTCAGTCCTGCATTTGATGTGAGAGGGCAGACGCCTGAACTGAGCAGTCTTCTCATTTATGTGACCAACGAGGACTCTGATAATGTTTCCGTAATAAACAGGCAGACAGGAGATGTTGTTGCCATGGTCATGGTAGGGAAAAGGCCAAGGGGCATTGCTGTAAGCCAGAGCAAGGAGCGACAGCGGGTCTATGTGGTGAATTCGGGATCAAACAGCATATCGGTTATCGATCCCACGAAGAATAAGGTCGAGGTTGAAATACCAATCCGTTTTGGAAAAGAACCCGAAGGGATTGCAGTTGCGAGGGTCACGCCGGATAAAGAGTTCATATTTATAACGAATTACGGTTCGAACACTGTTTCGATCATAGACGCTTCGACCTATCAGGAGTTCGACCGTGCGAATGTCGGAGACGGTCCTATAGCAATAGCCGCAGATCCTCCTGTTGAAACCATCTCCAGTTCCCGGTTTCTGAGCATGAGCGATATGAATACGATAAGGAATTACCGAAGAAACTACTACAACGTATATGTCGCCAATAAAAACTCACGTGATGTTTCCATCCTCAAGATGGACAGGGCAAACGGGAGACCTGAGGAGGTAATCACTCTCAATGTCCAATGGAGCCCGATCGCGCTCACCGTGGATTACCCAAGAGGCAAGGTCTATGTCGCGAATTACGCGTATGACAACCTCTCCCTCATCGACATCATACAGGTGGTTGGCGGGAACAAGTCCGGGGCCGTGAGCGAGATGAGCAATGTAGGCGCTTCGCTGACAGGGGTTATTTCCGACCCTGATTTTGACAGGCTCTATCTTTTGAAAGAATCTTCAGGAGAGGTATTTATGGTAAGGCCATTTTCAGAGGCATCGGATACCCTTAAAACATCGTTGTCGCCGGTCATCGGAGCCATATCGGTAGGAAGTCAACCGAGATCGTTCCTCATGGACCCTGAGGGGCGAAAGATATATGTAGTGAACAGTGGGTCAGACAGCGTCTCTGTTGTGGACAAGACAACGAAGCGGGAAGAGAAAGTGATTCCGGTAGGGAGAAAACCATACGGAATAGCTATGTTTCCGGAATGAATAAGAGGATGTCACTAGTCACTTGTCATTGGTCAACAAACAATAACTAATGACTAATGACCAGTGACTAATGACCAGTGACTAATGACCAGTGACCAGTGATTGTATTGACCAATTAATAAATGAACCATAGAGCATGGATAGTTATAGCAATCACAATAATGACCTGCTTGTGCAACTCTCAAGCTTATGCCGATGGTCCCAGCGCCTGGCTTAATATGAATTATACGAATCTGAAAGGATACGAAGAGGATCAAAAGGTGAGCGAATCCGACAGCCTGAATCAGAACTACTATTTCCATTTCGAAAAGAGCGTCACACCTCTTCTCTCGTATCATCTGAACCTCAGAACGACATTTACCAATACCCACACTACCGATTCAGGAGGGGAGACGACAGCGGATTATCTGAGGGCTGTGGAGCCGGCTTTGGACCTGTTTTTCAGGCATCCTGTCTATGGAATTGAATTGGGGGCAAGGCGTCTTGAGCAGTGGGATGCGGCAAATCTCGCGAACGACAGCAGGAGGACCACCGAATTCTATTACTCCCGTTTCACGGTGAGACCCTACGAATTGCCGAATCTCTCTGTCCAGTTCGACAGGCAGAGGGATTATGATCATCTCTCTCCCAGAGGGACAGATTCCACCGATACGAAATTCACTGGCACGACCTGGCACGACCTGACATACAGGGGATTGAAATTTTCGTACAACGTCTCATACAAATGGAATGAGAACAAGACGCCCCTGAACACTGTCTATAACACAGTGAATAATAACCTGAACTGCATGTACAACATCGGTTACAACAAATCGCTTCTGAACAACCGCATCAGTCTGACAGCGGGGTATCAGGGTAATTATACCCGGAACAAGACCGAGAGTTTTGCACGACAGGGCGGCAGCATCGAGGTCAGGAGGACGCCTGTATCCGGACAGTACGGTATCGGGACGCAGATTCAACCGCCGGTAGACACGCTTGTTCCGACCCCTACGCTTACTGACGGCAACTATGATTTACCTGCGACGACTTCAGGCGGCACAATCAATATCGGACAGAACGGGAGCAGGTACCATAACATAGGGGTTCTGAACGAATCCGGCAAATCAGTAGACGCCGTATACCTTTATGTGAATAAAGACGTCAGGAATGATATCAATTTAGTCAATCCGGCCAACTGGAGAGTCTACCGGAGCAATACCAATCTGCCCAATACCTGGACGGAAGTATCTGTTCAGACAATAACCATAACACTGTTCGATGCGCTTAACCATATCTATCGCTACGAAATGCAACTCTCTTCCGCACAGGATGCTCTCTATCTGAAAGCGGTGACAATGGATACCGCAGCCATAAACGATGTGCTCGTCACCGAGATAGAGGCATGGGGCAAGGAAACCTTCGGGAAAGGCAAAAATACTGAAATCAGTACGTTTTTTACCCACGGAATCAACTTTGGCGCAACGTACAGACCGGTTACCAGGCTGAGCTTTGCCCTGAACTACTATCTGAACCGGAACGACCAGGAGCCTGAGTCTGTCCTGGGTTCCATAGGAGGTGCCTTCGCAAACATGATCAGTAAGCTTGACAGCGAAAAGAATGCCAACCTGAAAAGTAATGTGACAAGGACATATGGCGCGAGCGCCACATGGCTTACCACCAATTTTCTCACGACAACGGCGCGTTTCCAGCGAAACGAGGGGTTTGACAACAGAGCTGAGGACGATCCGAACAAGACCGAAATAAAGTCGGATTCCTATTCCCTTACGTTCAGTTCGTCCCCTATACCAACGCTCGATACCAATCTCTCCTTAATCAGGACATACAGCTACAGTTTTGATCAGAAACAATCACTTAGTGACCTTGTACTTCTCACGGTCGGATCGCGGCTGCACAGGGATGTGAATATGATTACTGACGTCGGGTATACGAACGCGAAGACCTATCCGGTATACCAGCTGTCAAATCCTGCCTCTTCTCCTGAAAAGACGCAGAACACCACATGGTATGTGAGGGGGACCCTTGATGCACGGCTCACGCTGAACCTGACGGCAAACCTGAGCTACGGGTTAAGTTTCCTTTCCGGAGATACATCCGGACATTCCCATGACGGAGCATTTATCGTTACCTACCGTCCCGGAAGGTTCATCAGTCTTTCAGGAAACTTCAGGATCAATGATACAGAGAATGAACAAACCATTTCTGAAGGGGCATTCGTCGACTGGCTGGTAGTGCCTGCGGTCAGGATGAACCTCCGGTATGAGCACAGGTATGAGAAAACAGCCTCTGCAACAAATACACATACTATAGGAGGGTATGTTCTATGGTATGTGACAAGATTTATTGATGCCCAGCTTACTTATAATTACACCCTCAGCGAAGATGAGAAAAAGACCGAAACATACAATCTGGGAGGAAATCTCACATGCAGGTTCTGGTAGACATGAGAGAAGGGCGAAGAGCATAGAGCAAAGCGTATGAAAAACAGGAAATTTTCACGGTTTTTACAGTCTTTTGAGTTAGAAAACGCTATAAACCCAAGAAACCCAAGAAATCAAATGAACCGTGTAAACAGTACAAACGGGGTAAATTTGCTAAACCGTTTTTATCTGGTAAGCTTCTTGCTTTTTGTTTGTTTACTATGTTTCGCAGGAGGGTGCGGGCCGAAGCATTTTGTTAAAAAGAATACGGACACAAGCGGTCTGAAGAAGATAGCGGTGATGCCGTTCGAAAATTTTACCAGTGATGAGCATGCCGGCGAGAAGATGCGGCAGATAGTCCTGACAGAGTTGCTTTCACGGGACGTAGAGGTGATTGAACCCGGCGAGATAACGAGACTATGCAGGGAGCTGAAGGTGAAATCGCTCGCCACAATCAGCGTGAAGGAACTTCAGGAAATAGGGAAGAGACTCGATGCACCAGCGGTGATGATGGGGGCTGTTGAAACATATGGCACGGGAAAAGGCGTCTCTGTCTCATACCCCGAGGTGACGATAAATTTGCGTCTCATCGAAGTTTCTTCCGGAAATATCGTCTGGTCGGTACGACATACGTCAGGAGGCCCGGATTTCTGGACGAGACATTTCGGGTCGGAAGGGATGTCTTTGAGCGAGGCAGCCGGGAAGGTAGTAAAGGAAGCAATTGGGACATTATTCTGAGAGTTTACATAGTTTACTTGGTTTGCACGGTTTGTTGGGTAAAACTCAACGAACCCAATGACTGGTGATTAATGATTATGAAAGGTTTTAACAGAATGAAATTATTGAAGCGATTGGTTCCAATAAGCGTTATCATTTTATTAATTGTTGGATGTGGTGGAAAGGGAAACTCTTCTTTTTATCTGGACCAAAATATAGATTTTAGTTTCATCAAGCGGGTAGCTGTGTTGCCTCTCGATAATTTCAGCAATGATAAATTTGCTGCGGATGCAGTGCGTCAGGTTGTCATCAGCGAACTGCTTGCCTCGAACCTCGTTGAAGTTGTCTGCCCCGGGGATGTCAACGCTGCACTGGCGTCACTCAAGATTAAGGCTGGAGACTCACCGAATTCCGAGCAGTTGCAGTCCATCGGAAAAGCCCTGAAGGTACAGGGTCTCATCCTGGGGGCGGTCAACAAATATGGTGAGATCAGGGAGGGGAACGTCTCAGCATCCGAGGTTGCCATCACCCTTATGATGGCTGACGCCAGTTCGGGGAGCATTATCTGGTCTGTCACCAAAACAAAGGGAGGGGCCAGTTTTATGGCAAAGCATTTTGGCGCAAGGGCGGATACCATGAGCGAAACGGTTCTGCAGGTTGTCAGGGAGTCAATACAGACGTTGTATCACTAAAAACTGAAACGGATGAATATACGGAAAAATGCGGAGTGCAGGGCGCAGCGCACTAAGACCAGCGGACAGGAGGTCGTAAGCAAAGGGTTGAATAGAATGAGAACTCGTCAAAACATATTTGGCCCTTTGCTTCGAACCCTCTGTCTTTTACTTGTCTTTATTGGTTTTTTTATGTTCTCTCATGGCAGTGGATTCGCAGGAGCAGCCGAAGAAAAAGAGAGGATGGCGTTGCTTCCCTTTGAAAATTTCACTGAAGATCCAAATGCATTGAAATTTCTCATGCCCAAAATAAGGAGCAGACTTGAAGATAAGGGATTTATGGTAATCGACGAGGCAACACTTGACGCATTTTTACTCAGGGAGAGGATCAGGACCACCGGCTGCATCGGGAGAGAGGCCGCCGGAAAAATGGGGTGGGAGCTGGATGTCAGGGGTATCGTGCTGGGGTCAATCAATTCGTTTTCGAACGGTGAGAATCCTGTAGTCGGCCTGTCAGCCAGGCTTGTCCGCACTGCAGACTGCGGTATTCTCTGGGCAGATAACACAGCATTTACCGGAGAGGATTTCACAACCGTCCTGGAACTGGGTACGATCAGAGAGATCGGGCAACTCACGGACAGAGTATTGGATGCGTTATTCGATTCTCTTGGCACATATCCGCTCAAAAAAGAGAGCGGGAAGACATATAAGATTGCGGTTATCCCGTTTAAAAACGACAGTAAGAGAAACGACGCGGGTATGATCGCAACATATCTTTTTCTCTCAGCGCTGTCCAAGAACAGGATGTTCGAGCCAGTGGAATTCGGTGAAGTAAGACGGTTCATGGTTGAAAACCGGGTGCGAGGGAAGGGGGAACTGGATTACACGAATAAGGATACTCTGGCAGAAATGACCGGAGTGGACGGCGTTCTTGTCGGGACGGTCGAGTCATATAGCGATGGGAGGGGAAATATACCGCCGGAGGCGTCAATAAGCGCCCGCCTTATCGACGCCCGGAAAAACAGAATACTCTGGTGCAACCGCTATGAATACAGGGGCGATGACGACATCGTAATACTCGACTGGGGAAGGATACGGTCAGCGGAAAATGTGGCTTACAAAATACTATCAAAAATTGTTAAAGAGATGGAGACGATAAAGTGGCAATAAAAAAGTCAATAGTCAATGAAAGACAGACATTGGTCAATGGTCACTGGTCAATGAAAAAACAATGACTAGTGACTAATGACTAATGACTAGTCACTAAAGACTATTGACAAAGGATGAAAAGCCCAATGAATTCAAAAAGTACAAACATTCTACTGTTTACTGCTTGCTGTTTACTGCTTACTGCTTATTGTGGTTGTGCAACGCTTTCACAAAAAGAACCGGTCCTTGCCATTGTCGACGGCGCCCCGATTACCGAGGGAGATTTAAAATATGCGCTTGGGATTGCCCACAGGAAAGAGGACCTTTCCTCAGCGGGAACTCTTGACATACGACAGTATGTTGATAAACTCGTGGCTGACAGGCTGATCATGAACGATGCGCGCAATGCAGGCATGGACCAGTATCCGGAAATAAGACAGGCTATTGAGGCATATGTCCTGCGGGAATCGGTCATAACGCTCCATGACGAAGAGATTCTCAGGAAAGTCTCGGTTACGGAGCAGGAGAGTGAAGAATTTTACAGAACGAATTATGTACGGTTTGCCCTGAGAATTATAGAGACCGATTCCGGGGAAAAGGCTCAGACAATACTCGATGAACTGAAACGAGGGAGCGACTTTGTTGAATCCGCAAAAAAATATTCAACGCACCCTGCGCAGCAAAAGGAAGATGAAATAATTCTGACCGGGCTCTCATTGTCCTCTGGCCTTCGTGAACCAGTCTATGGACTGACGCCGGGAGAAATAAGTGAACCGATACAAATAGGCGACAAGTTCTATATCGTAAAATTAGTTCGGAGGGAAGAAGCTCCCGTACAGGAATTCGGGAAGGTCAGGGGGCAGGTGGAAAAGGCCATTAGAAAACAGAAAGAAAAGGCAAGAAGCGATGAATATCTCGCGTATCTCAGGGGAAAAGGAGAAATAAAAACCGACCATGAACTGTTGTCAGAGGTAAGCCTGACTGGTTCCGGTGAGGAGAGAAAAAAATGGTTGGAGGACAGAAGACCCCTGACAACAGTGAACGACGCAGAACTTGCCGTATCGGATTTTCTTTCTTCAATCCCACCAAGAAACAGAGAATCAAATGAAGAACTCATTGAGCGCTGGATAGAGAGAAAACTGGTGGACCAGGAAGCGCTCAGCCGGCATTACGAGAACGACCCCGACATGAAGAGGAGCATCCGCCGGTACGAGGACCAGCTCCTCAAAGACACATTCATCAAGAGGATTATTTTCCCCCAGATCAAAATAACAGAGCAGGCGTTGAAGGACTATTACTCCCGGCATAAAGATGATTTCAGAAAGCCTGTGTGCTACAAAATCCAGCAGATCACGGTAAAAGACCGTGAAGAGGCGGAAGAGATAGTGAAAAGTCTTTCCGGCGGAGTGGATTTTAGCTGGCTTGCGAAGAGGAAATCTGTTGATCCCTATGCAGATAAGGGAGGAGATGCAGGCTGTCAGACGAAAAAAGAGTTGCCTGAGCAGGCAAGAGATCTCCTCGGCACACTCAGGACAGGTGAGGCAAGTCCTGTCGTTCAGCTTGACCAGATGTACAGAGTATTCATGATACGGGGACAGGAAGGGGGGACGGTCGAAGGGCTTGAAAAAGTGAAAGAGGCCGTCACCAGGGCATGTTTTTCAGAACAACTCGACGCCCTTATGGAAAAATATGTGAACCAACTCAAGGCCGGCGCACGGATACATATTTATTCCGATGAAATCAGTGCGTTCGAAAAGAAGGTAAAGACATGAAAGGGTTGAATGCCATGCAAAAGAAGAAACCACTCAGGGGAATAGTCTTTGGTGTACTACCACTCCTGGTTATTTTCATTTTCGCTTGTGCTACCGAAGATACGGTCCGCAAAAAGGGCTTCCAGGCGAAACCATGCCTGGACTGTCATAAAAATACCATGAGCGAATTTCAGAAGAAATATGTGCATGACCCGATGAAAAAGCGTGACTGCGAAGCGTGTCATCTCCGTCACGGGAAGATTGCGGTCCTCACTCTTAAGGAGAGAGATGAGAAGAAACTCTGTTTCCTGTGCCATAAGGCCATGGCCGTAACACTCGATGGCACAGCCCATGTGCACACGCCGCTCAAACAGAGCAAGTGCCTTCCCTGTCACAGCGCCCATGCTTCGGAACATCCGGATCTTCAGAAAAAGACAGGGAGTGAACAGTGTTTCACCTGCCATAAGAAAGACTCTTTTGTCAGGACGAAACAGCATAAACCCCTCGAACAGGGTTGCCACGTGTGTCATAACGCCCATGGTTCGCCCTACGAGAACAATCTTGTGAAGCCGGAGCCGGAACTCTGTGCATCCTGCCATACCCTGAATGCGGAGAAATTCAGAAAGGCCCACAGGGACTATCCTGTTGAGAAAAGCACCTGCAGCCGATGCCATACTGCCCACAGTTCGTCGAATACCGCTTTGCTCAGGGAATCGGTCCATTCGCCTCTGCAGGCAGGGAAGTGCAGCGCGTGCCATAACCCGGTTACCGATTCCAATCCGTTCGGTGTGCTCGCAACAGATTCCAAGCTCTGCTACACCTGCCATACAAAGGAAGAGGCAGGATTTAAAAAGACTTACCGGCACAGCCCTCTTGATAAGGGGAAATGCCAGGATTGTCACGATCCCCATGCAACTGACTATCCGAAGGTTACAATAAGGGACAAAAATGCTCTCTGTATCCACTGTCACAAGAAAAAAGAGGAGGTAATGAAGCTGGGAAATGTGCATGCGCCGATCAAAGACAAGGGTTGCACGGCCTGCCACGACCCGCATGCCTCACAATATCCTTACTCCCTCAGCGCATCGGAGAAGCAGATTTGTTTCCAATGCCATGGAAAAACGGAACAGCAGTTGAAAGAGCAGCATGTGCATCAGCCGTTTTCAAAAGTCGAATGCAACAAGTGTCATAATTCACACGGAAGCAATCAGGCAAAGCTCCTGAAAACTCCTGCGGCTGAACTGTGCTACACCTGTCATAAGAAAGAGGAAAAGGAGTTTTTCAATACATATATTCATACCCCGGTGAACAACAGGCAGTGTACATCCTGTCACAGGCCCCATGCGTCACAAAACAGCCGTTTACTCCAGACAGATTCCCGGCAATTGTGCATGAACTGTCACGGGAGCAAGGTTTCAGATCTGAAAGAGGACGAGATGCACAAACCTTTCAGGGAGAAAGCCTGTGGGACCTGTCATGATCCCCATGCAAGTGAATTTCCGGGAAGCACCCTGAAACCGATGACTTCCCTCTGTTATGAATGTCACAAGAGCATGGAGAAAGACGTGACCGCGAGCGCGAGCAAGCACATGCCTGTCGAAGAAGGCAGATGTACCGGTTGCCACAGTCCCCATGGGACAAAAATTAAACCACTTCTCTACAACAGACCGAAAGAACTCTGTCTCTCATGTCATGAGCGAATAATTACCACCACAGTAAGAAAAGGGCATATCGGCATGGAAAAGGGAGATTGTCTGAGCTGCCACCGATCTCACTCCGCCGATTTACGCAGTCTCCTGAAACAGAAAGACCCGGCGGTCTGTATGGGATGCCATTCAGGTGACGCTGCGAAATTGCAAACAATCCATTTAAAACCGCTGACGGATATTCAGTCCTGTCTCGGTTGTCACCAGCCCCATGTTACCGAGAAACCCGGCCTCCTGCGAAACATCAAGCACAGTCCGTTCGCAAAAGGTGACTGCAAGGTGTGTCATGAATAAACAAAGAGCGAAGAGCCAAGAGCCAAGAACCAAGGGTCAAAAGCAGAGCGCCAAAAGCCAAAAGCTGTGGGCTAACGCCCCTCATTCCATCTTGGAGAAAGGGGGAAAAGGCGGAAATTACTTGTCTGAACAGGAACAGGTAAGCTTATTCCTCTACGCTCTATGCGCTATGCTATTTATTGCGTTCACTTGTGGTGGTCCTGTATATGCACAGGCCGGTTTAAAAGAGAATGTCCCTGATCTTTGCTACAAGTGCCATGCAAAGGTGAAGGAGGAACTTCTGCGGCCTCAAGTTCATTTTCCCTTTCGCGAAGGGAAATGCACAGCCTGTCATGACTCCCATGCAGGAAATATGAAGGGTTTGGTGAAAGAGGAGACTTCTGCCCTCTGTCTCACCTGTCATGAAAAAGTGAGAAATTCGCTGAATAAGAAATTTGTGCATAATGCGCTCAAAAAAGGAGTGTGTACCGATTGCCATAATGCACACAGCGGTGAAAATCCAAAGCTTCTGGTCAAGAACCAGAAAGACCTTTGCTGGAGTTGTCATGAAGCCCTGAGCCAGAGGCTCAAGAACGCGCATGTCCATGTGCCTTTCCAGGGGGGGAAATGCTCTTCCTGCCACGAACCCCATGCCTCCTCCGAGGAAAATCTGATCCTTGGGCGTTCGAATGAGGTATGCAAAACATGCCATGCGGTGAAGTGCACGATAAACAACATATCCATAACCTATGCGACAGAGAAGATGGACTGCATAGAGTGTCACACCGGTCATGCGTCTCCGTACAACGGACTGCTTGGCCCCTGTGGTCACAAGGCCTTTCTGGAAGAAAAATGCGAGACCTGCCACAATCCGATCAAGGCTGACGCGCGAATCACTACAAAGAACCCGGGGCAGAGTTTGTGTATAAGCTGTCATAAACTCGATGCGACAAAACTGAAGGGGGACGATGTACACATCAAAGAAGCAAAAGGCGGGTGTACGCTATGCCATAACCACCATGCATCGAAGAGCAGTAAATTTACTGTGAAAGCTTCCCTTATCTGCGTGAGCTGCCACGAGAATACGGAAAAAAGGACAATGTTCATGGAGAAGGCATTCAAGTCGCTACGGTGTGTACCGGTAAAGGAGAGGAAATGCTTCGAGTGTCATATTCCGCCGCATTCTCAAAATCCTCTTTATCTCACCGGCGATGCCATCAAAACGTGCTCCCGCTGCCATGCTAGGCAGCATAAAGTTGCTCATCCGCTCGGACCAAATGTCAAGGACCCGCGGAACGGACAGCCGGTAACCTGCATCACCTGTCACAGCATGCATTCTGCCAGGGCCGAGTTTATGCTCCATTTCGACAGGAAGAGGCAATTATGCATTCAGTGCCATAAGAAGTAGCAAAGTGCGTAGAGCAAAGAGCTAAGTGTATGAAGACAAAAAGTTTATAAGGTTTCTCGAGTTCATTGGGTTTATTGTGTTAAAAAACTCAACAAACTCGAAAACCACCATAAACTCAATAAACGCCTTATGTTTTTTGCTCTCTGCTCTTTTCTCTTACCAATGTGTTATAGCTTTTGCTAAAATATATTCAAGGGTTTTGTCATGAACGAAGGGCAAAAAGCTAAGAGCTAAGGGTATGAAGAACAAAAAGTTTATAAGGTTTCTCGAGTTCATTGGGTTTATTGTGTTAAAAAACTCAACAAACTCAAAAACCACCATAAACTCAATAAACGCCTTATGTTTTTTGCTTTTTGCTCTATGCTTTTTGCTCTATGCGTTGTCTTCAGAGGCGAAGATTACCGGCGTCTGCAGTAACTGCCATACCATGCATAACAGCCAGAATGGTCAGAATATGATCGTCCTTGGCCCGGGGGAGACAGACACATCGCCGCAGAATAATCTGCTCCGTGCATCGTGTTTAGGCTGTCATTCGAAGACAGACGGAAGCACCTGGAAAGACCCTCTTACAGGAGCACCGATTGTTTTTAATTCTGTCGAGCCCGCATATAATGCGGTTAAGGGTTTAGCCGCCGGCAATTTTTACTGGGTACAGACAGGAGATGCCTGCGGCCATAACATCTTCCCCGCCAACCCGGACAACTCTCTCACTGTAGCACCGGGTGCAGTAACAACCAGTTGCGGAACCAACTCATGTCATAACGATCTCTATAGCGTCAATACAAATTACGGTACAAGAAAGGGGTGTTCCAAATGTCACATGATGGGGAACGGGAATGGCCCGAGTGGTTACCATCACAAAAACACTAACGGGACCCTTGTAGAAAGTGCTGATGAGGGATGGTATCGTTTCCTGGACGGACATCAAGGCGGCACCGGTCATGGTGTTACAGGGATAGAGGACGATGACTGGCAATATACTGGAAATGCAACAGATCATAACGAATATTTAGGTGCAAGCGGTACAAAGACTTCCGCAGGTGGATTTTCAGCGCTGGGCAACACTATGACAGCGTACTGCACCGGTTGTCACGGAAATTTCCATATTGAGGATGATGCAGCAGCCGGAAGCCCATGGATCAGACATCCCTCCGATTTAATCATACCTAACCGCGATGAATATGCAAACGCTTTCGGTGCTACAGCCGGGACAGGAACATACGACCCGATTGTCCCTGTAGCAAGACCGAGTCTCAGCGGATGGACTGGTCCATTAAGTACTGTAACGCTTGATACAGACCTTGTAATGTGCCTTTCCTGCCACAGGGCGCACGCATCACCGTATTTTAAAATGGTCAGGTGGGATTATAAGGGCTGGCCGGGAAATGGCGAAGATAATTATTGCGCTATGTGTCATACGTCAAAGCAATAGCAAAGAGCCGTGAGCGAAGAGCGAAGTGTATGAAGACAAAAAGTTTATAAGGTTTCTCGAGTTCATTGGGTTTATTGTGTTAAAAAACTCAACAAACTCAATAAACGCCTTATGTTTTTTGCTCTTTGCTCTTATTAATATGGCATAGCTTTTGCTTAAATATATTTAGGGAATTTTGCAAAAGGCAAAGGGCAAGAAGCGAATAGCTGAGAAAGGAGGGGCTATGAAAAGGTTTTATAAATTTTTAATGATGGTTTTCTTCTGCCTTTATTTCGTCCTCTCCATGTCCATGAGAGGAGAAGCAGGAAATGTGTCAAATGTGTCCGTAAATCCTAATTCCTTTAACCCTTATCCCCCTGATAATCAGAGTACTACCATTTCATATACTTTGGCTAACTCCGCCCTTCTCTGGCTGAGGATTTATGATTTAGACGATACTCTGAAGCGAAAACTTGCAATTCCTGCTAACTACTATACTCAGAATAAGGCCGCCGGAAATAACTCCGATGTATGGAACGGAAGAGATGATTTCGGTACTCTCGTACCGGAAGCCGCCTATCCATTGCACATAGATAACATTGCATGGATAAGCTCTTCCTCGACAGCGGTTTACCCTTATGATATTGTGGTCAACCCTTCGAATAGCCAGATAATATGGATGACTGCTTCGAATACCAATCTTTATAAGTCAACTGACGGCGGGAGTAGCTGGTCGGTGGTCAATTACGGAGGTCCCGGCCCTGCTTACGGTATTGCTATAAGCAGCGACGGCCAGAAGATCTACCTTGTGGACGACGGAGGGAATGATCTCTGGTATTCGACGAATGGCGGTGGCAGTTGGGGCTATTACTCGCTTCCATGGGCGTCAAAGATGGGCACTTATTACCCCTTTGATGTGGCCTGCAGCAGTAGCGGCACAATCCTCTATGCGATTGATAATGCAACAAACAAGGTGTATAAGTCTACCAACTCCGGAGCAAGTTGGAACAACGGAGTTCAGCCTACAGGAGCCAACGTGCTTACCGGCGTTGCTGTTGATCCGAATAACAGCAATATTATCCTGGTGGCTGACAGGGGAGCAAATAAAATTTATAAATCAACTGATGGAGCGGCCACATTTACAACGGTTCTCAGCGCTTCAGGCTCAGGAGACGGGGAGCTCACCGGACCTTATCAGATCTCTATTGATACGAACGGGCACTACTGGGTAAGTGGAAGGGGGAATCACCGTATCCAGCAGTTTGATTCCGGCAATAAATGGGTGATGACTGTAGGCGGAACAGGTGCAGGCGCCGGCAATTATCAGTTTAATTCCAATTCTGTAAGCTTAGGCATCTTTGTTGCCCTTTTCAGTGGACAGCGGTATTTATATGTTGCTGATTATAACAACATGAAGATCAAGCGATTTGCATATGACAACCACATCTCTGAAACTGACATTGTAGTATCATCCGACAAAATTCCCCCAGCTGCCATAACCAATCTTGCGACAACAGGGATAGTCGGATCTCATTCGGCGCAATTGAGATGGACAGCGCCTGGCGATGACGGCAGTGCAGGGCAGGCATCAAGCTATGACGTCAGGTATGCAAAGACGCCGATTGCAGATGACGCTGCATTTTCTGCAGCTTCACAGGCCACTGGAGAACCTGCGCCTTCTCCGGCAGGAGCTACGGAGTATTGCACAGTTACAGGCATGGAATCCAATACTGCCTATTATTTTGCCGTAAAAACCCGGGATGAGGCCTTAAATCCATCCGGTTTATCTACTCCCGCCCCATCGGGGAAGACGGGTCTTCTCCCGGACTGGAACATGGTTTCATGTCCCTTACAGCCAAGCCCTAATACTGCCAGTGCTGTATTTGGCGATGATGCCGGATTGAATTGTATGTATTATTGGTATTCAACATGGACAGGTGCGGGTGACCCTGATTCTGCCGGTTATTACGGAAAAGCAGCAACTATCAGTCCGGGGTCCGGTCTTTATATTTATTCAATCAGGACGAATAATCCGACTGATGCATCAGGCACAGAAATCACAGATGCATCATATACCCTCTTCTTAAAAGCAGGCTGGAATTTAATAGGGAATCCTTACGGAACGAGTGTAAATCTGATGTCCTGCGGTGTTACTTACAACTCGGTGACCAAAAATTATGCAGATGCGGTAACCTCAGGCTGGATCGGAAATGCAGTTTACCTCTGGAACGGGAGCGCCTATGACTCTATCCTATGGAATGCAGCTCAGTTAGAGCCGTGGAAGGGTTACTGGATAATGGCCTATTACGACCTGGATCTGAGAATTTATAAACCTTAGAAAAAGGAGCGCGGGTATGCTGAGAAAGATATATACATTACTTTTCGTTCTTTTCATAGCAAGTAATTTTTCTGCTTCTGCCTACGCGGGTTCTGACTGGAATATTACCCTTAAAGTTTCAGGAGGCGGCATGTATGATTATTGCATCGCGGGGGTAAAAGAAGGTGCAAATGATACGCTGGACAGATTGTGGGACATACCGGCGCCTCCGGGCGGTCTCAACACCACGTATATTTATGCGTATTTCCCTCATCCGGAATGGAATGATGTTTTTGAGAGATTTCGTCAGGATATCAGGGCGTCCGATCTGCCGAAGGAGTGGATATTTGAAGTTGTCTCAAATATATCCGGCAATTTCACCATTCAGTGGCCTGATATAAGGAATGCTATCCCTGATAAAGAGGCTATACTGATGGAACTGGGTGGAAGTGGCATGGAAACCGACATGCATGCCGCTTCTCAGTTCGTTTTTACAAACAGCGCCGGCCAGCCGAGGAGGTTTCTGGTAAGGATTTCACAACAGGAGATACCCGTGCCTGCACCACCGGAGCAGTTACAGGGAAAACCGGTTCAGCACAGCAAATCAGTATTGTTGCACTGGAGGGAGAATCATGAACTTGATCTGGCCGGATACAATGTGTACCGGAGCGCTACACAGGGGAGCGGATACCAGAGGATAAATTATTCAGTAAGCTCTGAACATAAATATTCAGACAGCCAGATAGTTCCGGGACTGACATATTATTATGTTGTCACCGCAGTGAATGAAGCCGGTGGAGAGAGTGGATATTCGAACGAAGTTGAAGTTACTGCAGTGAAAGGCAAAGCAGGCAGAGGGAAATAAGGTTTCAGGAAAACGGAGGATTTTAAGAAATGTCTTTCTTCTCTGACAAGTTGTTCAAGGGCATGCTCTGTGCATTGGTGGTCATTTTCTTTTCTGTTACATTTGCTGTCCGGGATGTATATGCACCGCCTCCACCACCGCCTGCACCTACGTACACCATTTCTGCACATGGAAGAAGCGATTACGGGGTCAACCGTACAGGCCTTTCTTCTTTTGGCTATTCAATAGGAAACTGCGCCCACTGCCATGAGCAGCATGCGATGATCGGGGGCAATGAGCCGGCGCCTGCCGGCGGCACTCCTTCAATATTTGCTTTATTTTATACTAACCATGTAAATCAGACAGACAACTTCTGTTTTAAATGCCATACTGACCTGAGCTCCTATCAGACAGGAGGTCTGATAAACCGCAGTTACAGTTATCGTGCCGGAGGGTATACCCTGGATCCCCTGAATGACATTCTGGAAGCGTCCTCCTTCACCTATTCTCCATTCACAGGTTCGTCCCATAATCTGGCAAATATACGAACGCTGATTACCGGCAAATCCTGGGGCTATACTGCTGATTCAAATCCCTGCAATGCTTGTCATAACCCCCATAGGGTGCAGGGCGACCCTGCAAATTCACCAAATGGCGCAAAAAATTCCGGCACAAGGGGCTGGCCGGTTTCCCGGCCGAGCCAGCATAATACGAACAATAACGAATGGGGTCTCTGGGGGGATAACATCTCAGATGACTCTCCTTATGGTGCTTCTACTGAGAGGATGAGTGATTATACGGCCAATTATCAGGCCCCATGCCGATACCCGTGGAACGCAACATGCACATCATTTGAACCGGACGGTTCTGCGACAACAAACGGGTCTAATCTCACAGATTATGTGACTTTTTGCACCAATTGTCATAATACCTCGAACACCATTTATAGTAACAACCTGGGAAGGAATCTGAGGTTAATCGATTGGGGAGTATCAGGCGATAAGCACGGCAAAAAGTCTGCCAATGTCGCAATAAGCATGGATGCTCCTTACGGGACGACTATGGGGAAAGTGCTATCCTGTACAGACTGCCACGAGCCTCATGGTTCGCCGAACAATAAGGTCCTGATAAGGAAAGAAGTGAACGGCGGTGTATTAGGCGGGAATGTCACCGTAATTACCTCAACAGACAGCTGCTATCCTCCGCCTCAAACGCCTCCTTACAACGATACAAATAAAGAAATCGCATATCTCTGCAACAAATGCCACATGGACGACTATGAATTTGATACAGACTGCACACCAAACAGGTATTACCATATTCACCACGGAAACTCCACTGACCCTTTTTATACAGGAGGCACTTGAACTACCTGCCATTCGGGGGCAGGTAGCTCTGGCTTAGAGTGTAACAGAACATGGAATTCGATTAATTGTAACTGTTGCCATTATCATAGGTCGATATCATACGGCAAAGACACATTCTAATCTTTACCAGAAGGATAAATAGGGTCGAAGGATAAATAGGGTCAGATCTCCACATATGACAAAATAGCTTTGATTTATATTATTTAATAAACCTTAAGAAAGAGAGGCACTCACCATAGCAAGACCTTTGAGAATAGAGTATCCGGGGGCTTTTTATCATATTGTCCAGAGGGGTAATGAAAAAAGAGAAATATTTACATCAGATAGTGATAGAGAAAGATTCTTAAGTTATCTCGAAGCGTTAACTATTCGCTACCATGTAAAAATTCATACCTACTGTCTTATGAACAACCATTATCATCTGCTCATAGAGACACCTGAAGCAAATCTTATCAAGGCTATGCATACCTTAAACATCAGTTACACCTCCTATTTTAATAAGAGAAAAGAAAGGAGTGGCCATCTATTTCAGGGGAGATATAAAAGTATTCTGGTTCAGGCAGATGAATACTTACATCACCTCAGCCGCTACATCCACCTCAATCCTGTAAGGGCAAATCTGGTCAAATACCCTGAAGATTATATCTGGTCAAGTTATAGGTTCTTTATCTCAAAAAGTAAGATTCCCAGTTGGCTAACAGCCGATTTTATTCTATGCTGTTTTGATAAAGATGTCCAGAAAGCCAAGGCATTATATAAGGATTTTGTTTTAGCGGAAATAGGAAAGCGACCCGCAGTAATAAGAGATAATATAAAAGCAGGATTCATATTAGGGAATTATGATTTTATTGCTTGGGTTAAGGAGACCTTTATTGAGCATAGACCCGAGGATGAGGAGATCCCTGCTCTAAGGCAGTTACGAACAAGGATAACCCCTGAAGAGATCAAAGGGAATGTAGAAGAAGAGATACAAGATAAGAAGTTGGCCAGGAAATTAGGAATATATCTTAGTCGTAAATATACAGGGAAAAAACTAAAGGAGATAGCGAACATTTATGGCAAGATAGGAGACACAGGTATAAGCCAGATTTGTTGTAGGGTGGAAAAAGCAATCAAAGAAAATAGTAGATTAGAGAAGATAACCAGAGGACTTGAACAGAAGATAATGTGTAATGTGGAGACCCTAATCTGTCCTAATTTTGACAGATAAAATCTTGACAACCGCAGGGCAGCGTTGTGACTCCGCTTGCCTCAACCGATTGTACTTTCTATACAGACATTTACAAAGGGTCAGAGTGAACCTGCTGATCGTGCTGAAAGTTTCATCTGATTCGCTTTTTTCTCTGTTTTTATGGCTAAAAATAGCTTATAATTAAAATTATAATTTTATGTTACTTAAATTCGAGTCAGAATCGAATATTTTAAAGCTTGACAGTGTTGCAGTATCCCTGCACTGTCATCATTATAACTGCGGTCTTGTAAAAGCCCTCGAAGAAATGGAAGGGATAGATGCGCGGTCTATAATTATTCAGGCCGCGCAGGAAGAGTTCCATGATAATTTTGCACGATATATCCTGAATCATCTGAATAGCGCTCCCGCAGAGGAGAAATTGAAGGCAGCTGCAGAATTGTATCGGTTTATGG
>Ga0209164_1001977_pt1 | contig 23612 bp, 20 predicted proteins | sample MTBNYHSulfiMetaG_FD_187458 | JGI IMG/M metagenome (GOLD analysis project Ga0209164, IMG submission 187458) | Enrichment culture microbial communities from rom New York Harbor, USA that are MTBE-degrading - MTBE-NYH (New York Harbor Sulfidogenic)... | ecosystem: Environmental > Aquatic > Marine >... | reverse complement strand
GTCATTTGATCGTTTTCACGGGAAGAAGTTACAGATTGGAGCACTCTAACATTAGAGGCTAAACAGTTAATCCCGGGTTCTGGATTTTTATCTGGCCAAGTACTGTATTTCCTAGTTGCCAAAAACAGCGCCTACGAAACCATGCGGTTTTGAGTCGCTATCTTCTCTGTTTTATGGGTTCAATTGATAAAGTCAAGAATAGCTAAGAAAAGCAGTTGACAAGGAAAACCAACATTCCAATCGAGATCCAAGAGAACTATAATCGGAAAGTTGTTTGTTGAGTTTGCCGCTTTGATTTATCTTTCCTACATAAAGAAGAAGATGCAGGACACAGCTCTCTTCGAGAACTGGACATTACAGGGTCTCCTTGACGAATTGGACACTATTGAAAGGTTTGAGTCTCCCGAACATGGCCGCTTGATCGGAGAAGTCACCAAAAAACAGAAGGATATCTATGCCAAACTGGGCGTGGAATCACCCTCGTTATAATTTCCGGAAATGTAGGATTTATGCCACGCCAGGTTTTTGAAATCTCCCTCGTGACAACTTCTGGAAAGCAAGGATGAAATCGAGAAATAACTTGAAATTGAATACAAGTAAAACCCGTGATCAATCTTCAACTTCTTACTTTACACACTGCACTTTTGGAACATAAATCTCATCAAGGTTCTTAATTGCTTGATCTAGATGCTTTTGACCATTCTTTAGGCAGAAAGTCCCATGCCCGGGGAACATGCAGTCAATACCCAGGTCGTGAAGCTTGGTGATGTTTTCTCTATACGCTTCTAAAGAAGATCCTCTACAGTTGAGAAGACTTATAACCCCTCCTGCAAATACCACGTCGCCAGTGAAGATTGCTCTTCCCTCGGGTAAATCGACTAGATAAAGAACAGACTGCCTGCTGTGACCAGAAAAAGGCAAGCACGTGAATGTGAATTCAGAAGTCCTTAGAACATCTCTTACAACTTTTGACTTGTCAAATACCGTATAGGCGTATTCAGGTCCATATAGTCCGCTCTTCTTGGCAATTTTTAGTCCGGAGATCTCTTCATCGAATACTTCTAGCATGGGTTTTTCCTCTTCGCTTATGAATACCTCACATTGTGTTTCTTTGAACAGATATCTGCTCCCACAGGCGTGATCCGCATGACTGTGAGTCAGAAGAACCGTGCTTAAATCTTTCACCGACAATGAATCATCACGAACATTTTCAAGAATCTCGTTAGTATCAACACCACTTCCAGTATCAATCAAGACTACTTCCTTCTGACCTTTTATAGCATAAACATTGCAATCATATTCGTGACTTATTCCGTATTCACCACTTCCAACAAGGTAGACACTTTGAGAAATCTTCACTTCAAATTCCCCCTTTTACCTCCGTCTCTATAAGTCTTTGGCATTTCTCTTTTTACAATTCCTTTGACAATCTTCTGCCACGTTGCTTCAGTCCATTGAATACTGGCTTCAATCAACAATTCGAGAGCTTTCTGACCGTTGCTGCTCTTTGTGTTTGAGAGTGATCTCTCAAGGCTACTTGTACACTTTTCAAGAAGGTCGATGACTGAATCATCATTGTCTGATTTGGAAAGTAACCTCTCTGGAAGAGATTTCCTGACTTCAAGCCGCTGATCGGTTAGATTACTTAAATAGTGAGTAAATGGATTCCAAATCTTGGACATATAGTGGCTCCATTTTTCCAATTCGGTAAATTCGCTCCTGCCCTCAAGCAAATCTTCTTTCGCTGCTTCTGAAATGTATTTCCCGACCAGTCTCGCTCTCGGTATTTCTTCATCCATAAAAGCCGCATGGCAATCTGCTCCGCATACATATTTCAAATTCAGTGCGAATCCCATTTTGCATAAACCGGTAAGTGTTTCTGACTGAAATCCTTGATTGCTTGCGCAGGAAATGAAGGCGCATGGCATTCCATTTACCATCTTGTCCCAGTGCGTAGGATAAAGTCGTTCTAGAAATGCATGAGTAATTGAATTATATGTCCAATGATATACGGGGGTTCCAAGAAGAATCGCGTTACTATCCTGTATCAGTCTGAGGAGATCACCAGATCTACCCATGCTATCTTTCTGTACACATCCCTTTCCTTCCAGACACTTGAAACAACCAAGGCAAGGTCGAATATCGTAGTCAAGGAGATTAACTCTCTCAAGATTACATTCTCTTTCAATTACTTCCACTGCTCCGTCAAGAAGCTGCGAAGTAAATCCTTCACGTCTAGTGCTAGCAAGCAAAACGAGGACAGTGGGTTTATTCATTACTACTCCTCCTAAAAATCAAGTAGGCATATGCAATACCAACAATTACAATCCCCTGCATGATATATTTACCGGACTGAGCAACATTCAAGATGGTAAGCAAATTCATCAGAAAACCCAGAAGAAGAGCACCTACAACAGTGTTTTCGAGTCTGAGCAATCCTCCAGAAAAAGCAGCTCCACCTAGAATTGTCGCAGCTATCGAATTCATGACGTAATCGCTCCCCAAACCAAGACTGGCAACTCTCACAAATCCGGAAAGCATCAGACCGGACATTGCGGTTAAAAGACCACAAAGAGCATAAGCTGTAGTCCTGATGAGCTTAACCTTGACACCCGATATCTTGCTGGCTACTGCATTACCACCAGTAGCATATAACCTCTTCCCAAAAGTGGTTTTGTATAACATGAACATAAGAAGTCCAACGACTACTGAAACAAAGATCACTGAGTATGGAATACTCCACAACTTCCCATTGGAGAGAGTAGCAAGAAAGCCTCGTATACTACCGATTGGTGATCCTTTTGAATAAGTATAGACAATTCCCTGAAGAATCACTGACATTCCCAAAGTCATAACAAAGTCAGGAATACCAGCATAGTTAATTCCCAATCCGTTAATTAGGCCTACCAGGACCCCGAGTAACAAACATACGACAATAGCCGTTAGGTTATTCTCAGGATTGCCAGCGATTATGCTGCAAGAAACCACATTCGTAAGCATTATCACCGAATAGATAGAAAGATCTATTCCGCCTACCAAAATGACAATTGATTGACCAGCAGCCGCAAGTATTAGAGGTACTGATTGTGCAATAACTATCATTAGCTGATTGGGAAGAACAGACTGGGGCGAAATGATTCCTATCACAACAATAATGCCAAGGAGAAGGAAGTACAAAATCGTATTTTTGAGAATACTTCTCATTCGTACACCTTCCTTCTTCTTGAGAAAAACCTGAACGAAATGAAGATAGAGACTATGAGTATGAGACCCTTAATGATGTACTGGAAATAGCTGAATACATTCAGCATATTAAGAATGTTGCTCAACATTGAGATGATGAAAGCACCAGCGAAGGTTCCAAGAAGCCCGCCTTCTCCACCTGTGAAGGTAGTACCGCCAACCAGGACAGACGTAACCGAATCCATTGTATAGACTTCTCCAATTAGAGCATCTCCCGACCAGATCTGACCAACAACCAATAGACCACAAACAACAGCAGAAATACTAGAAATGACATATGCAAGGATGATAGTCTTTTTCACTTCGACTCCAGCTCTCTTCGCGGCGTCACGATTAGCGCCGGTAGCATATAAGTGTCTTCCGAATCTTGTCCAATGCAGTATCCACATCAAGAATAAAAAGAAAGAAAAGCTAATTATCATAGGCACTGAAAAAATGCCTCCGAATTCGAGGCCAAGAAACTCTGCAAGTTCTAGAGACACCATGCCTCCTGGTATAGGCCTAATTATCAAAGCAATTCCTTTCGCTATTACACTTGTTCCAATTGTCATAATTATCGGAGCTATTCCCTTGTAAACAAAATATCCGTTTAGCAAACCAAAACCTATTCCCAGCGCAAACGAAAGGAAAACTAAGAGTATTGGACTACTTATCGAACCTATACTACCTAGAGCAATTACAGAAGTAGTAAGGCTTACAACGGCTCCTAACGACATATCAATTCCTGAAAGCAAAATCACAAAAGTCTGCCCGCAAGAAGCTACAAGTAAAGGAGAAAGACGGAGCATTATATTCATCATGTTCTCGACTTTTAGGAACGTAGGAGAGAGAATACCTGTGAATGCAAACATTATAACTAGAACTGCAAACAAAGGAAGCGATCGCTTTATGTACTTGAAAGATGAATTGTAACTCATACCGGTACCTCTTGATCATTCGCAAGTGCTATGAGATTCTCTTCAGTAACCTTGTCTCCCTCGAGAACTCCCTTCACTTGTCCTTCATACATGACCGCGATTCTATCACATAGCCCGAGAAGCTCAACCGCCTCAGATGAAATTACGATTATAGTCATCCCCTCATTTACAAGCGATCTAAGAACTTTATATATCTCAAATCTAGTCTGGATATCCACACCTCTTGTGGGTTCATGTAGAATGAGTATCTCTGGATTCAATGCCAGACTTTTGCTCAAAGAAACCTTCTGTTGATTACCCCCACTGAGAGAACTAACGGGATCCTTTTCGCTCCCTGACTTGATACTCAGAAGCCTAATCATTCTATTAACGACTGCCGATGAAAGCTCCCTGTCTAATACACCATGTCTTGAGACTCTTCCAAGCACAGACAAGATGATGTTTTCATATATTGGCCTACAAAGAACAAGCCCTTCACTTTTCCTGTCTGCAGAAACGTACGAAATGCTGTTCTTGAAAGCATCTTCAATTCTTCTAATTTTCAAGCTGCGTCCTTGTTTTCTGACAGAGCCTACATGATCAACGAGACCTATTAGTCCTTTCACTAGATCTTCCTGGCCTTGTCCCACTAGTCCACCGATTCCGAAGATCTCTTTTGCTCTAATTTCAAGATTGACTTCCTTCGCAATACCGCTTGAAAAACCCTCTATCTCAAGAACCGGAGGCCCGAATTCCGAATTCTTCTGGGGATAAAGATCGGACAGTTTTCTGCCACTCATAAGTTCAACAAGCTTTCCCTCTGTCATCTCGGATGTGCAAGCAGTGCTCACATAGGCACCATCCTTGAGCACCGTGACAACATCTGTTATCATAAAGACCTCTTCAAGACGATGTGAAATGAAAACAATCGAACTGCCTTGGGACTTCAGAGTCATCATAATCTTGAAGAGCTTGTCTCTCTCAACTTCATTCAGAACTGCCGTAGGCTCGTCAAGGATGAGTATCTTGCACCCGGAGAACACAGCTCTTGCAATTGCTGTTATTTGCTTATGAATAATGTCAAGATCTGACACCCTTGCATCTAGATCTGGGAGCTCGACTCCTCTGAGTTTTGACATCTTGTTGACCTCGTCCAACATCTGAGGATATTTCATTCTGCCGAACGTCGAGGTTTTCTCTTTAGCCAGCATCAAGTTATCAATAACCGTCATATCATCAATAAGGTCCATCTCCTGATACACAGTCCTAATTCCGTAATCGAAAGACTTTTTCACATCTAGATAGTCGTGCGCATTTCCTCTAATCACAATGCTCCCCGCATCGGGTTTCAGAACACCTGCAAGAATCTTCACCAGAGTTGACTTTCCCGCTCCGTTTTCTCCCAGTAAAGCGTGAATCTCGCCTGGTCTAAGTACTATGTTTACCCCTCTTAAGGCTTTTGTTGCCCCAAAGCTCTTGTGAATATCTATGACTTCTAGTTCTTTGTCCATCTAATCTTCCCCCAAGAAAAGAGGCTTTGCAGTAACTGCAAAGCCTCTTGAGAAATTGCTAACGCTGGAACATTTGCTTTATCAGTTCTTCATCAAGTCTACTGTTACACCAATAGCTGTCGGGAAGATCCTCTCTAACATATTCATCAAGCTGAGTACTCACAATTGTAGGAACCGGTATAAGAATATTCACAGGAGTTTCGATTCCTTGCATGACGTTGAGCCCCGCTTTAAGAGCTTCAGCACTTAGCCATGTGGGTTTTGATGTCGCTATTGAGTCAAAACCTTCATCAAGGTTCTTTTTCCAAAGCTTAAGGAACCCATTGCTGTCTTCCCCTGTCATAGGCACTAATGGCATCCCATAATCAATCATGACTTCTGCAAATGCTTGTGTCATTGCTCCTCCGCCAGACCATATTCCGTCAATGTCTGGATTAGAAGGGAGAACATTTTGAGCAGCTATCTTTGCCTTATCATAGGCCCATTCCGCATAAACATGAGATACGACTTCAATTCCAGGATAATTATCGAAAACCGACTTTGCTCCAGCCCATCTTTCCTCAGTTGTTGAAAGCCCTGCTATTCCAGACAGAGCTATGATCTTTCCTTCAGTACCCATCTTCTGAACTAGCCATTCGGCTCCTACCTTTCCAAATTCGAAAGCGTCAGTATCTACATAAACTGTGTAATCATTGCTTGCAGCCTTTGCTCCGCAAAGAACCACAACTATGCCCTTTTCAACTGCTCTTTGAAGAACGGGCACAACAGCGCTAGGTGAATTTGGAGTGACAATCAGGATATCGACATCCTTGGCAATAAGGTCCCTAATGTTAGCAACCTGCTTAGCCGCGTTACCTTCGGACTCAGTATAATACACTTCTTCGATGAGCTCCTCGTTATCCTTGACAGCTTGAAGAAATTCCCAATACAGTTGCATGGACCATGTGTTCCCAACAAAGTAGATGTCATATCCTACCGTGTAAGGTCCTTCCTCTTTGAACTTCTGAACATCCACCATCTCTTGGTTGGCAAAAGTCAATGAACTTACGACTACAAATAGACAGATCAAGAACAACGTGACTGTTTTCTTCATCAAAAATCCCTCCTCGTCGAAATTTGCAGCTTAACACTAAGATCTATAGCTGCGTTCCGATAGCTTCTTACAAATACCCGTAAACACATTGATTGCGTTTAAGTATTCTTTGTACTCCACTTTTTCGTCAGGCGCATGAGCCAAACTAGGATCACCAGGTCCTATTACCAGCGATTCACAACCTTCAGCATTCATTACTGCTGCCTCTGTCCAGAAAGAAAGCCCGCTCTCATTCTCTTGAAGATGGAACTCTCTAAGCACGTCTTTCGCATATTTGAGAAGGAGACTGTCTCTAGGCAGCTCAAAAGGAATGTGATTCACGTAGGAAGTTTGACGCATCTCCTCGACTTCAAATTCTGAACCATTTCTAGAAGCGATTCTCGCTAGATCTCTTATCTCATTGAGAACGGAATTATCTTCTTCACCGGGAATATACCGTCTGTCAAGTGTAATTACACATTGATCAGCAACCATATTTGTGTTCGTCCCGCCAGTAATTGTTCCAACAGAAATGGTTGAAGTTCCGAGGATTTCATGGCGTCTGTTACTTAGCTTGTCCTTGAGTTGAGAGTTCACTCTAGTCAAGAAGTCGGCGGCGGCATCTATTGCATTTATCCCCTTTTCCGGGATGCTTCCATGTGCAGATCTACCCTTGAATGTAATCTGAATCCATTTGATGCCCTTATGACAAACAATTGGAACTAGTCTTGTAGGTTCGGCAACAATTGAGAACGCAAAATCCTTGCCATACTTATCAATGAACGATCTCAATCCGATGTCCCCGTTCTCCTCTTCTGCAACTCCAACAAACCAAATATCAGTATTGACTTCTTGTTCAAGAAGAGCAATCATAGAACAGGCTAGTGCAGCCACACCAGATTTCATATCAGAAGTCCCTCTACCATAAAGAAATCCATTGCGCTCTTCACCGAAAGGATTACATGACATTCCGCTGACTTGCACAGTGTCCAAATGCCCATTGAGGAGAATTTTCTCCCCGCCCTCACGACCTATTCTTGCGACAACATTACACTGTCTTTCATCAATTCGATCTACCCATGACCTAACCCCGTAATTCTGAAGAAAATCATTTAGCAGATCCGCCACTTCCAAATCCCCATTCTTATATCCTGTGAAAGACGGAGTTGCGACAAGCTTCTTCAACAAATCGATTTTTGTAGCTTCCTTCATAATTAACTCCTCAATCGAAGATCTATCGGTCGTTAACAAACGATTATCACTTCAGTCCGATTAAAAAATATTGAAATGCATACAAAAAGCAATCCCCAGACAAACAATTCGTGCAAGCAATCACCAAAACAAGCCCTTAACAAGACATTCTAGAGTCCTTCTATTGCCGATTCCGGGTCAACTGAAATCCCCGAGTCTCCAAGCCATGATGAAATTGCTCTTACAAGCCTAACTACATTGCTTCTTTTTCTCTGCGGGCGACTCATATGGCTTACCCTGAATATCTTCCCTTTCATTTTCCCAAGCGAACCAGCTATTCTAATATCGAACCGTTTATACAAATAACTTACAATGTCTAGCTCTACGTTTTCAGGAATGCACACTGATGTAATTCCGTGGGCATATCCCTCTTGAGCATAGTTAACCAAACCAAGCATATTCATTGCCTTTCTAAACTTTTCAGACGTTTCTTCAACCTCTTGAAGACGATTTGCCAAACCCTCTCTCTCAATCACATTGACGCTCTCACGAATAGCAGACACTATGTTTGTTGGGAGCGTAACGGGAAAAGGATGCCAATCTCTCCAGTCTTTATAAAACCTCTTCCAAACTCCCAGATTCGTGTACCAGGAACTCCCTTCATCCGCTTTGGGGAGAACTCTATCCGCACGTCCTGACAAGGAAACGATCGCCAGTCCCGGCGGACTCTCAAAACCCTTCTGACTCGCAGTGACTACAACATCTATCCCCATAGGCTCAGTGGATAATTCTTCTAGACAGGCACTCGATATAGCATCAACCATTACCATAGCGTCGACTCTTCTGGCAATCTGACTCACTTCTCTAATTCGATTAAGAACGCCTGTACTTGTTTCAACATGAGTAAGAGCAACGATATGAGGCCTAATCTCCATGATCTTTTTTTCAAGGAGATTCAGATCTATGGACTTGTCAAAAGAAACTGTACTTAATTCAGATGAGTATTTTGACAAAATCGAGCGTAACCTCTCACCAAACCATCCATTTTCTAAAACAAGGCACTTTTTCCCTTGGCAAATGCTAGCGGCAGCCGTTTCTAACCCAAGTGAACCCGACCCCGGAATCAAAAACGAAGGCTCTGCAGTCGAAAGAATTTTGGAAATCTTGTTCGAAAGATCAATGTACATTGCTGCGTAATCAGAACCATAATGCACAGGAGATTGTCCATCAAACGCTTCAAGAATATCATTCGGAATCTCTACTGGACCGGGAATCATGAGCACTCAGTATTCACCTTCTTCATATTTATTTACCATTCGGATCAATGCCTTCCAGTACTTACTGAATTCCAGCACTTGCAAAGAAAAGCACGTGTTTCCTATGAATTTGAAAGACAATTGATGTTACTACAACAAGCATTCAATCGTACTTAAGATAGGCGTCAGAACACTTCTTTCAATAAGTTTTCCATAGGTGCGTCTCTACAGAGCAATTAAGTCACCTTCGAGCGACTTAAGCTTCAGTGTAATGAGACTGCATTTTCATCAGAAACAACAGCCACAGTTCTTATTCCAGTTTCAATCGCTTTAGAACGCCAATGGCTGCCGGGCGATTCTTGTGGAGACCTGCAGGATTCTGAGGCTCATCCTTGAAATAAAGATTGCCCTTTTAGCCCATTTTCTTTCTGGAACTGCTGTTCATCAAGGGCGCTGCCCCACTTCCCTCCCGAAAAACAGCGCTAGACAAACCAGAAACGGACAATATTTCATCATATTTCCAATTGCTCTTGAAATGGCCTTCGTAGAAACCAGAGTTCGAAAGGCTTGTAAGACTCTCATGGGAGTACTCAAATGTTTCTCCACAAGCGGAGCATTTTGCCTTTCCTTTTCTTAAGCTTGAAACGTATCCGCGGTTTTCGTGTACCGTCTTGAAATCCATGCCGCTATACTCCTTACCTAACAGCTTATCTAAAAGTATTCACACGCAAAAGCTTCTTAACCTGTCGCGTGCTACTAGGTTTGAGTATGCTTCAATATCGGAATTGATTGTGCTGGACTCATGTACGATATTTCCGAAGCAACATTACTAGACATTCAATCCCCCTCTGATAAAAAGAAAACACTCTCGCAAATTCCAGCAAATAAACCTTTTTCGCTCAGCCGCAAAAGAAGAAGCTTATGAAGATCTTCCATAAAGCAAGTATTCTACTATGGTGTCATTATACATAATAAGAGGCTTCTTTCAAAATGAATCTTATAACCGTGATTTGCTTTTACTAGCTACTACAGACTTCCATATGCGATTGTCACCATCAACTGGCATGGCTCAAAAGCCTATCGATCTCTTAGTTACGTTTTGATTTTTGCAGGTAAGGAAATGTGGTATTTGGCCAGATAAAAATCCAGAACCCTGATCAAGCTTTCAGCCTCTAATCTTAGAGCGCTCCAATCTATTGCTTCTACCCGTGAGAACGATCAAATGACAGTGATGAACCAGTCTGTCAATTGTTTCGCTTGTCAATTCACCGCAGACTGTGCCGTTCCATTTGCTGAATTCAAGATTTGCAGTTATCATCGCGCTCCCTTTATCATAACAGTCTAAGATCATTCGAAAGAGCAGTTGCTGGCCTTCTTTGTCAAAAGGCTTGTGTCCTCTCGTCACATATTAGAATGTCGAGTCTGCCCGGTTGACTGAGCAATCTCTCAACTATTCCTTTTTCTATGGTCTGGATGTGTTATTTCAAGAGAGTCACTGAAGAACCTGACCTTCTGCTCATTTGAACAGGCCCGAACCGACATCGCAATCGGAGATTCTCCGCATAAGAATGGACACATTTCCTGCGACTCCAACTTCAACCACTCTTGAAGTGATAACTGACCACTGGCTGATTCAAAAGATTGAAAGCTGCATCCTGCTCTTCGAAACAGGATTACAGCTTCAATCAAGAGGCGCGAGTCTTTCAATCGCATTTTCGCTTCGTAAACTCCGTAGTCCTTCTCTGTGTTGATCTTATCCAAGGTCTCTGGAGACTTAGGGAATTTTTCACTTCTGATGTAGAATGATTATGAGAAGCATTCTCAACAAGAGAGTTTTTCGTGTTTCTTTTTTGCATCTTATTGTGGCTGGGTCTTTTGCTTGGACTAAGGAATGATTGCAGCCATTAAGGGGTCTGCTATGGAGCAATGTGTTCTTGATATCAAAGAACTGAGCAGCAACGACTTAGGAAATGTCAATCTGAAGGAGATTAATCTGGAAGTAAACTCCTCTGAAGTTCACGCACTTGTTGGGGAGTATGGCGCTGGAAAGGAACTTGTCGTCAGCATCCTCACTGGAGCTGAGAAGAAGATTTCCGGGAGAGTATTCTTTGATGGAATAGATGTCACGGGCAAAATGAAGATTGGTGGTTCGACAGATATCATGTTTCTCCTTGAAGAACCAATGGTCGCAGAGGGTTTGACCGTGGCTGAGAACATGTACGTGTTGAGGAGTCATAGCAATGTGATCAAATTGATTAACCACACAAAGATAAATCGTGCCGTGAAAGAGCTCATTGCAAGATTTGAGCTTGGAATCTCAGAGAAGACTCACGTGTATAGGCTTTCAACCGAGGAGAAGAAGCTTATAGAGCTTCTGAGGCTATGTATTTTCGAGCCCCGGCTGGTGGTTCTGTATGAGCCTACTGCTAATCTCGGCTCGAAGTCACAGGATCTTCTTCTGAGAATACTGAACAAACTTAAGGAAAAGGGAACTGGAATACTTTACGTTACAAACAAATGGGACGAGGCGCTAAAGTACTCAGACAGAATCAGCGTTCTGTCTGAGGGAGTACTTTGCGGAACTCTCAGTTCAGAAGAGGCAAAAGACAAGCCGGAGAAGCTTTTGAGACTTATACTTGGCTGGAAGAAATCAGATTCAACGAAACGCGAGGCAGAGGAAATAGAAACCGAGGATATTATCGACGCTGTTTTGAGAGCGGCCGAGTACCTTACTTCGAACTACGAGATAAACGATGTCTTGAAAATGCTTGAGAACTACACGTGCAAGATAATGGAATCCGATTCCTGTTATGTGTACCTTGTCGACGAAAAGACCAGGACGATCATGGACACGATAAAACATAAAGAGACTGAGTCGATAGAAGCCGTTCTCAACGACGAAGTTGTGATGCGAATAATGGACAACAAGAAGCTCTTTGTTTCCAATTTCGATGATGTGCTTTTCGAAAAGCTCTTCAAGAGCATTCGAAATACCGAGACAATCGTTTGCGATCCAGTCTCTGTTAGATCTCACCACACCGCTTTGTTTCAGGTAGGCTATCGTAAATTCTATGAGCCAAATGAGAAGCAGAAGAAAATATTTCATACTCTATCAAGACAAGTTGCCCTTGCAATAGACAACACTAGGCTTATGGGAAGTTCGGTGTTGCTTCAGGAAAGTCACCACAGGATAAAGAACAACCTTCAGACTATTGTTAGTCTTATTAACATTCAGAAAAGGAGTTTCGATAGAAAAACGGACAGCGAAGTCGAGGATCTGCTTGACAATGTTGTTTCCAGAGTGAAAAGTATAGCCGCTGTTCATGATCTCCTTTCTCACGATGAACTGGGCAGAAGTATAATAAACCTGAAAAACCTTGTAGATACTATTGTGCGTTTCAACATAGTGGACGGCACTCTCAAGGTAAGTAAAGATCTTGACGACATATTCATACCCTACGACAAAGCAAGCGGAATCTCGCTGACAATAAGCGAATTAATAAACAATTGCGTGAAGCACGCTTTCAAAGATACTGAGAGCGGATTGATATCGATTTCCTGCAAGAGTTTTGACGACAATGTGGAGATAATCGTAGAGGACAACGGCATGGGATTTCCCAATAGATCCTTTTCCGCAAAAGACGAGAAACTGGGGCTTTCGCTTGCGAGATCGATCGTTGAGAATCAGTTTGACGGAACTCTTGAAATCGCCTCAGAAAGAGGCGCAAAGGTTAAGATCTCAATTCCAAAAGAGAGCCTGTTGCTCACGAGAGGCTCATAAAAGAATTATTAGCGATTATGTGCTAACCTAGCCGAAAGGGGAGTCAATTCCTATGGACAATTCTTTGAACATACTTATTGCTGAAGACGAGTACATAGTCCTGAGAGGTCTTAAGGAAACACTGATCGGCCTCGGTCATAAAGTTATAGGAGAGGCTATGGATGGAGAAACATTTGTAAAACTGGCGCTTGAAACTGATCCTGACTTGCTGATAGTAGATGTAAACCTACCCGCACTGAGCGGAATCGAAGCGATTGAGAGAATAGGAAAAGTAAAACTCGTGCCCTCGATAATCGTTACTGGTTACAGCAGCGAAGAGACCGTAAAGCGGGCGAACTCTGCAGGGGTCTTCAACTATCTGGTAAAACCCGTTGATGAGAAGGAACTCAAGCCCGCCATAGAGATTGCCATGGGCCGATTTAAGGAGTTTGTGCTTCTCAAGAAGGAACTCCATGAGCAGGAAGAGGCTCTAGAGGCAAGAAAACTCATAGAAAGGGCCAAAGGGATTCTAATGGATCGCAACGGAATTAAAGAGTCAGAGGCCATGAAGTTGCTTCAGAAGATCAGCAGGGACAGAAATTTGAAGCTCGTTGTTGTTGCAAAGGAAATCATAGAAGCCGACAATACTTTGCATTACGGTATGTAGGTTCGAAGTTCCAGCTATTCGGAATCCGCGAACGCTTGAGCTTTTCTCTAATAATCGTTATTTATGGCCCTTAAATCTGATAGAGTTCTCGACAATGGGTTTTGTAATAGAAGTGCTTTTGTGCATAATTGTCTCGTACATATCTGAAAAGTTTATATAGTTGCAGCGATACTTATGGTTGGTATTGCGGAGCAAAGTAAGATAAAGGTCATGGGTGCCTGATTGTTTCAGGCACCTTTTTTTGTTTTGGAAGTCTCTGAGATTCAGTTTTTGGAAAATAGATAACTGTTCACTGTGTGAGCAAAGGAATCTAAGAATGGAGGAGAGAGTATGGCAGTAGTTGACGTAAAACTAGAAAAATTAAGTGAAGTAAGCATGAGAGACTTCAGCGCCTTTGGAAGAATAATCGGTAGAGACGAAGACACGGAGGAAGGTAAGTATGAGTTGCATCCCGTGGACGCAAAAGCAGCAGTCGAAAACAGCATGATCAAGGCTTACTGGGACCTTATCCCTTTTGAGCCTACCAAAGATGATCGTTTTTCTATGGGCATGCTGTTCGTCTATCCAAAACCAATTGGAGAGATCCTGAACTGGACAGAAGTCCATTATGAAACTCTTGAGTTCTTTTTCCCTCTGGGTGGAAAACAGTTCATATTTGTTCTTGCGCCGAAATCGAAGATTCCCGAAGCAGAGAAGACGAGAGCCTTCCTCATTGGACCGAATGAAGGCGTCCTTCTGAACAAGGGGACATGGCATTACCCGCCTTTCGCAATTGACGGTCCTACCCCCGTTTTGATGCCTCGTTATGGGAAGCTCGGAGAAATCACTGGCGACGTAACTGAGGCCTATGGCAAGAAGTGGGAGACTCCCGTTGGAAACCGTTATTTCAAAGGACAACTGCACGCATTGAAGACCGATTACTACGGCGAAGGTTACGGCGGCGAATACAAGATAAGAATCATTCTTTGATTTGTTTGAAGGGAGGTTGGCAAGAGGAAAATCAGCTATTTGTGTAAGTGTTTTGATCTATTAGAGTACTTCTTTTGAAGGAGGATGGTACAGGTGAAGAAACTCAGTGTTTTGTTAATTGTTGTAATTGCTTTGTTTGGTGTCACTGCACTTTCAACGGAAACAATGGTTTGCACGTATGCACAGATGGCAAACGACTTCTTCCTTACCTTTGACAAAGGCGCAAGGGAGTCTGTAGAGGCTCTTGGAAACATGTACATAGCAGCAAGCGATGACAGGAGCCCTGAAAAGTTCCTGTTCCAGATCGAGTCCTTCGCTGCCGCAGGAGTCAAAATGATATTCGGTTACTCCCCAACAATCGAATCCGTTATTCAGGCATCGAACTTCGTCAACAGAGAGAAAGTCTATTACGCGAACATCCTAGAGATAGCCGACTGGTGGACACCGCTAGACGCCGGCCCATACTACGGTCAGTTCATTGGGCCTGACGCTTATGTCGATGGTTATCTTGGCGGACTGGAAATGGGAAGACTTCTCAACGGAGAGGGCGAGACCTGCGTTCTCTGGGGATTCCCCGGCTCCAAAGCAGGTAACGACAGAGTTAGAGGCTACAAAGCGGCTCTCATGGAGAACTTCCCGAATATCACGGTCATCGGTGAAGAATATGCTGACTTCATAAGAGACAAGGGTTACTCTGTCACCAAAGACTGGATCGCAAAGTTCGGTGACAGGATAGACGGAATATTCGGCGCAAATACCAGCATGAATGTTGGCGCGGCCATTGCCTGTGAAGAGGCCGGATTGGACCATGTTTTCCAGGTCACAACCGATGCTAACAAGTCCAACCTCGTCGATATCAAGGATGGAAGCCTCGACGTTGTCGCTGGAATTTACGGATTCTGGATGGCCGGAAGGCAGGCCGTTACTGTATACGACATGAAGAACGGCTGGAAACCTACCGTTCCCGAAACGATGATGTCAACAATGCAGACCTTCATTACTCCTGAAAACGTTGACTGGTACATTGAGACTTTCGGAAAGGACACCCCATATGACTACGACTGGAAGAAAATGTCAAGAACGCTTCATCCAGACGACTGGGATCCACAGGGACTTCTAGTTCCGATATACCCCGAGAGATTCACAAACTGGATTTACCTTGACAAGCCCAGGGGTTACGAAGTTCCCGAGGAATACAAGGAAGCTATGGAGTCAGGTCTTTACCAGGAGATCTACGAGCTCTACATTGACAAGTTCACAGCCGCATGGGTTGTTCCTCCATTCGAGAGCTCCCCATACAACTACATATTTGTGGCGAACAACCTGGAAGAAGGTCTAAGAGCAGATATCGTAAAGAGAATGGAAAACGATGTGCTTGTTCATGAAGTAATTGACGTTCCTTACCGCTTCGACATTCCAGATTTTGGAGAAGGATGTAATAACTAGGCACCTTATGATTCTTAAAAAACACTTTTGAATGCTGGAGTAGACTGTTCCAGCTTACAGGGGATCAGTCTACTCTTTCTGGAAGGATGAGGAATTTGGCTCTCAAAAATCTCTTGAAAAAAGGACTTAAAGCAGAGAACCTTATTGAAGTACTTCCTTACTTATTGCTTGTTGGAATCTTTGTGGTTTTCGCAATCTTATATCCGCCCTTTGCAAGAATAAGGAACATCACAGGCATTCTGACAGTCTCGAGCGTCTTCCTTCTGGTGGCCGCCGGAGAGACTTTTCCCATACTCATGGGGAGCATAGATCTCTCTGTGGGCGCCATGCTTTCATCGTGCGCGATTGTTGCCGCTTACTTCTTTCCTCAGGGTGGATTAGGAATGATAGTTCTTGCGATAGTCGTAGGATTCCTCTCGGGACTTGTCAACGGTTTACTGGTAGTACTTCTGAAACTTCCGTCTTTCATCGTTACACTGGCGATGATGTATGTGTATGTGGGAATAGCTACTGGCCTAACAAACGGTTATAACATATCCATTAGAAACAGGGACTTTGCCTGGATTTCGACGGGACAGATGATCGAAGGCATTCCAAACGTCATTATCTGGTCCTTAATAGTATTCACAGTTTTCGTGTTCATAAGCAGGAAGACGATAGTGGGAAGATACATTTTGGCAATAGGAAGCAACGAAGAATCCGTTAAGAAAATGGGAATTAACACCAATAAATACAGGATAATCGCGTTTATGTTTTCAGGCCTGTTGGTTGGCATTGCCTCGGTTCTGCTTTCTTCTTATCTCGGAATGGCCCCGTCCAGACTTGGAGATAAATATCTCTTCAACACACTGATAGCCGTTGTTGTAGGTGGAACATCTATCATGGGAGGTTCCGGTGGACTATTGAAGACGCTCATAGGGGTTCTTCTCATCAGTATGTTCGATAACGGAATGAGCCTCATAGGAAGCACTTCAAATGTACAGAACATCGCAAAAGGCGTACTACTAATCGCAGCCATTTCACTCGTGATGCTTCCTCACCGACGCGGAAGATTACTTCTTACTAAGTAGGCAGGGGGGATGAAGATGGATAATCAAAACAGGAAGCCAAAGTTCTCACTTTCAAAGTTGTGGACTCCCTTACTGCTTGTAGTTCTTTTCTTGATATTCGGTTCGCAGTATCCCACGTTCTTGTCCATAAGGAACTTCAACAACTTGCTCGTCCAGATGGCTATTCTTCTGATTGCATCGATGGGCATGTCTATGGTCGTTCTGATGGGAAGTATAGATGTCTCTGTCGGAGCGACGTTAACGATTACCGCCGTGGCATCTGCAATGGTCAGCTCGGCACTTGGGGGCGCATCAATCATAGTGGGAATGATAGTTGGGGCTCTGGTAGGTCTAATAAACGGCCTTCTGGCTACTTTCCTCAAAATCCCGACCTTTCTATCTACTATCGCTATGATGGGAATCTTGAATGGAACTGCAGTCTTAATTCTGAAAGGCTCTCCCTACAACGTCAATTCAGAATCCTTCTTGGCAGTCGCAAGAGGCGGCTTCTTAGGCGGCATATCGAACTTGATCACTATACCAATCATTGTGGTGCTTATTACGCTATTAATAACCAAAAAGACAGTGCTTGGCAGAATGATTTACGCCATTGGCAACAACGAGTACGTATGTCAGTATTCGGGGATCAGCGTCGTTAAGATCCAGACTCTTGTATTCATGATTCATGGTTCGCTCGTAGGGCTGGCCGGTGCGCTGGACGCATCTATGCTTGAAGCCGCTTGTCCATACTGTGGAGATACCTATACCTTGCCAGTGATAGCGATAGTTGTCATGGGTGGCATTCCTCTTAGCGGAGGCCGTGGAGGACCAATCGGCACAGTCTTTGGGGCTATGTTGGTAACCGTTCTGATAAGCGGCCTGAATTTCATGAGTGTAACTCCTGAATTCAGAAACGTTGCAATGGGGGCTCTAATAATTGCCGGCGCGCTCATGTCAAATGTCGGAAGACCGAAGATGATCACCGTTAAGTGATCTTTTGTCGAAAAAAGCGAGACAGAGAATGAGAGGTTTATCTTTATGGATGAAAACGTAAAAGAAAATAGCAGAATTCTCTTCGAGATCAAAGGAATCGATAGAAACTATCCAGGTGTGCAGGCATTGAAGGATGTCACTTTCAATATCAACAAGAACGATGTTATTGGATTCGCCGGAGAAAATGGAGCTGGAAAGTCAACTTTGCTTAAGCTGATAGCAGGAGTTGAACCACCCGATAAAGGAGAGATGTTCCTAGAAGGAAAGAAGTATGCTCCTCAAAGCTTCCGGGAGGCCAATACACTCGGAGTCTCTATGGTCTTTCAGGAGCAGAACCTTGTTCAGAGCCTGACTGTTTACGAGAATCTCTTTCTATCACACGAGAAGCGATTCCAGGTTGCCGGTACTCTCAAGAAGAGACAGATGATCTCCGAAGCGAAACGTTACCTGGAGAGTTTTGGACTCGACATCGACCCCAGAAAGGAAGTTTCCCGATACTCTTTTCACGAGCGTCAGATGCTTGAGATAATCAGAGCGTTTGTTATCGCAGACATGTACAAAGTCCAGACGCCTCTAATACTTCTTGATGAGCCCACCGCGGCGCTCCCTGAAAAGGAGAGAGAGATTCTCCTTGAAAGAGTGAAAAGCTTTTCGAACAAAGCAACATTTGTATTTGTCTCACATCGGCTTTCAGAATTGATGAATGCCTGTAACAGGGTCCTGATTCTCAAAGACGGCCAGCTTATAGGAGAAGTGGACCCCGAGGTCTCGGAAGAGAGAGAGATTCACCCGCTCATGGTCGGAAGAGAGTTGAGCGCCGATACATACAGAGTTGAAGATCAGAAGGAATTCAACGGGGATGAGGACCCTGTTTTGAGGGTAAGAAATCTTTCCAAGAAAGGCCTTTACAGCTCCGTTTCTCTGGAAGTGCGTCGAGGCGAGATACTTGGAATAGGAGGCCTCATAGGCTCTGGAAAGAAATTCCTTGGGGAGACGCTCTTTGGAGTGGACGAACCAACAGAGGGAGAGATAATCATTGACGGACATCCCGTGTCTAAATCAACAATTAGAAACATGACCAAGCTTAGAGTCGGGTATGTGCCTTCGGAGAGAAAGGAAAACGGAATAATCGGACTGTCAACTGTGGCCGACAATCTCACTATTACCAGATTCGACGAGTTCAGCAGTCGCTTTGGCTTCTTGAACAGCAGAAAGGAACTCAGACTGATCAAAGAGGGAATAGAAAAATTCCGAATAAAGGCGACAAGCGAAGATCTGTGCTTTTCTTTGAGTGGAGGTAATCAGCAAAAAATTGTATTGACCAAGTGGATAATGAAGAATCTCGACATTCTGATTCTCGACAATCCCACCAGAGGAATAGATATCGGAGCCAAAGAGGAGATATACACCTTTATAAGAGAAGCGGCAAACAAGAACCTGGCGATTATTCTGATTACAGACGATCTGCTCGAACTCATAGGATTAAGCAACAGGATAGTCATTATGAAAGATGGAAATATCTCGCTTATCGTAGATGCCGATAAGAGACGTAAACCAACTGAACAAGAACTCGTGAGAGATATGGTATAAGAATAGCCAAGGTGGTGTAGAGAGATGAAGAAGCTTATCAATGATCCCAAGAGCGTTGTAATTGAAATGTGTCAGGGAATGGTGAAGGCTTTCCCGGAGAATCTTCTACTAGACGAGGAGTTCATGGTAATTTCCAGAAAGAATCCCAACAAAAACAAGGTGATTCTAATCAGCGGCGGAGGAAGCGGCCATGAACCCGCTCATGCAGGGTTCGTCGGCAAAGGAATGTTGGATGCGGCCGTATGTGGTGATGTCTTTGCTTCACCCTCTGTAATGCAGGTCTTCAACGCCATAAAACACAACCATTCGGAACAAGGGGTCTTGCTGATTATAAAGAACTATTCTGGAGACGTCATGAACTTCGAAAGCGCTGCAGCAATGGCTGAAGATTACGATATTAGAGTCGACAGCGTTTGTGTAAATGATGACATTTCTATCGAAAAGAAGGAAGACAGACGGGGCGTAGCCGGAACGATCTTTGTTCACAAGATTGCAGGCGCTCTTGCAGAAAGGGGAGCTTCTCTCAAGCAGGTGAAAGAGATCGCTCAAAGGGTTATTGACAATGTTAGAACATTGGGAGTAGCACTCACATCCTGCACAGTTCCCGCAAGAGGAAAACCGACTTTCGACCTTGAAGAGGACAAGATCGAGGTTGGCGTCGGAATTCATGGAGAAGCAGGAATATTTAGAGACCGATTGCTATCAGCTAAAGAAACTGCCGAGCTAATCATTGAAAAAATACTTGGCGAATTATCCGTATCAAAGGAAGAAGAGGTTGCCATACTGATAAATGGATTCGGTGGAACTCCTCTTCAAGAGCTTTTCATACTTAACAACGAGGTAGCCTCGATTCTTAAGGATAAGGGAATAACCGTGGCGAAGACTCTGGTTGGAAGTTATATGACGTCCATAGATATGGAGGGTGCGTCAATCTCAGTTCTTAAGCTCGACGAACAGATGAAGAGACTTCTCTCTGCGCCCTGTGAAACCGCTGCCTGGAAGGAAATGGAGGCCTGAGGATGACTTCAATCTCGAAGGATGAATTCATAGAAATAGTCGGCATCGCTGTCGAGTCTATACTGGAAAACGAGCAGTACTTCTGTGATCTCGATTCGGTTGCCGGAGACGGTGACTTCGGGAGCTCTTTGGCGAAAGGCTTCTCTGAGGTGAAGTTGAAATGGAATGATCTTGAAAAGAGCAATGTTGGAACCTTCTTGAGAGACTGTAGCATGATAATAATGGAGAAATGCGGCGGAGCTTCCGGACCAATCTGGGGCAATGCCTTTCTGAGCGCTTCCAGAGTATCTAAGGGGAAAGAAAGGCTCGAAATCGCCGACATCGCCGAGCTCTTCCAGGCGATGGTAGATGGAGTACAGAAGGTCGGCAAGGCTGAATTAGGGGACAAAACTCTTCTAGACTCGCTGATCCCCTTTAAAGACTCCTTGAAGGAAAGTGCGAAGCTGAACGAATCAATAGAACAGGCCTTTGAAAAGGCAGTAGCCAAAGCAGAAGAAGGAGCTGAATCTACGAAGACGATTGTTGCGACGAAAGGAAGGGCCAGATATCTGGGCGACAGGAGCATTGGGGCATATGACGCGGGTGCCAGAGCAGTTGCAGTTATTCTATCAGATATTCAAAAGAGCTTCTTCGACAAAACCAAGTGAAACTCCGCAGATGGAAGGTGATTGAATTGTTATCAAGAATTTCTAGACTCAGTCGTTTCACACTACTTGTCTCTTTGTTTGTGGGAAGCTTCTGTGGAGCTTTCTGGGTCGATTCTTATCTGGATAATATCCGCACATCCGGAGTGAAAAGGATTGAAATAAGTAATTATAATACGCAGGACGGGGAGTTATGGATAAAGTATGCCACTCTGACCGCTGAGTACGATGAATCAGGAAACACCATCCGTGAGAGCAAACTCTCCGGCGACGGTGTTCTGGAGTTTGACTATTCCTATCAGTACGATAGTGAAGGTAATATGCTCACTATGCAAGGTAAGAGGATAGTAAACGACTCAGTATTAGAACATAGTTATGAATACAAGTACGACGAGAACGGGAGACAGACTGAAGGAATTCAGTACTCCTCAGATGGTTCGATAACCTCGAAATACTCTGCAAAGTACGACAGAAGTGGAAACTTCGTCGAAGGGAACGATGTTCAGTATGATTCAACAAACAGCACAAGATACCTAGCCAGCTATAACGAACTCGGTTACATGACCGAGGAAACCAAATATATAGTCTATGAGTACAAAGAAAAGGAAGGCCTTCAAACAGAATTCAGAAACGAGTATCAATATGATGACCTCGGGAACTTGCTTCTGGAGATCGGCTATGGCAAGTACGGAGACTTCTCTTACAAATACGTTTATGAATACGATGAAGACAGCAATTTGACGAAGGCGTACAACTACGACGCAAGCGATACGGTCATTTCTGTCTACGAAGCTTTTTACGATGATGAAGGGAATCTAGTAAGCTTCACCTTGTCTGATACAGATGGGAAGCTACTCTCTAAGCATGAAGCTCAATACGAAAATGGCAATATGGTTCTCGAGGTCGACTGCCTTTCGGTGTCGCGCGATCCAGTCTACTCGGCCGAATATAATGATCAAGGGCTGAAACTAAAGGAGACTAACTATAACAGAAATATCGGTGGAAGCCCGCTCACTTACAGCTATGAATACCTCTACGACGATAGAGGAAACTGTATTCAGGAAAAGTACTTCGTTTATCTTGAAGACGAAGAAGAGTGGAAGCCGATAACAAAGACAGTTTACCTGATTACCTATTATGAGTAAGAAGAGACTTTGACAAGAAAACCATTACACTATTTCCAAAAACAAGACCTGTTCTAATTAGCTGCGCTAGAACCGCCGGGAATACGAGAACTAAAATTTAATAAAAGTCCTTCGCGCTCATGGTTGGTGCGATGGAAAAGCATAGAGCTTAGAGGTTATGGGTGCCTTGAGTTATAGGGCACCTTTATGCTTTTTTCTTTGGGAATTTGATCACAATTTTGCATTAAAGAAGAATGTTTCACATAAAGGCCCATTGGTGACCTAATTCAAAATCAGAAGGAGGTATTTTCGTGCTTAAAGTATTCTATTGTGGAGATCAGGTAATGCTGATCACAACGTACGTAAAAGGTATGAATTCCTGGACAGATGGAGTCGTACATGATGAAAGTTTTCATCTGAGAAAGGCCCTTGAATCGGATTCGGAAATCGCTTTGACTTATCTTCCAACAAGCGAAGTCCAGAGAAACTTCCCAAAACCGGATGAGCTTGGACAGTACGACGTAATACTTTTCAGCGATGTTGGAACAGACACGGTAATAATGTACGAAGACAGATTTAACAACTGCCCTATGGGGGTCGACAGGCTTGGTGCACTGAAGAAATGGACGCGTGATGGCGGCGGTTTCTGCGGTGTCGGCGGCTGGCTATCATTTGGAGGCATGTTTGGAGTAGCCAAGTGGCACAAGACTCCTGTTGAGGAGATACTTCCCGTCACCTGTTATCCGTATGATGACAGAGTCGAAATTTCTGAAGGAATGACTCCGAAAATTCTCAAGAAAGACCATCCGATCTTCAAGGGAGTAGACTTCGATTCGGCGCCTCCTCTCTTCTCCGGATACAACGAAGTGAAGGCAAAGCCCGAAGGAGAAGTCCTGGCAGAACACAACGGAGATCCAATAATCGTCACCGGTCAGTATGGAAAGGGTAGAACGCTTGCTTTCGCTACTGATCCAGCTCCTCACTGGGGTCGCGGAATGGTTGAATGGAAGGATTACGGTCAATTCTGGGTAAATGTGGTGAAGTGGCTCGGAGGCAAATAGTCATGAAAAAGATAATCAATTCAACTGACAATTTGATCACGGAAATGCTCGATGGAATTGTTATGGCCTTTCCTGAGGATTTCAAGAGAGTTGAAGGCTACGACAAAGCCTTGATCACTCCAA
>Ga0209164_1001976_pt1 | contig 23614 bp, 16 predicted proteins | sample MTBNYHSulfiMetaG_FD_187458 | JGI IMG/M metagenome (GOLD analysis project Ga0209164, IMG submission 187458) | Enrichment culture microbial communities from rom New York Harbor, USA that are MTBE-degrading - MTBE-NYH (New York Harbor Sulfidogenic)... | ecosystem: Environmental > Aquatic > Marine >... | reverse complement strand
AGTCAGCCGGGGGCATCCAGGAGTCTGAGTATGGGAAGAGAATCCAATTGCTCAGATTCCTCACAGCTGTGACTGGATTCCGCCCCGGTTTTCACCGGGGTGACGGGCCGGAATGACGGGATAATAAGTATCGTTGTAGGGTTAAATTCCCTAACCCTTGACGGGGGAGGGTTAGAGCCTGCCCCGTACTCGATACGCGGGTGGGGGTGATAAGTGCTTGAAAATATTCAGACAGCATTCTTCAGACTACCCCCTCCCCCAGCCCCTCCCACCCCCGCCAAAAAAGGCGGGATCTTCGACAAGGGAGGAGAGTTTATGGATGGAAACTATCTAGTATTTGGTTTCATTGGTCTCCAAAATATATGGAACTTGTTTCGCAATACATTACATGGAAATACATCCAACCCGTCATGCCGGTGGAAACCGGCATCCAGAAGAGAGCTCCAAGACCTTTGACCCTGGATTCGGGCTTCGCGACGCGGCATAGCGCCGCTTCGGCGCGACGACGGTTCGCCGGAATGACGAAAGGCCTCAAGTGTCCGTCATTCCGGTGAATCCCGGACCGGGGTCCGGGACAGGCGCCGGAATCCAGTATTTTCAGAAGGCGCACGGATCCCGCCCCGGTTTTCACCGGGGTGACGCGCCGGGATGACGGTGTTTGGAAATATCGATGACTTGTGTAATTAGGCACTAGACCTCGGCCAAAGGGGTTGGGGAGAAATGGAAACGGCTCGCTGTTTCCCCCCGCCGCCGGTTCCGCAAAGAGGATCAGATAAACTTCTCGATGGTCGCCTCTTTTCGGAGTTCCTGGATGTAACTCTGGACTTCCTGGCGCATCTTTGCCTTTTTCAAATGTTCGGTCAGCCGTTCTTTCACATCGTTGTAAGCGACGGCGCTCTCGGGCCTCTTGTCCAAGACCTTGATGAGGTGGTAACCGAACTGGGTCTCCACTACCCCGCTGACCTGGTTCGGTGCGAGGGCAAATGCCGCATCCTCGAAAGGCTTCACCATCTTGCCGCGCTCGAAGTATCCCAGGTCGCCGCCCCGGCTGCTGCTGGGGCATTGCGAGTACTCCTTTGCCATCGCGGCGAAGTCCTCGCCTTTTTTCAGTTTCTTCTGGATGCTTTCGATTTTTTTTCGCGCCTCGGCCTTCTGATCGCCGCCGGCAGAAGGGTCCACTTTCACCAGGATGTGGCTCGCCTTCACCTGCTCCCCCCTTTTGAACAAGGCGGGATGCTCGTCATAGAATTTCTTGCTTTCGGCATCTGTAACCGTCATCTTCCCGGCTAACTCGTCTTTGAGCAGCGCGTCAATCGCGAGGTTCTTCTTCATCTTCCGTTTCATCTCCTCTTCGGTGACCTCCATGGCGGCAATCGCCTTCTTATAGGCGTCTTCGTCCTGAAACCGACCCTTGATGCTTTCCATCTTCCCGTCGAGATCCTTCGCGTCGACTTTGACGCCGCTTTTCTGGCTCTTCTGGTAAAGCAGCTCCTGGGCAATCAGGCTTTCCAGGATTTCATTCTTGATCGCCGGTATCTGCGCATCCTGCACCTGGCGGCCCTCCCGCGCCATACGGTTCATGAGGAGATCCACTTCGTGGTCTAAAGTTTTAACCGTGATGACGGTGCCATTGACGCTTGCGGCCTTGTCGGGGCCGGGATGCTGGCTCTGCGCCGGGAGAATGCCGGGAAATAGGAAGAGCGCCATGAGGATGACAATCGTCGAAAATTGGAATCGATTTCCGAGGTTCATGATCATTTTCCTTTCTTTGGCAACCCGTCTGCGAGCCGATCGTGTAAAGGCCTGGGGCATAAAACACCGCCGCCGACTGCAGCGCAAAGCCGCCGGTTGTTTTAATCAGGGCCACGCTTGTCCAAAATCGATATTTGTTTGGACAGCACTTTGATGAAAGTCTTTTCTGGCGAAGGATCTCCTTAACCTCCCCCCTTTGAAAAAGCGGCTCGACATGAGCTCGCCGAAGGTGGGGATCGAGGGGGATTCTATCTTCCCCCTTTGACAAAGGGGGACCGAGGGGGATTTTAAGAACGTTCGTGAAATCCCCCCACTCCCCCCTTTTAAATAAAGGGGTGATTGCATCATCTTCAAGGAATCAATGAAACCTGATTTTTCACTTTCGGATGCCAAGTTGAAAAACGAAGCACTTATCGATCAAAAACCCTGAATTTGGTTCTATCGTGGAAAACGATGAACCAGGTTGTTTTATACCATAAAAAGGCCGAATCGACAACCCCGCGCCCGCGGAACCGCCAGGCGCCTCGATTCCCTCTATTTTCTCTTTTGTTCGGCGCGCTTCGCATTGAACATCCTTATGGGGGAGCGACCCCAAAGAAGATCGGAGCAGTCGTGCCGGAGTGGCAGTGAGATTCTTAAAAACGCCCGGTCGGAGAAATCACGGTTTTAAACCCAGGATTTTCCGGGCATTCCTGAAAAGGAGCTTTTCCTGGACCTCTTTCGAAAACCATTTTTTGATGTTGGTCATCTCGGTGTCCAACGGGTAGGGAATATTCGGGGCGTCACTTCCATAAAGAATCCGGTCGGAGAGCCTCTCGATCCTTCTCAGGGAGGGGCGCTTGGGAAAATAATCCGCGAGGGTCATGGTGGTGTCCATCCAGAGGTTCCCATGCTCCTCCATGAGATCGAAAAACGCATCCGTCTCCTCGATACCAAGATGGGGGATGACGAGTTTAAGCCTTGGATAGCGCTTGAGGATCACCTTCACCCTCCTCAGCCCGGCAACGTTGAAGTTATCCACGCTGGGACCTTCGAGTATGGGGCCGTTTCCGCCGTGTAAGAGAAGAATCTTTCCGAGCTCTTCGATTTTCTCGTAAATGGGAAAGAACACAGGATCATCCACGGCCACACCCAGGACAATGACATGGAGTTTGAGACCATAGAATCCCCAATCCTCCAAACACTGGGTCAAAATCTCGTCCCGGTCTTCGTCAAGGGGGTGGACGGTCCCGAAGGGAATGACCTCGTGGTGCTTGCCGGCAAACCGACGAGTCCATTGGTTGAGCATCCGACTCATGCCCGGCTTGTGGGCGTAGTTGAGGAGGACCATCTTCGAAACACCGATGGATTTGAGTCTTTGGACCAGTTCATCGGCGGGGACCTTGTGTTGAATCACCCATGCATTCTCATCAAACCACTTCCAAATGGCGTGAAAAAGGCTTTCGGGGAAAAAATGGGTGTGGAAATCAACGACAGGAACCATGCCCGGTTTTTTAACCATCCCGGCACCTCTTTTCAAGGGGTTTCGATTCTTTTCGAAACAGGGGTAACGATAAATCGGCCGATGCCGTGTAACCTTTTTCGAGCAGCCGGCGACTCTAAGAGTAGAAGTTGAGGGTTCAGCTCCCGTCGTGCCATGGAGCACGCTGTGGGAGGGGAAAGGAGGGAACGCACATGCGTACGAGGAAAATTATCCGACTGGTGTTGGGCTTCACCATGCTCACAAGTTTCGCTTCCTTCACACAGGCGGCAGGAACACCGGAATCAGAGGAGAGTGCGATCGGCCGCACACCGCCACGGGTCTGCCTTACCGCGGGTGAGGTATCCTTCTGGCGTCCGGGGGCCGAGGACTGGACCCGGGCTCAGGTGAACACCCCCCTCGCCCCCGGGGACCTCCTCTATACAGGATCACAGGGCAAGCTGGAGATCCAGATCGGCTCCCGTGCCTTTGTGCGCGCAGGTCCGAACACCGAGCTTGGGCTGGAAAACCACGAGCCTGACTTTCTCCGGTTCAAGGTGACCGAAGGGAATGCGTCTTTCGACCTGCGCACCGTCGAGCCCGGAAGGACTGTGGAAGTAGGCACGCCGAACGCGGCCTTCACCATCGAGCATCAAGGCTACTACCGCGTGAATGTCACAGACGGAAGCACCTCATTCATCACACGCAGAGGCGGCCGGGCTTCGGTCGCTTATGCCGGCGCAACGGCCCTCCCCATGAATCCGAACGAAGAGGTGGTCATCGAGGGCACCGAGAGCCCCCGACTTGCCTCTTACCCCGCACGCGGGCTCGATGAGTGGGACAACTGGAATTATGCCCGCACGGACCAAATCCTGGGCGCGGCGAGTGCCCGTTACGTGTCTGCCGACGTTTACGGCTTAGAAGATCTCGACCACTACGGGACCTGGAGGGTCGTACCCACCTACGGGCCTGTGTGGGTGCCGAGAGAGGTGCCTTCCGGATGGGCGCCTTACAGCACGGGCGCCTGGATAATGGACCCTTACTACGGCTGGACCTGGGTGGACAACGCACCGTGGGGCTGGGCCCCCTATCATTACGGTCGCTGGGTCTTCGTGAACGATTTCTGGGCCTGGGCGCCCGGGCCGGTGCTGGTGAGGCCGGCTTACGCTCCCGCGCTTGTCGCGTTTTTGGGCGGGCCGAGTCTAGGAGTGAGCGTCAGGGTTGGCCTTGGGCCCGTGGTGGCCTGGGTGGCGCTCGGGTGGGGGGAGCCATGCGCGCCCTGGTGGGGCCCTGCCCACTTCAGACACCGGGCGTGGTGGGGCGGCTGGGGCGGCCCGCGCTTTGTGGATAAAAGGGTCGTGAGGAATACTACCGTAGTGAACGTGAAGGAAATCAAGATCTACCGCAATGTCGGCGTGAGAAACGCGGTGGTTGGAGTAAAAAAAGGTCACTTCGGCCGAGGACCTATAACTTCAGCCCGCGTCAAGAAGGTGGATGTGAAGAAGCTCAAACCCATTCAAAATGGCCCCCCGGTCAATCGGAGGCCTGCGAGCTTCGTACGGACAGAAAAGCGCGGCATCCGTCCCGCGGAGAAGATCAGCCGTGGATCGGTAGTCGCCAATCGTCCGCCGCAAGCCAGGGTAGAGTCATCACCCGGGAGAGATCGGAACACAGGAGAGCCCGGAGTGATCAGCCGAACGTCCCGCATCCTTCCCGCACCTGAGAAGCGGGAAACCGCCCCGGTGGCGCGCCAATCGAACTACGGGCGCAAAGAAGGCGTGCCCAAGACAAGCGACCCTGGAAGGCCGCCCGCGCCTCCCAAGGCTCAAAATCCTAGCCGCCCCGAGCGCGCACCTCAGGCGCCACCGTCCGTGATCCCAAAGGCGCCGCTTCCGAAGGAACAGGGGCCTCAAGTGGCCGGGCCACCGGCAGGAGGGTCCCGCACCCCTACTCGTCCCGGCGAGCCGGCCCCCCGGCCCCCGCGCGCACCGAAAGGTGAACACGCCAATCGCCTCTCTCCCGCCCAATCGGTCCGAGCGGAACTCACCCCAGCCCATGGCGCGACGTCAAGAGCCCGACCCTCCGGTCTCTCCGCGCAGAATACCGCGGAACGTGCCAGGAAAGCGCCCGGCCGACTGGACGCGAGCACCTCTGACCGCGCACCCAAAGCAAAGAAGGAGGCAACGTTTTTTGAAAAGAACCGGGGGAAGCCCCAATTCAATGGCAGGAATTCGCGGCCAATCCTCGGGAAGAATAAGAATTCTTCCAGGAAACCCGAAAGACAATGAAATCTATTTCACGAAAGCAGGAACGATCGAAAACACATGTCCATCCGATTGTGGTCCGTGCCTGAATACAGCAAGCCGCTGGGCGAAAAGCCCCGTTTGATCCAAGAGGAAACTTCATGTAACTAACGGTATTCCCGGGGTTGAAAAAACCCGTTCCCATTTTGCCTGAAGCAGAACGACACGTAAGATCAGATACAAAGCCCTGAATTAGTCAGACTGCTGGCAATTCTATCTGCCTTCTGTGTTGGGCCAACAAAGACGGATATAACCGCTTTGATCCTTAAAAACGGCAGCTCAGCGCAAAGAACTGAACCCCCGTCTTCGATTCATTTGGGAGGAATGGGCGATTGAGCAGCCTTCTTCTTCCTCACTTGGGCATCGAACTTTCTCGTCATCTCAATGTTGGTCCCGGGCTCACAGATACCTGACGAATTCCCGATTGACCGAATCCCCAAGATATGACACCCTCTTTTGAGTCTGCCGGCCATCTCTTTCTCTATCCTAATTCAATGCCGGTAACAATTTTGCCATCATCGAATGTTGCCCTTTTGGTTATCTCCATGACCTCGCGGTCACGAACAAAATCAGGCCGAATATTTCCAGCCTCCCCAGAAGCATTGTAACAGTCAATACCCATTTCCCTATATCCGGGATCTGACTGAAGTTACTCATAGAGCTTACCATACCAAAGCCAGGTCCCACGTTTCCCATCGTGGCGGCAGAGCCGGAAAAAGCAGTGAGAATATCGACTCCCAAAGCCGTCAAAATCAGGCTGGAAACAAAAACAATTCCCAAGTAAAGCGTTATGTACAAGACACCTGCCTCCAAGGCATCATCGTGAACGACGACTCCGTCGATTTTCGGTGCAATCACAGCGTGAGGGTGCCTCATTTTGTTTATCATTCTGAGCAGGCCTTTCCAAAAGATGACAATGCGGTCGAACTTGATGCCGCCCGATGTCGACCCTGCACAGGCACATTGCAGGGTAAAAAAAATCATGACGAGTTTTGCAAGAGGAGGCCAGAGGGCCGTGTCAGTCGTGGCAAAACCCGTTGATGTTCCTAGGGAGACCACCTGGAATGCTGCGAAACGAAGGGCTTCATTCCAACTGGGAAAAGAATGTCCGTGCACGCTGAACGTTACAATGATCACACCGATGGCGAGGGCCAGGAGGTAATATCTCACGATGGAGGATCTCCACAGCCCTGCCACATTTCCCCGGACAGCTCCGAAGAGCAGTCCGAAGTGAAGCCCGGAAAGGACCATGAAAACGAGTATCACCATTTCCACGGAGATGCTTTGATAATGGGCGATACTGGCGTTTTTCGGTGAAAACCCGCCCGTTGCAATGGTTGCGAAGGAATGTGTCACCGCATCGTACCAGTTCATACCGCAAGCGAGCAATCCAATGGCTTCACAGACCGTTAACCCCGTATAAACAATCGCCAATATTTTCACGGTCTCTCTTGTGCTGCGACGAAAATTTTCCATGGCAAGGGATGACATTTCTGTTCGATAGAGCACCATGCCGGTTCTTCCCATGGCCGGTAAAACCGAGAGCGCAAAGATGATGATGCCTATGCCCCCGATCCAGTGAGTAGCGGACCGCCAGAACAGCAATCCGAGCGGCAGGACCTCGATGTTTTTTATGATGGAAGATCCCGTGGTCGTGAAGCCTGATACACTCTCAAACCAGGCGTTTGTTAGCGTAAAATCTCTTCCCCAGAGCACATAGGGCAATGAGCCGACCAAGCAGGAAAGAAGCCAACTACATATGACCACAAAGAACCCTTCCTTGTTGCTGATATCCTTCGGAGCTGGAACGAAAATGAGAGGGAAAACACCAAATAGAGCCGATATGACTGCACTATAAAGGAGAGGCAGTAATGCTGAATCCGAATAGAAGGCTGAAATAATGGAAGATATAGCCAGGAAGAGAGCATCAAAAACAAGGATAAGGCCCGAATACCTGAGTATTATGGCTGGTCTCATTAGGATGCCTGACGTTTGCAAGATTGGGCTATAAGGTTGCCAATCGCACGGGCGAGGTGCTGGAGTTCGTCCTTGGTTTCGACTTCGAGCTGAAAGGGCTCATTGGTTTTCAGGAATTGCTGAACCGAATTGGTCATGTTGATGATGGGGCTAACCATGTAATGATTGACAAAGTAGTTGAAAATAACGGTGAAAATCAGCGCCGATAAAATGGCGACAACTCCCGGAATAACAGCTCTATGAGCCTTGTCCCTCACCTGGGTACCGGTCTCGTACATCACCTGAGCATTCAAGGCCCTGAGTCTGCTAACGGTTATCTTCACCCTTTGGAATGCTCCATGGGCTTCTTGAAAATACCAGTCGAGATTTTTTTCCCGGCTCGTCCCTACAATGGGTCTGATCCAGAGCTCTTTATAAGCCCTATAGGCTTTCTGAATTTCAGCAATATAGGTTTCTTCGCCCGGCACTGTAACGTTGTTTTCGGCGATACGGAATGCCACCTGAAATGATCGATCTGCGGAGTCAATAATCTCTCGCCCCTGCTTCCAGTTGCCGGAAAGAAGCAGGAGGACGGCGCTGTCTTCTCTTTCCAGGGCCTCCGTCATTGAATTAGCAGCATTTATACTCTTGTAGTTATCATCAAGAAGCCTTTGGACGGACGATCCCACTGTTCTCAGTTCATAGATCGACCAAGCCCCGGCCAAAAGCAGCATAGTTGCTAGGATCAAGAACCCAAAGAGGATTTTTTTGCGTATTCCCATGTAGATACCCCCTCACGTAGGACTTCTCGGCCGCTTCGTTCCCCTCTCCGAATACTATTTTCCTGGGCAAGCCCTGGGGAAGAACTCAAACAAAAAGCGATCATTCTTCCTGGGCTAGCAGTCGAATGAAATTCCCGGGATCATCCCATATTCCTCCTAATTGGTCACCGGGAATTTGTGGTATTCGATCTCGCATTGAAATGTTCCGTCATCAGCCTTTCCCAAGCTTACCAAATAATCCTGAATTTTCGAGGCCTTCCTCTCGATCCACAATACCGGGTCGCAAGGGTAACCTGTTGGATGCCGAAAATCAAGTTGGATATTGCTCCGGTATTGTTAATGAAATCGGCCAATGAATATTCGCCTATCCGATAATTATATTTGAACACATGGCGTGAGAGATGTGAGATGAGTTTCGGGAAATGGGCATCCTTCTCGAAGCAGTGGTTGGACTCGATCATCGTTCAATGGTTCAGGCCGTATTCCCATAATTGCGATAGGTTCTCGTGTGGTCAGTCCTCACCCCTCATCTGAGCCAAAATTTGCTCCAGTGCGGCCTGGTTGGGAGCAATAGCAGGGGTAGAATGTGGAACCGTCTCAAACAACTCCAGAAATTGTTTTGTCTTTCCTGTTGCCGGCGGCAAATGCCCAGAAAGGATTATCTTCGGTGTAATCTGACGAATTCTGTCCAGCGCTTGACTGAAATCACTTGGCTTAACCATATGAACCCATGGGTTGTCCAAGCTGGCCCATTCGGCCATGCCTTGAGCCAGATCTCCTTCGGAAACATCATCGGCACTTTGCGCCGGTGACGGGATGATGGCGCCGAAGCAATCGGCGGAAAAGAAACCTTCCGATTTGTCATCAAAGACGGCGATGGTAGTGGGATTATCGAACAAAGGTGGTCTCACTGCGGTCAGCTTACGATCCCCTACATTAATACTGTCTCCCGGATTCAGCCAGTAAACTCGATCCATGGGTACCGGCCAAGCTGTACTCATCCTCAGCACGGCAAGGGAGTAGGCCGCAAGCCGCGCACTGGGAGCTGCTTCAAGGATCTTTTGAAGGTTACCGGTATGATCCGCATCATCATGAGTGAGCCACACCCACTTCAAGTCGAGAGGATCGATGACCGACTCCAGAGCCTTCATAAACTCCTCGCTGTCTATGCCCATTCCCGTATCAATGAGGACGGGCTCCTTTGCCTTGATGACGAAGGCATTGACTGCAAGGAATCCCGCTCCTGGAACCGGAAAATGTGAAGGAAGAATAGCTATATCTGGCATCGCTTGATATGGTTTATCCATTGGAAACTCCTCCTTTCGTGGCTTCCAACTCAAATTTCCCTCTCATTACGATCATTAAGGTGAGCGAAGGAATCCAATCTTCGACACTCTTCGTAAAGTTGTCGGTCTTAGAATCCCACGTTTTTTCAGAAACCCTTAGCACTCAGTCGAAGCAGATGTATTGAGAATATGCAGCTTCAGTTAGTTTTGCGGATACCGGTCTGAACCATCTTCTTGCCAAGATAGCTGTGATGAGGTATATACTTCACCTTCCGTTAATTTAAATGAGGTTAAGATCCAAATATAGATATCACTATTCGTTGCGGAAATATTCTTAAAACTAATTGCTAAATTCCTTAAATCTATCTTCACCTATTTATCAGTAAACTGGGACGAGGGAATAACCTCTAGCCTGATAGCCGATCTCTGAAATCCAACCGTTCGGTACTTTTTTTATTTCGGATTGAATCGATGCCTGGTCGACCCCAAAATAATTTACTGCAGCAAGACATACCTCAAAATCAATGCCATCCTTGGACATCTTAGAAATGGTATCGGCGATCTCCTTGAGATATTCCTGCTCTTCAGCACTGAATTCAGCTCGATTACTGGAAATTAACTTGACGGCACTCCCGATGAAGACAACCACAAAGACGGGATTTTTATTCATAGCCACAAGCTGTCTGTAGGTATCATGGATAAGCTTTATATGGACGGCCGCGATCTTGGGAATCCCGTCTCTCATATCAAAAATGACATTGGCATTGTTGACCCCCTTCATGCCCTCATATTGCTCTGCAGATGTAAATGAGAGGCACAAAAATACCAAAAAAAACACCACTAGAGATACCAGAAGTATTTTTCTTCGATACGTTTCCATCTTCCGCCCTCCTCTTCCTACGATACTTTATTCCTTTAGATGTGTTCTTTTTGCCCGAAGCCCTTTCACGAAAGTTCCTCGGCTTGGCCTATAGAGTTTGGCCAAGAGCGTTAGAGCATGGCCGATGACTGCCTGCAGTCTTTATCCCGGCAGATGTTTTCGACTGGGTGCATTCCCTGTTTGTTCTCATGCGCCGTCTAATGGCCTGCGGCGATTCTTGTTCTGATAGGCTACAAAGACGCGAGCAAAGGCTCCATTGTAAATACTTCCTGGTGTTGTGTCCCAGAAATACGTTGGCGAGCTCCTTCATGTTTCCCCTCCCCTTGCCCTAGCCACTTACGACTTGTCGAGTTGAACTTTTACCGGCGCAGACTTCGTGATCGTGTTAAACACCGGGGAATAATTCTGTGCCATTTTCACCATTTCCGGATTTTGCTTGATGAGATCAAGCGTGGCGAAGAGCTGATCGATGTTAACACCGTTTACGAATTTGCTTTCTTTTTTTGCTTCCATTTGTTCATCTCTTTTTGGTTTCATGGATCTTTCTTGATAATGTCGCAAAATATATTGGAAAAATAGAGATTGCCATGGAGGAAATCATGTATTTTTTGGTACAGGAAAGGAGTACTCCTGACTGATTCCGACTCCATGTTTGGGGATGTATGCATGCTACCAACTGTCTCCGAAGTTCCCAGGAAAAGGATTCCTCCAGGCTCCAATGAATAATGGAGGATGGGAAGCAGCCTCTGCTGCAGGTTGTAGGTTACCTCTCCAGGGTTCTGAACCAAGGCCAAGAGAGGCGGGAAATTTCTATCAATGAGCACCTGGCCGAAGTTTTTGAGCATCCGAAAAGAAGAGGACTTGACATCTCATGGGGTATGTATTTATAGTCACCGAACGATTCAGCGGGCGGAAAGGGCCTTCAAAGAAGCCCCAAAGGGGGCGGAAAAACTCTCATGCCAAATCGCTGAAGCCGCCAACAGCCCCCGTAGCTCAGGTGGATAGAGCACCAGATTCCTAATCTGGGTGCCGCGTGTTCGAGTCACGCCGGGGGCACCACATTTAAGCCAAACTTATCAAAAGGTTCCATTCAGTCCTCCACTCAAGGGCTTCCCTGTGGACCGATGTCCAGGGATTCGAGGGAGCCGTGGAAGACGGTGCCCTTGAAAACCTTGAGCATGTCCGTGCCGAAGTAGAGGGCCATGAGTTCGGTGAGGCTGAAGGGGATGGGGATGTGGCGTTTAAGGATGTAGATTGGGAATCCCGCCGCCTGCAGGGCCTCCTGATCCCCGTACAAAGTCCGAGGGTGAAAGAGGTTTAAAAGGAATACTGCGCCTCGCGTTAATCGCAAAAAAAATTGCAATAGTTGCAACTGCGGTCAGGCAATTCCCTCAGCGCAAAGAGATCTCAAGGCTCTTTCCCAGGGCCTTTGCCACCTTCTGAATCGTGGAAAGCTTGATATCCTCAGCATGATTCTCAATGCGCGAGATAGCCGTTTTCCTGGTACCGACCCGCGAGGCGAGTTGTTCCTGGGTTAAACCGGCATCCTCTCTGGCCTTCCTGAGAATGATCCCAATCTTGAAGTCCCTATATCCCTCATCAAACCCTTTGGCAAACTCAGGGTCCGCTTTCTTCCTCTTTTTTATGTAACGATCAAGGTCGTTCATGTTCACCTCCTCCTTGCCAAGCAATCCCTGCGATACTTCTCAGCCGGCTTGATTTCGCTGAGATCTGTTCGCTGGGACTTTTTGGCATAACCATTCGTAAGCACCAGAATGTCACCATTTGTGAAAAAACCGTATATTCTGATAGCCTTGGACTGTGTTCTTACTCTGCATTCCCATATCTCATCGCTGCCTGCGAGCTTCTTGAAGTACTGCGAAGGAACTCGGTCGATCTCCTGGATGAGTTTTAGCACTCACAATATTTTTTGCGTGTCTTTAGATGTGAGGGAATCCAGGAACTACTCGACTGGGCGCTTTCCGGTTTCCGTCATGTAGAATACAATGTTCCGAGGCATGGCCAAAGTTAACATGCATGTTAACGCGTGTCAATTGCATTTGCCACCTGGTCCATATGTGCATATTTCAGAGTGAAGCGGCCGGACCTGGTGGTGAATCAAAATTTTCGAGCGTAGCAACGTATTCCCGAAGGAGGCGAAATCGAGCAGCATCCTAGAAGTGGGGAATCGGCGAGCTTGGGAATTGCGCAAGGGCGGTAACCACCAAATATCCTTGCCGCGGTCGGACACGGTTTCTCCGCTTTTCCGGTTCGCTCTCATCATTCGCAAAAGGGGCTGGGTTGGCGGCGGCCGGCGGCTAGGCGGTCTTCTGGCTCTTGTATTCTTCCTTCAGTTTGTTTTAGCCCGGATCAATCCCCTTCATTTAAACCTCTTGACCTTTATTACTTATTTGCGTATGATTGTTTCGATATTTGGAACCCGCTTGGATGGCCGTTAGAGATCTGCAAAAAAAATAGGCGTGATCGAGGAGTTTATTAAGGCACCAAGGCTCCGGACTTTACTTATTCAAGGCTCCATTTTCCCTGGGCAAGGAGCTTGGGGGTTTTCTTTGCCTGATTTTCAAGTGGTGAGGCCTCTAATTCTTGTTGTGCCCCGGATTCCCTGTCGGCTAACGCTTGGCTATGGAACCTTTACATAGGAAGGCCGGTCCGGGGTCTTGTCCGGTAAGCTTTGAGCTGCCGAAAGGGAACGGGTAAAGTTTCCAGTTCATTCCGCGTTGTGAATTCTTTTTTCTTGGAAACACTTTTGACCGGATCTGACAAAACGTGGGTTTATAATGAAATTTGTTGAATGAAGGCCCTGCCCCACTTTTTTTACAATACCCTCGATCTGTGAGGAGGATGATCGCCATGGACGTGTTCGACCTTCGCGACCGTCTCGTTACAGACTACGCCAGTTACACGCGAAGCTTTATCAAGATTGCAGATCCTCGCATTTCAGCCAGGGTGGAATCTGAACTGAACGCAGGTGCATTCTGGCCTGAACCGCTGCTCCAGCTCAACCCGAACTTCCTTCCCGGGGAAACGGTTGACGACCTGGTCGATCAGGGCGCTCTTCACAGGGAATGCAAGAAGATATTCAGGATCGACAAGTCAGACACCGACCCGGCCGGCAAACAACTCCTGCTTCATACCCATCAGAGGGAGGCAATCCTCAAGGCAAAAGAGGGCAAGTCGTATGTGTTAACGAGTGGGACAGGATCCGGCAAAAGCTTGACCTACATCGTGCCTATTGTTGACCACGTGCTCAGGCAAGGTTCCGGACGCGGCATTCAGGGGATCGTCGTGTACCCCATGAACGCCTTGGCCAACAGTCAGTGCGAGGAGCTGAAGAAATTCCTGGAGGTGGGGTATCCGGAAGGTCGGGCACCTGTTCGGTTCGCCCGCTTCACGGGACAGGAAAAAACAGACGAGCGCGAGGCGATTCGGAGCAATCCTCCCGACATCTTGCTTACCAATTACATGATGCTGGAGTTGTTGCTGACCCGGAGTGAAGACCGTGAACTGGTGCGTGCCGCACAGGGATTGCGTTTTCTCGTATTCGATGAGTTCCACACTTACCGAGGACGGCAAGGCGCGGATGTGGCGCTGCTGATTCGCCGCTGCCGTCTAGCATTCGGCGGGCACGACATCCTCTGTATCGGCACATCGGCCACCATGACGAGCGAAGGAACCTCCGAGAATCAAAAACGTGAGGTGGCAAAAGTCGCCCAAGGACTCTTCGGTGTTCCCTTTGATTCGGCTCAGGTCCTGGGAGAGACGCTTGAGCGGGCAACCGCGGAGGTGGATTTCAAGGACCCGATGGTCATTCGATCCCTCCGCGAGGCGATTGAAAAGGGCGTTCCTCCGGAAAACTACGAAGCCTTCCGTCTTCATCCCTTAGCCTCATGGATCGAATCAGCCTTTGGGGTACGAACCGAAGAAGGGAGCGGTCGGCTCGTTAGGCAAGCCCCAAAACGCGTACAAGGTGAGGGGAGCGTCGCGGAGGAGCTTGCGGCTCTGACATACGCGGAGACGGCGCGGTGCGCTGAGGTTTTGCGACGATTCCTGCTCAAAGGTTCAGGATTACGTCGAAGCCCTTCGAGCCGCTTTCCCATCTTCGCTTTCCGTCTTCATCAATTCTTCACTCGGGGTGATACGGTTTGGTCGACAATAGAACCGGAGAATGCGCGCCATCTGGAAATGTCTAAGAAGGTTTCAAAGCCCGGGGAGCCGGACAAAGCGCTCTTTCCTCTCGTATTCTGCACACAGTGCGGCACTGCCTACTACCGGGTTAAAGTGGTGTCCGATGAACACGGCAAGTATCTGCTCCCCAGGGAGGACCGCAGGGAACAGAATGAGGACGGCAGCGGCGATGCCTACCTGTATCTTTCGTCTTCTGCGCTCTGGCCTCGCAGGGAGGGAGCCGAATTCCTGGAGCGCGTGCCGGGGTTTATGAAAGAGACCACCCCCCAGGGGGTTGAACGCATCCGACCCGACGGGAGAAAAGATCTTCCGGAACCTGTTTTTGTGGATGCCAGCGGTCGTATCGTCTCCGAAGGCCAAGGCTGCGATGCCGCTCTGATTCACGGCAACTTCCTTTTCTGTCTTGAACCTTCCTGCGGTGTCGCTTACACTAAGAGCCAAAAGGCCGAACGCCCCAAACTGGCGACCCTCGGGGTGGACAACCGGAGCACGGCCACTACGATTCTGGCGGTTCGCTCCCTGATCGAGATGCAGGGCGACCGTGATTTGAAGGCCGAGGCCCGCAAGCTTTTGAGCTTCACCGACAACCGGCAGGACGCCTCGCTGCAGGCGGGACACTTTAATGATTTTGCCCAGGTCGCTTTGCTGCGCTCGGCCCTTCATAAGGCGACCCGGGCCAAGGGAACATCCGGTTTGACCCACCACGAGCTTTCGCGCAGCATCTTTGATTCCATGCAGCTTCCATTCGACGAGTATGCCGCAGACTCGGAGGTGCGAGGTCCGGCGCGAAACGCCACGAACGATGCCCTTCGACGCGTCATTGACTATCACCTTTATCGCGATCTAAAGCGGGGCTGGCGCGTCACGGCGCCCAACCTGGAAGACTGCGGCCTGCTTTCCTTCGGCTACGACGGGCTGAGCGGTAAGGAGGGTCTTCTGGAAGAACGGGAACTTTGGGAGGCGGGCTTTGCCATTCGGACGGACCGGAGCAGCGAGGATTTCATTGAAACACCTGAGCCGTTGCGCACTTGCCCGCCCGAGGTGCGCGAGGAACTTCTTCGCACCCTCCTCGATCTCTTGCGCCGTTCCCTGGCGATCAAGGTCGATGTGCTGGATCCACAAAAACAGCTCGACCTTGTGGAGCAGACAAAGCCCCGGCTGCGTGAAGATACCATGTGGTACCTGGAAGATCCTCAAGAGCTGGTCAAGTCCGAGGTGGCCTACCCCCGGCCCAAAAGACGGGAAGAACGAACAGGGTTCTTCGTTTCCTCCTATGGGGGGTACGGCCGCTACCTCAGGCGCACGCTCCTGCCTCACGTTGCTCCAGGAAAATCCTTTGGCCGGTCTGAGGTCGATCAGACCATCCGCTTTTTGCTGCTTGCATTGAAGCGCTACGGCATCGTGGAGCAGGTCCGAGGCGGGCAAGACGGCAGGGACCCCGGCTACCAAATCAATGCGGATGCCCTTCGCTGGCTGCCGGCCGACGGAGACATCCGACCCATTGACCGGACGCGCTTGTTGGAAGCCGGTGAAATTCCTCCCGAGGTCAACCGGTATTTTCTGGAGTGTTATCGGCGTTTCGTTGATCTGAAGTGTCTTCTCGAAGCCCGAGAGCATACCGCACAGGTCACACCCGAAGACCGCGAGATACGGGAAGAGCGCTTCCGCAGAGGCGCTGAACCCGGCGGACTCCCCCTGCTTTTCTGCTCACCCACCATGGAGTTGGGTGTGGACATCGCACAGCTCAACCTGGTTAATCTCCGCAACGTGCCGCCCACACCCGCAAACTATGCCCAGCGGAGCGGGCGGGCAGGCCGGGGCGGCCAACCGGCTCTTGTTTACACCTACTGTGCAGGCCGGAGCCCTCACGATCAGTACTTCTTCCGTGAACCGAATCAAATGGTCGGGGGCGCCGTCGTTCCCCCCCGCATCGACATCTGCAATCGGGATCTGGTGCGATCCCACATCCACGCCATCTGGATGGAAGTGGCCAAGCCTGATCTCGGCAAGACGCTCACTAGCGTGCTTGATCTCACCCCTTCAGATGGAAGGCTCCCCCTGCCTGTTAAGATCTCAATGCTGTCGGACCTGAGGAATCCGGCTTGGCGGGCTTCCGCTCTCACCAAATCCAATGATCTCGTCGCCACCATCAGGGACGAGCTTTCTTCCGCTCTCTGGTTCCACGAGAACTGGATCAAGGAGGTGCTCGATCAGATTGAGCGGTCTTTCGATGCGGCCTGCGAACGCTGGCGAAGCCTCTATCGTGCAGCCGTCCGGCAGAGGGAACTCCATCACAAGATCATCGGTGACCACGCTCGCCCTGACAGTGAACGCAATCACTCCCGTCGCCTCCGCGCCCAGGCTGAAAGCCAGATACGCCTGCTCACTGAGGCCGAAGGAATCTACGAAGGAGACTTTTACTCCTACCGGTATTTTGCCACCGAAGGCTTCCTGCCCGGGTACAACTTTCCAAGATTGCCCATTTCCGCCTATGTGCCGGGCCGGAGGCGCCTCAAAGGGCGGGACGATTTCGTCTCACGGCCACGCTTTCTGGCGATCTCCGAGTTCGGCCCTCGCGCTCTTATCTATCACGAAGGTGCTCGCTACCGGGTATACAAGGTGAACCTCGACTTCGGCTCCGATGACATCGAGGCGACCCACGATCTGGTAACGGCCACCATGAAGCACTGTCCCAAGTGCGGTTATGCCCATCTGGAACAGGGAAGCAGCTTTTCAGACCTCTGCGATCGTTGCGGGGCAAGCCTCGACGGCCCTGCGAAGATGGACAGCCTCGTCCACTTGCAGAACGTGAGCCTTAAGCTGGCCCAGCGCATTACCTGCGACGAGGAAGAGCGGCAGCGATTTGGTTACAGGATTGTCACGGCCTACCGGTTCCCCGAGATCGGAGGCAAGCTTGACCGCAAGGACGCCGAGGTCTTCTGCGGCGAGACGCTGGCCCTCACGCTCAACTACGGCGACTCGACCGACCTTTTTCGCATCAACCTGGGCTGGGCCAACCAGCGGGCGGGCCAGCCCCTGGGCTTCAATCTCGACCTTGAGCGCGGGTACTGGTCCAAGAACCAGGCCGATGAGGAGGACAGGGAAGATGCCACAACCCAGGGGCGATCCCAACGGGTGGTACCCTATGTCACGGACACGAAGAACGCGCTGCTCATGCGCTTTGAGCCCCCTAGGACGGTCCCGGAAACAGCGAGCCTGCAAGCGGCCTTCAAGGAAGCCATCCAAAAGCATTTCCAGATCGAGCCAAGGGAGCTGGCCTGTGAGTCCATGCCTTCCCCGCAGGACCGCGGGGAGATCCTTTTCTACGAGGCCTCAGAAGGGGGCGCGGGTGTGCTGCGCCAGATTGTCGAGGACCCCTCAGTTCTGCCCGCGTTGGCCCGGAGCGCCTTGGAGATCTGTCACTTTGACCCGGCCACCCTCGAGGACAAGGAAGCTTCCACCTGCGGCAAGGCCTGCTACGCCTGCCTGCTCGACTACATGAACCAGCCCGATCACAAGGACCTGGACCGATATCTCATCCGAGATTTATTATTCGAGCTTTCGCGGGCTACGTGCAGGCCCTCGGGCGGCGCCGGGTCAAGGGCCGAGCGTATGGCTGCCCTGCGGAAGCGCTGCGACAGCGAACTCGAAAAACGGTGGCTTGACCTTGTGGACAGGCTCATGCTGAAACTCCCGAGCGACGCCCAGTATCTTATCGAGGCATGCTCTACCCGGCCGGATTTCTATTACGGGGAGTGCAATGCCGCGGTCTACATCGACGGGCCGCCCCACGATGAGCCGGAGCAAATCCGCCATGACGAGGCCATTACCCGGGAATTGATGGAAAGCGGCTACATCGTGATCCGTTTTCATCACAAGGCCGATTGGAAAGACCTATTCGGCCGCCACCCGGATATTTTCGGGAGACCCCAACCATGAGCGCCGCAGCCCTATCCAAACCAGGAACCCTGATCCATGCGAGGGGCCGCGAGTGGGTTGTCCTGCCTGATTCCACGGATGAGATCCTGATCGCCCGGCCTGTGGGGGGCCTGGATGAGGAAATCGCAGGCATCCTGACAGCTGTCGAACACGTCGACTCGAGCGCATTTAAACTCCCTACCCCTGCCGATCTGGGCGACTTCGCCTCAGGCAGGCTCCTGCGCGATGCAGCGCGACTGTCCACCAGGGCGGCTGCAGGGCCTTTCCGCTCCTTCGCTCGAATTACCGCAGAGCCCAGGCCCTACCAGCTCGTACCGCTTATGATGGCGCTCCGGCTCGACCCGGTGCGGTTGCTCATTGCAGACGATGTCGGAATCGGCAAAACGATCGAGGCGGCCCTGATCGCCCGTGAACTCCTGGACCGGGGCGAGATCCAGAGGCTTGCCGTGCTCTGCCCTCCCCAGCTCGCGGAGCAGTGGCAGCGTGAACTGGCCCAGAAATTCCACATTGACTCGGAGCTGGTGCTCTCCGGCACGATCCAGCGTTTGGAGCGTGACCTGCCCCTGGGCGTTTCCGTTTTCGACCGTCACCGATTCACCGTCGTCTCCACGGATTTCATCAAGAGCCCGCGGCGGGCCGAAGACTTCATCCTCAAGTGCCCCGAGTTCGTCATTGTGGACGAGGCCCATGGCTGTACCCTGGCCGAAGGGGTCGGCCGAGGCCGCCAGCAGCGCTTTGACCTCCTGCGCCGCGTTGCAGCCGACGAGACCCGGCACATCCTGCTCGTGACTGCAACCCCCCACAGCGGCAAGGAGGAAGCGTTTCGTTCACTCCTAAGCCTGCTCCAGGCGGAGTTTGCCGATCTCCCCGCCGATCTCGACAAGGCGGGGCGGGAAGGCATCCGCCGCAAGCTGGCGCGCTACCTGGTTCAAAGGCGCCGCGCCGACATCCGCCACTACCTCAATACCGACACGGCCTTCCCGAAAAGATATGACAAAACGCCGGAGCCGACTTACACCTTCAGCAAAGAGTACCGGGCGCTTTTTGACGACATCCTCTCCTTTGCCCACGACTACGTCTCCGCAGAAGACGGCGGGCAGCGCAGGCGCCGTGTGCGGTATTGGTCGGCGCTGGCTCTCCTGCGCAGTGTTTCTTCAAGCCCTGCTGCTGCGGCAGCGACCCTTCGTAACCGGGCTGCCGTGGACGAAGCCCCGGATGGAGAAGTGGATGAGGTTGGTCGCCGGACCGTTCTCGATCAAGATGACACGGACGATGTGGCGGTCCTTGATTTCAGCCCTGGATCGGATACGGAAGCAGGGGCCGCAGGCACCCGCCGCAAAATGCTCGATTTCGCCCGCCGGGCCGAAGCCATTCCCTTTGAAGCCGACCACAAGCTCCAGGGAGCCGTCCGCGAGGTAAAGGATTTGCTCAAGGAAGGGTTCCGGCCTGCTGTCTTCTGCCGGTTCGTGGACACGGCCGATTATGTGGCGCGTAACCTGCGCGAGGCGCTCACCAGGGTGCGGGTGGAATCGGTGACGGGACTCCTCCCGCCCGCCGAGCGCGAAGCACGCATCGAGGCCCTCGTGGCGGAACCCGGCCAGTATGTGCTTGTGTGCACCGACTGCCTTGCCGAAGGCATTAACCTTCAGGAGCATTTCAACGCAGTGGTGCACTACGATCTCGCCTGGAACCCCACCCGGCATGAACAGCGCGAGGGCCGCGTGGACCGCTTCGGTCAGAAGAAATCCGAGGTGCGCGTCGTGACCTATTACGGCGCCGACAACCCCATTGACGGAGTGATTCTCGATGTGCTCATCCGCAAACACAAACGCATCAAGAGCGACCTTGGAGTCACCGTGGCGGTGCCGGGATCGAGCGAGCAGATTGCGGAGACTCTTTTTGAGGGAGCCCTTTTCCGCGAGAAGACGGGTGCCGACCCAAAGCAGTTAAGGCTTGCCTTCATCGATGAAATGGAGCTTAAAAAGGAGGCTCTTCACGCCGAGTGGGAAAACGCACGGGACCGCGAGAAGGCGAGCCGTTCCCGCTTTGCCCAGCATACCCTGAGCCCCGAGGCCGTGGCCCTTGAACTCCAGAGCGTGCGGGCGGCCATAGGCGGGAGCGAAGATGTGGCACGTTTCTTTTATGCGGTCCTGCATGCCGCGGGCGTGCCGGTCGAGAACAAAGACAAGGCAGTGACGGTGCACATCAGCAAGGAGACGCCGCGAGCCGTTCGGCAGGCCGTCGGCCTTGACGAACCTTTCACAGGCCGGTTTGACCTGCCCCTTGGCGAAGGCGAAATTTACCTGGGCCGAACAAGCCCCATTGTGGAAGGGCTGGCCGGCTGGACCATCGACGAGGCCCTTGACCCTGTGGCCCGCGACGCAAAATCGGTAACCGCCCGCTGCGGCGTGATCTCCACCTCAGCCGTGAAGGCCCGCACCACACTCCTCGTGACCCGGTTCCGATACCATCTCCAGAGGGCCGGCGCGTCCTCGCAGGCCATCCTTTGTGAGGAGGTGGGGGCTCTTGCCTGCATGGGTCAGGCGGATGCGCCCAACTGGCTCACACCTGAAGAGGCCGAGCGGCTCCTTGAGGCCCGGCCGGAACGAAACCTCATTCCGACTGCCGTCGACCAGCAGATAGGTCTTCTCATGGAGGCGATCCCGAGGCTACAGGTTTCTTTGGCCTTTGTGGCCACGGAGCGGGCCTCTGCCCAGCTCGCAGCCCATGAGCGCGTGCGCGAATCCTTGCGGGCCAAAGGGCGCGTGACGATCCAGCCCGTGCTTCCGGTCGACATCCTGGGGGCTTATGTACTTGTCCCCATACCCCGGTCCGGAGGCCCACCATGAACCGTAATGACCTTCTTAGGATGGTTGCACTCGGCGAGGACTCGCGCCGGCAATTCAAGGTCGATGTTACAAACGCCGACTCTTTGGCTGCCGACCTGGTGGCTTTTTCGAACAGCAACGGCGGCACTCTCTTTATAGGCGTTACCGATGATGGTGCATTGAAAGGGCTGGACCCTGCGGATGTACGCCGTGTCAACCAGCTCATCGGCAACGCTGCAACACAGCATACGCGTAGCCCCATTTCCCCTACAACCCAAAACATTAAGGTAGGGTCCGGCCGTGTGGTCAGTCGTTGTCCTTACCGTCCCTGAAGGACTGGATAAACCCTATTTTGACCGCAATGGGGTCATTTGGGTCAAGGCAGGGAGTGACCGCCGCCGCATTCAGTCCAAGGAGGAATTGCGCCGCCTGTTCCAGATGACCGACCAGTTTCATGCCGATGAACTGCCCACCAAGGCGGGAATCGACAAGCTTGACAAATTGCGGTTCCGCGACTTTTTACGGGATGTGCACAAACAGGATTTTCCAGATTCCCGGAAGGATCTGATGAGGCTGCTTCAGAACATGAATCTGGCCACAGACGACGGACACCTCAATCTGGCGGCTGTTCTCATGTTCGTCGAACGACCGGAGTGGATCAAACCGCAGTTCGTAGTCAAGGCGATTCGTTATCCTGGAAAGACCATCCATGTCAGCGAATACGTGGACACAGAGGATTTCTCCGGACCCTTGCGCAAGGTGTTTGACGATTCCCTCGGTTTCATCATGAGAAACCTGCACAAGGTTCAAGCGGGACGCGGCGTAAATGCGCCGGGAGTGCCCGAAATTTCCGAGACGGTTTTTGAAGAACTGCTGGTCAATGCCCTGGTGCATAGGGATTACCTGGTGAGCGCCCCGATTCGGATCTTCGTCTTCGACGACCGGATCGAGATCATCAGCCCGGGCCACCTGCCCAACAACCTGACCGTCGAGAAGATCCGCCGCGGCAATTCTATTATACGAAATCCGATTCTTGTCTCCTACGTAGCCAAAGGGTTGTTGCCTTACCACGGCCTTGGTTCCGGTATCAAGAGGGCATTGGAGCAGTGGCCGCAAATCGACTTCATAGACGATCGAGAGGGATGTCTCTTCACCGCCACAGTTCATCGACCAGAAGAAGTCGAAAAGCGGGCACCAAGAGCGACCCAGTCACCGACCCAGTTTACCGACCCAGTCGATCGACTCATTCAAGCTTTAGGGGGCAAGGAACTTTCTTTCTCCGAACTGCGGGAGGCACTGAACCTCAAGCATCGCCACACCTTCAGGCAGAACTACCTGCGTCCGGCATTAGAGCGCGGAGTGATTGAGCACACCATCCCGGAAAAACCCAACAGCAGACACCAGAAATACCGGCTGACGCTCGCGGGAATGACCCTGTTGGCCGGTTTTGGCGGCACGGAAAACTAATGAAGCGAACCAATGATTTCCAGTCTATACGCTCCGAGGGAGGGCTCCTGCCCCCCGACTTGCTGCGGCGTGTGCTCGATCCCAGGGAGAAGCTCCCCGGAATCCTCCCCGAGGACTATGGCTTGCCCAAGGGTGAGCGGCTGAACGAAGTCATCACCCAGTCCTGGAATAGACTGCAAAAGCATTGGGCCGAGTTCCGTACAGCTACGGAAGCGAATGGACGGGGAGACCCGACATCTAATCATCCCCATTCGCCATTCGCTGCTCGCCATTCGCCGGGCGCCGAAGGCGCCCTTACGGGCTTGACCAACGAAAAGTGGACCCTCCCGCTGCTGCGCGAGCTGGGCTTCGGCCTCCTGCCCACAAGTGCAGGCCCAGAGGTCGGCGGGCGCACCTATGCCATCAACCGTTTCCTCGGACCGGTGCCCGTGCACTTGATAGGCTGTGGGCTGTCCCTTGATCGGCGCGCAGCGGGCGTACGAGGGGCCGCCGCCGCTAACCCGCACGGACTCGTACAGGAGTTCCTGAACCGCAGCCCCGGGAGCCTGTGGGGTATCGTCTCTAACGGCCTTCGCTTCCGGATCCTGCGCGACAACCAGGCTCTCTCGCGCCAGTCCTTCCTTGAGTTCGACTTTTCTTTGACAGTTGTAAAAAAGAAACTTTGTGATGTCGGGCACTTATCTCCCCTAAAAAAGTTCTTGGCACTACCCATTGCTCTTTGCCATATCAACAAAGCTCCCGGATGGTAGGAGGTAT
>Ga0209164_1001975_pt1 | contig 23629 bp, 21 predicted proteins | sample MTBNYHSulfiMetaG_FD_187458 | JGI IMG/M metagenome (GOLD analysis project Ga0209164, IMG submission 187458) | Enrichment culture microbial communities from rom New York Harbor, USA that are MTBE-degrading - MTBE-NYH (New York Harbor Sulfidogenic)... | ecosystem: Environmental > Aquatic > Marine >... | reverse complement strand
ATGCAGATGGTCGAAACGGATGGGACCTTTCAGACCCGGGCTATTACCACCGATGAGCCGATGGACGAGCATCGGGCCCGCGAGCTGATGGAATTGATCGCGGAGGGGACCCATATCTGCGGCGATCCCGGCGTGCAATATGATACCACTATCAATAAGTGGCATACCTGCCCCAATAGCGGCCCCATCAACGCCAGCAATCCCTGCAGCGAATATATGTTTATCGACGATTCCGCCTGCAATCTGGCCAGTCTCAATCTGATGAAGTTCCGACGGGCCGATGGAACCTTCGACGCAGCCTCGTTTGAACGAGCGGTGCGGATTATGATTATCGCCCAGGAACTGCTGGTGGACCACGGCAGCTATCCCACGGAGAAAATCACCCAAAATTCCCATGATTTCCGCCCCCTGGGGCTGGGGTACGCCAATCTGGGGTCGCTCGTAATGTCGCTGGGCCTGGCTTATGACAGCGAACAGGCCCGCAACCTGGCGGGGGCGATCTCGGCGATCATGACGGGAAGGGCCTATGCCGTAAGTGCGGAACTGGCGAAGGGCCTGGGAACCTTTGAATACTTTGAGCCTAATCGCGAGTCGATGCTGCGGGTAATCGCCATGCATCGTAACGCAGTCCGTGACATTGATATCAATAATTGCCCGGATTATCTGCTGCAGCGGGCCCGCCAGTGCTGGGACGAGGCTCTGCAACTGGGCAAGCTTCATGGTTATCGCAACGCCCAGGTCAGCGTTTTGGCCCCCACGGGAACCATCGGCTTTATGATGGACTGCGATACCACCGGCATTGAGCCGGATATCGCCCTGGTGAAGTACAAACTGCTGGCCGGCGGCGGTATGCTCAAGATTGTCAACAATACGGTGCGGCTGGCCCTGGAAAAGCTGGGTTATACACCGGAAAAGATATCCCATATTATCGAGACAATTGAACAAGATGATACCATCGAAACGGCGGAAATGCTGGATGAGAGGCATTTGCCGGTTTTTGATTGTGCCTTCAAGCCGGCCAAGGGACAACGATCGATTCATTACCTGGCCCATATCCGCATGATGGCGGCGGTCCAGTCCTTTATCTCCGGGGCCATCAGCAAAACGATAAATATGCCGCAAAGCAGCACTGTGGCAGAAATTATGTCAGCGTATATGACCGGCTGGAAGCTGGGGCTAAAGGCCCTGGCGATCTATCGTGACGGCTCGAAGCGATCCCAGCCGGTAACCACAAAAAAACAAACGCCATCTGAAGAAAAAACCGACTCGGCGGAATTGGCCCAGGATCCAGCCAACCGGCTGCAGCGTCGGCCCCAAAGGATCCGCCTGTCCGATACGCGAAACAGCATCACCCATAAATTCGACGTCGGCGGCCACGAAGGATACCTCACGGTGGGCTTGTATGAGGATGGTACGCCCGGCGAGCTGTTTATCACCATGGCCAAGGAGGGCAGCACCGTGGGCGGCCTGATGGACGCCTTTGGCACGTGCATCTCGATGGCCTTGCAATATGGCGTGCCGCTGGGTACCCTGGTGGATAAATTCAGTCATTCGCGTTTTGAGCCGGCGGGCATGACGACCAATCGGGATATCCCCTTCGCTAAGAGCCTCATTGATTATATCTCCCGGTGGCTGGGGATGACCTTTTTGCCGGGTTACCGCGAGGCTAACGCCCCCAAACGGCCCCAGAAAGCCCTCAAAAAAGAAGACCCCTCAAATCCGCCTAGATTGCCTCTGACCGGAAGCAATCCCAGCCCAAAGGATGGCAATACCAGGGCCAAGGATAAGGACAAGTTAGCCGGCATCAGCAATCGCATCGAAGATCTGCTGGGCATCGTCAATAAGCCGGCGGAGGATATGGCGGCCGTGGTCCGGAAGGCGGAGGTAATGGCCTCTTTTAATCAGCAGTTCAGTCATTTCCAGTCGGATGCCCCGGTGTGCGATTCGTGCGGATCTATAACTGTCCGCAACGGCAACTGTTACCGCTGCCACAACTGCGGCTCCTCCATGGGCTGTAGTTAAGAAACGGTCGAATGGGGCGAAAAGTGTGAAGGGGAAAGAGCGAGAAGGTGGGGAGGGGGTTGCGCGAGAGAATTGAGTTTTGCGCTTAAAAGTGATGTTTTCACGCAAATGCGATAAATCATCCGGCAAGAGCATATACATGTTTTCCACCCAGAGTGTTGGTCTGGGTATAATTATCGTCACCTCCGGAAAGGAAGATTTTCATGGCTATGAGCAATATAGATCCGTTCGCCTATACCAGTAAAGTAATGCAGCTTACCACCCGGCCGGGGGCCCTGCTGGTGGTGGGCGATGGGCAGGATAAGGCGAACGTGATGGCGATCGGCTGGTGCCATCTGGGAGTGATCTGGAATCAGCCGGTGTGCGTGGTTTACGTTCGGCCGAGCCGGTACAGCTATACCTTCCTGGAAAAATGGGGACAGTTTACGTTCAATCTCCTGCCGCCGGCCATGCAGGACAAGGTACTGCTGTGCGGCTCGCGCAGCGGCCGGGACGGGGATAAATTTACCGCCGCCGGCCTGACGAAGCAGCCCGCGGAAAAAGTGAAAGTACCCGTGATTAAAGAAGCGATCTGGCAGTGCGAATGCGAGGTGATCCATCACAATGATATTATCGCCGGCAACCTGCAGCAGGAAGTAATCGGCCGGTTCTACCAGCAAGGGGATTTTCATCGCTGCTATTACGGATTGCTTGTGAGCTGCCGCGGCGACCGCGAAGCAATCCAGGCCATATAATTCCCCTGATTATTAAAATAGTGAGGACAAACTATGGATGCGATAAAAGCCATTATTACCCGTCGGAGCATTCGCAAATATACTGATAAGCCAATCTCGGATAATGACTTAGAGCAACTGCTGCGGGCGGGGATGGCGGCCCCGTCAGCCCGCAATGAGCAGACATGGCATTTCGTCATTATCAACAACCGAAAAATCCTGACCGAAATCACCAAGGCCCACCCTTACGCCCAGATGCTAACCGCCGCTCCGATAGGGATTTGCGTCTGCGCGGACCTCAATCTGGAAAAACCGCCGGTGGTGGGATACTGGATCCAAAACAGCGCCGCCGCCGCGGAAAATATCCTGCTGGCCGCCAACGCCCTGGGCCTGGGAGCCTGCTGGCTGGGCATCCATCCCCGGTTGGAGCGGAAAAAAGCACTGACCAAACTCCTGCACCTGCCGGAGGATATCGAGCCGTTCTGCGTGATCGCCCTGGGCCACCCGGCGGAGAAAAAGGAGCCGGCGGACCGCTATAAAACGGAGCGTATCCATTATAACCACTGGTAATATGCCAAATTAATTCACCTCCCAGCAGAAGGACTCGGAAGGGCGGCTGGGGATCATTTGATCGGGGACTAATCGGACTTAGTCTGCTGGGGGGTGGTTAAAGGGGGATATTTTTTCTTGATAAAAACCAATATCAACAATAGTGCCATAATTGCGGTGCAAATGATGGCGAAGGTATCGCCGAGGCGGGAGTATAAGGTTGTGCGGGAGTCGAAATAGACGGTATCGGTGAGGAAGCCGGGGGTCACCTGTCGCAACCTGGGGTCGGCGGGGAGGGAGCCGGCGAGGGGGCCGGACTGGAGCGAGCCGTCCGGCTTGATGAAGCCGCTGATACCGGTGTTGACGGCCCGGACGATACCGACGCGGTTCTCGACGGCGCGGAACCGGCAGATGGTAAGATGCTGCAATAGCTCGGTGCTGGATTTGATAGGCTTGCCGGGTGAGCCGTGGACGAACCAGCCGTCGTTGCTGATATTAATGAGAAAGTCTATTTTCTTCTCGCCCTTCGGACCGGCGGTGAGCAGGCGAGGGACCTGGGGCATAACGTCCTCATAGCAAATAGCGACAGCGAAACGGGCGGGGGCTGTTGACTTTTGGGGTTCGGCGGCGGCTGAAGGCGGGGCAGGAAGGGTAAAAACGGTGGGAGTTTGGCCGGCGTCCAGGGAATAGTCATAATCGTAGGGCGTTAAGTGATTCAGCAGACGATACAGCCAGGGCCAGCTTCTTTTGAAGGGGACGACCTCGCCGAAAGGGACCAGGTGCATCTTGTCGTAGCGGGCGGTGTAAGGTCCGCCGTCGGCGGGGTAGAAAAGGGCACTATTGAAGCGGGAAAGATTATCCTTGCCGGCGGCTTCAAGTATGGGAGCGCCGACCAAAAGAGAAACGTTTTGGTCGGAGATTTGGCGGAGTCTCTGGTCGTAAGAGTTAGCCTCCCGCAGTAAGTCCCGGCCGGCCGGGGTGAGGGAGTCCGGGGGCAGCTCGCTAAGTGATTTATCGAGGGCAATAGGGACCATGGTTTCCGGCCAGACGATAAGCTGGGGGCGGACGGGGGCTTGCAGGGCGGCGGTGCTTAGCTCGAGGTGCCGAGTGAAAATCTCCTCGTTCTCGGTACCGCTTAGTTTGACGTACTGAGGTATCACTTCCTGGACGACAGCGATATCCGGGCCGGGGGTGATGGTGCGGCGACCCTGATTTAAGCGGTACTGGCCGTACAGAATTACCCCGGCGAGAACACAGGCGGTAATCAGAGCCAGCTCAAGCGGGCCAAAAGCCATCCCTTTCAACGACGGTTTTGACCTTTTCAACGGGCGAAGCAGTAGATCACAAAGCAGGCCATTAACCATAGCGACCAGAAACGAAAGGCCATACACGCCGAACAGGTCGCAGACCTGGATCAGGCGGGGATAATTGTGGAGGGTATGGCCGAGGAAGAACCAGGGGAAGCCGGTCATTACGACGGCTCGCAGATATTCCTGGCCGACCCAGACCACCGGCAAAATGAAAGTAAAGGGCCAGCGGCGGGAAAGATATACGCGGCGTAAGATGTAACCGCAGAGGGGGAAATAGGCAGCGAGGTAAAGACATAAAGCGGCGTATCCCAGCGGCGTGACCCAGATCAGCCAATACAGGTTCGCCAGGTAATAAGCCAGGCCCGCGAGGTAGCTGACCAGCAGCATATGTTTGGTCTTTGAGGCCCCCACGGCTGATATCGCCCAAGGCAGCAAGGCCAGCCAGATCAGCCAGGACCAGCCGATAGGCTCCTGGGCGACACTGAGCATCAGCATGGTCAGGATGGCAGCGAATGACACCATCCGCAGGGACAATTTAACGCGGCGCCGGAGGTAGTCCTCGGGCATTTCCAGGTAAACGGATCGGTAATCCTGTTCGGCGGCGCTCAAGTTTAATTTAGTTCCTGTAAAAAAGTTCCGGAACCATTTGAGTAAAAACCTGGGTAAAAACCCCCCTGTGCCTATATCAGCAAGCCAGGCAAGGCGAAATTCTGACAAAAATGTACGGTTTTATTTTTCCTGATCCCGCTGTTTGGCCAGAAGATCCTTGGCAGCATCCATGAGCTTGGTCATCCGGAATGGTTTATTAATGTACACGTCAACGCCCAGGGTCTCCGCATAGACTTTGTGCCGGGAGCCGGGATTGGCGGTAATCATAATGACGGGTGGTTTGCCCTTTTCCTTGCGTAAGGGGCGGATTTTCTCCAAGACTAAAAACCCGCTGCGACCAGGCAGCATCTGGTCCAAAATCAGGAGATCCGGCACTTTTTCCTCGATCATCTCCACCGCGGTATTACCATTACCGGTAGTACGAATCTTCACCTCCAATTCCGCGAGGGCGGCCTCAATGGCCGCGAGGAAATCCCGGTCATCATCCACTACTAAAACCTCTTTATCGGGAAATTTTTCGTCCATATCCGTGACCTCACCATCTTTCTACGCCCAGAAAACGGCTATCGGTGGGCGCCTGTTAGCCATAAAAACATCTCAAAACTCTACTAAAATGATATTAATATGGCATCCAATGTCAAGTAAGTATAAATGACGTAACAATTTTGCTGGAGTTTACACGAACAAGGGCCGATAATAACTATACTATAAGTCAGGATGTCTCCGTTAAATGTTCCTGACGGAAGATTGCGCAACTTCTTTTTGGTAAGGCAGTTAAATTTGAGTGGGCAAAGCGAAAAATTAAATAATAATACCGCAGGCAAAGGCGCAAAAGCCCCGGAAAATACCGCTTCCGCCGAACCAAACTTTTCTGCGAAAAACGAGAGCGTCGAACAGGAAGCCCCCCAAACCGCCGCCTCAGCAGTAGCGACCGCAACCGCCCCCCCGGCGAAAGACAGCGACAGCTCTCTCGGCCGAATACTGGCGATGAATATACCGGTAATTGTCAAAATCACTGAAAAAAGGATGACTGTCGGATCAATCCTCAAATTCAAGATAGGCAATATGATATCCTTCGACAAGGACGCTTATCAGCATGTCGATTTGATGGTCAATAACTGCACTATCGGGCTGGGGCAGACGGTAAAGATCGGGGAGAAATTTGGGCTGAAAATCACGCAAATAGGGGATATCACGCATACTATTAAAAGCCTGGGCGGCCAGCACACCAATCATAAGTAACCGCAAGTAAATCATCAGATTTTTATTTTCGATACATATTGATCAAATGGATGGAGCAGCCGGCGGAATTGGGCGGCGGGGATAAAAACCGTATTCCACCTGGTGCTGCGAGTTTGCATCTCAGCTTGATAATCATTTAATGGGGCCAGGGTAAAAATGTAATGGCGGCCCTGATACTGATAAGCACCTTCGATCATACCGGGAAGCTGGTCCGCTGGGGTATCAAAAAGCCAGTAGGCGAAGATAAAAACGGCACGATACTCATTGCCAAAGATTCCCTGCCATTGCGTAAGACCGTCAACATCTTCCATAGTAGCCCAGGAATCACCCCAATGGCCCCGCTGATACGAGCCGCAGGAAAGTTTGCGGCCTTTGACATCAACCAGCAGTTTATGACCGTTATCGGGATAAATGATAAAATCGAAACTTTTGATAGTCAAACCGGCAAAGATTGTCCTTTGTGACTGATTTACGGAGACATAAGGGATTTGCTGCTGCTGAAGGAAGGCTTCGAAGGCCCGTTCGTAATGATAGTTATCCAGATGCATCAGATTACCGCGTAAACAGCTAAAGACGCACAACTAAAAACAGCAGACTGATAAATCGCACCGGTTATTTATCGAGAAAAGCCAGCGGGTCGGCCAGAAATTGTGGCAGCGGAACGGTTTTTTGGGTGGTTTTGGTCATGTCTTTTAAGGTAATTTCATCAGCTTCGACAGTTTCCTGACCGACGATGACGGCAAAGCGGGCATTTTGCTGGGCGGCCTGCTTGAGCTGCTTGCCCAGGGCCAAGCGTTTGTAGTCAAAAGCGGCGGAATATCCCCGGGCGCGCAACTGGCAGGTCAATTGGAGCGCTTTATCAAACAATTCGCCGCCGGCATAGGCGACGAAAAAATTCAATTCATTATTAAAACTGCGCAGCAGCTTTTTTTCTTCCAGCAGGATCTCCAAAACCACATCACCCATCCCAAAGCCGGTGGCAGGGACCTGCGGCCCACCCAGGCCGGCCAGAAGATTATCATAGCGGCCCCCGCCGCATAACGCACGAAGCTGGGAACCACGGTCAAAAATCTCAAAAACCGGGCCGGTGTAATATGCCAGGCCCCGGACGATATTGATGTCGAACTGGCAATAATCATAGATTCCCATGATTTGCAGATAATGTTTCAACTCCTCTAATTTTGCCACCTCCAACTGCACCGGATCTGAATCACGGGCGCCAGTAGATTCCACACCTTCCGAATGGGCAAGAACGGATAATTTTTCCAAAGGATCCTGCGGGCCTTCAGGGTCAAAACTTTCCAGCAGCGTTAGCAGTTTTTTTTGTAAAAGGGTGTCGGGGATGGTATCTTTCGCCAGGGCGGCGAAGGTATCATGGGGCAGCTTGGAGCGTTTATCGAGAAGAGAGTAAATACCGCCGAGCTGATCTTCGGCAAAGCCCATATCTTTAAGCATAGCGGCCAGCAAGCTCCGGCTGGAGAATTTCACCACAATATCCTTACTGGTCAGGCCGACGCTGCGGAGGTAATCTACGGCGGTGTAGATGCACTCGGCGTCGGATACGGGCGAATCATCGCCGATGATGTCGATGTTCCACTGGAAGAATTCGCGTAGCCTGCCCCGCTGAGGCCGTTCCGCCCGGCACAGCCGGGAGACGGAAAACCATTTTATGGGCCTGGGCAGTGAGCTGATCCGCTGGTTAATCATGCGGGCTAAAGAAGGGGTGGTTTCCGGCCGAATGGCAAGCTGGCGGCCGCCACGGTCGGTCAGGGAAAATAACTGGCCGGCGATTTCATCGCCGCTTTTCTGGGTATAAAGCTGCAGGTATTCGAAGATGGGGCTGTCATACTGCTCAAAGCCGTTCCGCACCGAGCAGCATCGCCAGCCCTCCATAATCCAGTTGAGGACGGCCATCTCCCGGGGATAAAAATCTCGCGTGCCTTTTACCGCAGTTATCTTATTCATGGAATACCTGCCCAAAATTATCTATTTACCGTTTTCGTACAAAAACAAATCCTAACCAACCGGTCAGCGAGCTCTTTTGGGTTTGTTCTTAGCTAAATATTCATCCAATTCCTCGATGGAAGTTAAATGGATCTTATAGCCGTAGTCGCCACTTTGAAAATCACAATTTTTTTCGTTGTAGCCGCGGCAGATTCGCGGGCGGTGCTCATAGATGTCACAGGTATTTTCCCGCGTGAGGTACTTACAGCGGTTGGCGATGTTGATATACCAGTCGCGCTTTTCCACAAAGACACTGATGCCTTTGTGGGCCAAATACCAGCGGATATCATCAAAATCACCTTTGGTTTTGGGGGTATCGATCGGCAGAGCCAGATACCGGCAGCAGAGTCCCGCACACTTTTTACAAAGAATCTTGCTCAAGAACGACTCCTGTTCGACTATAAAACGGGGGTTTTCCCGCAACTTTAATATTTCATTATAGGTTTAAAGATAGACTGACGTCAATGTTTCATTTGCCGCGGGATTGACAGGAAACCAGGCAAAGGCTAACATTACTGAACTAGAAGTATTAACCTATGGCAAAATTAACGCCTGGGCAGATAAATCAACTTTTACAAGGCGGAGTACTTGCGTACTTTTTTCTGGCGCAACATTGGCCCTGATGTGGTAAGAAGGTGGGAAAGTAAGAAAGTAAGAAAGTAAGAAAGTGAGAAAGAATCTGCGAAAGTTAACAAGGCGGAAACGATGAAAATATCTCTGGAATGGCTGCGGGAATATGTAGATTATCAAGGAGACGCGAAGCGTCTGGGTGAAATGCTCACCAACGCGGGACTGGCGGTGGAGAATCTGGAGCAGGAGGGCGGCGACTGGGTGCTGGACGTGGAAGTAACCAGCAACCGCAGCGACTGTCTGGGCCATATCGGGATCGCGCGGGAAGTAGCGGCGATTACGGGAGAGGAATTTCATCTTCCCCCGGTAGAATATCATCCCCAAGGCAGGGAGGTAAACCAGTGGACGAGCGTGACCAATGCTGCACCCGAACTTTGCGGCCGATATACCGCCAGAATCATCGACGGGGTAAAAATCGGCCCCAGCCCCGACTGGCTGCGACGCCGGCTGGAAGCGATCGGCTTGCGGAGTATCAACAATGTCGTCGATATCACCAATTACGTGCTGATGGAGATCGGTCAGCCTTTGCACAGCTTCGATTATGACCGGCTCAAGGAAGGCCGAATCGAAGTCCGCGTGGCCCGACCCGGCGAGCAGATGGTGATGATCGACCACAGTAAAATTGAACTAAATAACCAGGTGCTGGTAATTGCCGACGGGGCAGATCCGGCGGCACTGGCGGGGGTGATGGGAGGACTGGCCAGCGAAGTCAGCGACGATACGAAAACCATACTTCTGGAAAGCGCCCATTTTAACCCACTTAGTATCCGTCGCACCGCCCGGGCGCTGACCCTGGGCAGCGAGTCGTCTTATCGCTTCGAGCGGAATGTGGATATGGTAATGGTGGACTGGGCATCCCGGCGGGCGGCGGCACTGCTGGAGCAACTAGCCGGCGGCAAGGTGGCGCCGGGGGTAATCGATATCTGGCCCGGAAAAAAGCCGGCCACAGAAGTACAACTGAGATTATCGCGGATGAAGGTGCTGTTGGGGATAACAATCGACAGGCAATTCGTGTTAACAGTGCTGGAACGGCTGGGATTCGCCCCGAAATCTGATAATGATGATGTTATTAAGTGCACCGTGCCCTCCTGGCGGAGCGATGTGAGCCGGGAAGCGGACCTGATCGAGGAGGTAATCCGCATTTACGGGTACGGTCATATCCCAACCGAGAAAAAAATCCATCTTACCGTCAAAACCGCCGATAGTTTTCAGCGAACCCGCCAAAAAGTAACCAACGCCCTCAATAGTTGCGGATACTTCGAGACAATCAACGTAAGTTTCGTGGAAGATAAATATCTGACGCTCTTTGCCGGGGAGGATTTTGAGCCGGTGCGAGTATTGGACATGACCCGCAAAAGCAACAACGCCCTGCGTCAGAGCCTTTTGCCTTCGCTATTGCTGGCCCGCAAGAACAATCAGGATGCGGGCAATGACCATTGTAATATATACGAGCTGGCAGTAGTATATCAGCCAGACAAAACCGGCCGGCTGCCGCAGGAAGCGATTATGATCGGGATGCTCAGCGATGATGATTTTCGGCATCTGCGGGGGGTAATTGAGGCGATCATTTCATCCCTGAATAAAAATATCAAATTAACCTGTCAGCCAGAACAAATCCCCTGGGCCCGGGAAGGAACGGGAGCGAAACTCTCTCTGAACGGGCAGGTGTTAGGCTATGCCGGCCAGGCCGGCAAACCGATCATAGAATTATTCGATCTAAAACAGGATGAATATCTGGCCCAGATAAATTTTAGTGAATTGAAAAAACTGGAAGGACAAACGATTCAATACCGCCCAATCGGCCGGTTTCCCGGCATTAAACGGGACCTGTCTCTGGTGCTGGAGGAAGGGATTGCCTGGCAGGAAATCCAGCAGGCGATCCAAAAAATCGGCATAGCGGACCTGCGCCAAGTGCAATTTGTAGATATCTATCGCGGCCAAGGTATTGAAGCCGGTAAAAAGAGTATGACCTTTTCCCTGGAATTCCGCCGGGATCAGGAAACCCTGACGCATGAACAAGTTGATGAATATCAGAACCAGGTGCTGGAGGAAATGAAAAAAAATTTCCACGCCCGACTGCGTGAGTAAGCATGACCAGCGCCACCATGGGAAACCATTGATATACCCCCAAAAAATGTTTCTTTGGGCTGCTTTTTTTAAAGAAATTTTCCCTTGTATTCCGATGCAGAAGATGATATAAGATAGATAGAGATTTAAGCAAATCTCTGCCATGTACGTGACGATTGGTGCTTATTGAATGCCTAATACCCATAATGCGGGAAACCAGGCCTTACAATGCTGGATATGCCTGTCAGCCAGGATTTCTGGATATAAGCAACGGTTGCCCACTTTGCTATATCGGGTTTTCAATACCCTCTCGAACGGCATTGCGGTGGAGATAATGCTTTAAATTAGAGGGTTTGCCAGTATTGGCAGGCCCTTTTTTTTTAAATAATAGCGCAATTCCTTAAGCTCACCTTCCCCCATAACGATAAATTTAATGAGCCGGTGCAATAAGCTGAAAAAAATATTTTCTACATGGAACAGATTCATTTAAAAGAACGTTTATTCGGTTTTTTATGGTTGCGAATGAATAATAAAGATGAATGATTCAAATTCCGAATTAGTGCTTTTTGAAGACAGCGGTTTTGTCAATCTGCTGCCGCTGGTGTACTGGAGGTGGGTGGGCAATCTCCGCTGCGGCGGCAGGAGCCTGGCAGAGCGAATCTGTACGGTCCAAAAGCGAAACAAACCTATATTGTATCTTCGGCCGGAACTGACGGCGGTAACCAGCCAGGAGAATGTGGGCAAGGTACAAAACAGTATAAAACCATCCGGACGTACCCTTTTTGTCAATGCCCGGTGCCTGCTGACCAGCCCTATCCCCGAGACGGAAGGCAATCTGGTAGCCAGGCGGGAAAACCAGATTGTCTATATCTGGGCCCAAGCTGATTTAGCCCGCAAGTTGACAAAGGAAGTTTTTTTCGACGAGGCTAAACTGGATCAAATTCTCGCCCCCTATCCGCAAATTGACGTCCAATATACCCTGATTAAATATCCCTGGGATCTGGTCAATAGCAATATCCGGGCGATCGAGCATGATTGGAAACTGCTTGGTACGCCCATAAAAGACGGCCGAATTTACCCAGGGGCGCATTTACTTGCCCCGGAAAACATCAGCATTGCCGGCGGCAGCATTATCAAGCCGGGTACGGTACTCGATGCTGAATCAGGCCCGATAATCATCGGCGAAAATGTTACCATAAAATCCAATTGCACTCTGGAAGGGCCGATTTATATCGGCGACCATACCCTGATTCAGCCATGCGCGGTGATTAATGACGGAGTAAGCATCGGTCCGGTATGCAAAGTCGGCGGAGAACTTGAGGCATCCATAATCCACAGTCACTCCAATAAGCAACATGACGGCTTTTTAGGCCACAGTTATATCGGTCAATGGGTCAACCTGGCGGCTGATACCATAAATTCTGATTTGAAAAATACTTACGGCCCCATCCGCGTGCCTCTCAACGGCCGGCTGGTCGATACCGGACAGATGTTCGTGGGCCTGACCATGGGCGATCACTCCAAGACCAGCGTTAATACCATGTTCAGCACCGGAAGCGTCGTTGGATTTGCTTGCAGCGTATTTTGCTCCAGATTCGTTCCCACTTTTCTACCTTCATTTAGCTGGCTTACTGACGAAGGCCGACAGCCCGCTATCCCCGAAAAGGCCCTGGAGATAGCCCGACAGGTTATGGCCCGGCGAAATGTAGTACTGACGGAGGCGATGGAAAAGCTGTTTTTGGGCATTTGCCAGCAGGCAAAGCAATTTGAAATTGCCGAAAACGGCCAGAACGCATCTCAAAATGAGTGTCAAGTCTAAGATTTAACCGGCAACAAGTCTTGACATTACCCGCCCCTACGCGTAAAAACGATGTTTAAATACCTTTGATTCCCATAGTAGCGTTTATTATCAGGAGCCTGAAGTGATGAGTAAATATATCCGGCGAAGCCTTTGCAGGCTTATCCTTTGCGGGCTTATCCTGGCGGGGGTGATTGTCGGGGGATGCAGATCGAATTCAGCCAAACCCTTACCGAGTTCCATGCTGCTGGAAAAATATTTCAACCAGATTACCATCGGCAAGAGCAATGCTACCGATGTGCTCAATATGTTGCCGAGTCAGGGGATGATGCATACTACCGGCAGTGTATCGGTCCTGCGAAAACAGGGCTGGAGCCGGGAGGTGGGGATTGTAGTCTTCGGTCAGGAAGATTCTCTGGTGCAGCGTAAGATTTACCTGCAAAGACGCAGTAACGTAATAACGGAAAAAGTATATCTTGATATCGAAACGATGCTGCCCAAAGAATTGCTGGAAGAACCCTACGAAAATGATATGCGTAAGCACACCGCGATCCTGCGCAACTGCCATCAGATGATGATCGAAGATGTCAAACCATTCAAAGAGGATCAGGAGACCGAGTCGCTGATCGGTCTGGCCCGAACGGGACTGGGAGTGGGTATCCAAGAATTAAGCATTCGCCCGCGGGAGGCGGATAAGCTGCTGGAAGCGGGAGGATTTGAGTACGTTCATCCTACCCTGGGCAATTGTCATCTTAACCTCCGGCAGCTAGGAGAAAATATTTTCGCCGTAAGTGTCCGCAGCTCAGCAGTGGTTGATCTTATGACGGGATGGTAATATTAAAAACCGAGGGAGCCGCGGAAAGTGAAGTACGGCCTGATATTCGACGTCGATGGGGTGATTGCCGATACGGAACCGGTCAACGCCCGGGCCTCCATAAAAGTCTTCGAAGATTTGTATGGTATTGAGGGTATGCAGGCGCAGGACTTCTCCGCCGGATTGGGGCGCGGCGCGGAAAAGTATATGGAAGCGGGGGCACTGGCACATAGATTGAAGCTATCCGAAGAACAGATCCGACAGGCTGCGGTACTGCGGGAAAAAAACATCCTGGAAATTATCCGCAGCGAAGGATTAAAATCCTTTCCCGGGGTCTTGGCCCTGGCCCATGCGGCCCTGATGCGAAGCGACTTCCGCGTCGCCATCGCCACCTCCGCCGATAAAGAGTTGGCCTATGCCATGCTTACCGCCGTTAATATGCCATTCGGGCAGATGGTTTGCATTACCGGCGATCAGGTGAAGAAAAAGAAGCCGGACCCGCAGATATTTCTTCTGGCCGTTGATAAATTGGAACTTGCCCCCCAAAACTGCGTGGTCGTTGAAGACGCCCCCGACGGAGTCAAGGCCGCTAAAGCCGCCCGCTGCCAATGCATCGCGGTTACCAACTCGGTGGCCGCGGGGAAACTGGCTTCAGCGGATTTGATTGTAAATAGTCTAACCGAAATCAACACCAATGCTATTATCAAGCTGGTTCAAAATAAATAGCCTAATCATTTCATAATTTATCATGTATCAGGCAGTTATCCCAGATAGACCTTATCGCCGGGCTTAATCGTCGGCAGTTGTCGGCCTTTCCCAGATAACTCTTCCGCATCCAGGGCAAAAAGCGGCGATATCTCAATAACCGCATCAATAGTGCCATCAGGTTTGCGGGGCAGGTTAACTCCGGCAGCGGTGAGCCAGCGGGCCGCCCGGTCGCTCTGCAATTTCATACTACTGGCGGGAGAATCTTCGCCGGTGTTATTCTTGATCGGGGCGAACTGTTCGGTGCGGTCCACTTCCAGAATGATGGATTTCTCCGCCAGCGGCAGGGCATCAAAAACAAAATTTTCCAGCTTGACCGCGTTAGGTTCGACCGGCTCGACCAAACGCCCCTTCTCATCAATAAAGGGGACTCTTTTCACCGCCCGGTGCCAGGGCAGGGAAAAACCCCGCTGATTGAGTTTCTCCACAAAAGTCCGCGAGATAACGTGAACGGCGATACTGCCAAATTCAAAGGCCAGCCGACCGTCTTGGTTTTTCTTTTGGGCCAGTTCTTCGGGCAAATCACTATACTCAATTACCGTCACCCTGCCGTCAACCAGAGTAAAGTTGCCCACCCTTTCCAGGGGACCCGCCTTGGTCACCGCCTTACTGCTCATCTGGGCACCGTCCAGGCTGTGCAGCCCAATAAATAAGGGATCGATAACATAGACCTGGGGATTATCGACCTGGAAATAGCTGATCTGCTCGACGCCCCGGCGGGCCATGTCCGCTAAAGCGCCGCTTTTGTACAGGGCCCGCAATGAACCGCCATGGCCATCCGGTGACATGGCCAAGTGATGCGGCTCGCTAAGCAGTATCTTGCCCGCCATATCAAAACTAGGCATCATCCCCTGGGAAAAAAACATAATATTCTGCGGATCCAGCCCAAAATAGTCATAGTCCTGGAAAATGCGGATCGTCTCCTGATGATTGGTCGGGCTGGTCATGATATACCACGCGACCGTACAGTCATAGCGGCGTTGGGTAGCCATTATCCCCTCGGCAAAAACCTGGAAAAGTGATTTACACCGAATCGGGGTGGCGGGGAAATTGCCCTTGGGTCCGTCATAATTCAAGCGCGTGCCCTGGCCACCCGCCACAGTAAAGGCCGCTGCCTTGCCCGCGGCGATCAGTTCCCGGCCGTAATCACGCGCTTTTTGGTACTTTTTCCGGAGTTGCTCCGGGCAGCAGGCGGGATAGACGCCGGCGGGCAGAATTTCCGCCGGCAGCTTGATCTCGGGGACGCAGCGGACATAGCGCTGGACAAGATCATCCTGCAGGTGCAGATCGAGACTTTCGATATCCTCCAGCAACTGCTCTCGCTTGGGCTCATTAAGCTGATCGATAAAACGCAGCAGGTGAGACTGGTCATGTTTCGCTAGTTTTCGCGCGATGACTTCGATCCGGTGGTTAATGCTATTCTCCATGATGCTCCTTTCTTAAATCTGGTTGTCGACTTTAAAAATGAGTTAGTGCCACCTCGAAAAAAACTTCGCTCAATATTTTACCATCCCCGAAATAATAGTGTTATATAGTATGATGATTATGGCGATTTTGTCCAGTATTAGTCGGATAATTTTCCGCTGAAGATGGTTAAAAGTTTGCTGGTCGAGTTATCCCGCTTTTGGCATAAGGCAAATTTGCCGATAAATATATAAAATCCCGGATGGGTTTTTCATCAAACCACGATTTGGCGTTAGAATACTGCGGACAGGTGCTCATGTTCCGAAAAAGCAAAAATATACTAACTGTTACGCCGGGTTTTGTTAAGTTAACATTGGCAGTTTTGATAATTATTATCGGACCATCAACTTCATCGGCTAATCCGCCCTTTCACTACCACAAAGCCATCGATGATCCCATGGGGCTGCAAAAATCACAAGTGTTAGATGTTTACGGCGATTTTGCCGTCCGCGGCACCAAGGTTCATATCCCCAGCCTGCGGCTGATGTTCAACACCGCCGTCAAACAGCTCACCGGCCTGGAAGATGCCGCCCAGGCTTGGCGCTGTTTTATTCACGATGACGATGTCGTAGCCCTCAAATTCACCTGGGTGGGCGGCAAAGAGCTGGGCACCAACCACGACGTAGCCGCCGCTCTGCTGCAAACGTTATACCAGGTAGGCTTTAAACCGGAAAACTTCATGCTGGTCGGATTGGATGAACTACCGAAAGAAGCCGAGGGCACACGGCCCTGGTCATACGGCTGGCAAAAAGAGAAGGTCAATTTCGGCAGTGACAGTGACTATTTAGCCCGCTGGCTGGACGAGGTAACTGCTATTATCAATATTGCCTCCATCATGGATGACAATATTATGGGACTGCGGGGGGTACTGGCTAATATGTCTTTGCCGCTCTTAAAAAGTCCGGCTAGATTATATCTCAACGGCGCCGATCCTTTTATTATCGAGATTTATGATCTGCCGCAGATTCGCGCGAAGGTCCGTCTGCACATCGCCAACGATCTGCGAATCCTCTACTACGGCGGGCCACAGGTACGTCAGTGTTACGTCGTGGAAAACGGCTCGCTGCTTTTCAGCACCGATCCGGTAGCCCTGGATAGGGTGGCCTTGGAATTGGTCCGCCGAGCCCGGCAAACCCAGCTTTTGCCCAAAAACGCCGATGATAATATTGTCGCCGACTATCTGGATACCGCCCAAGCCATGGGACTGGGATATGCGGACCTGAACTTTATCGATTATCACCGTATCAAACACGACAAGTCTCCGTAATTGCCGGCCCAGCAGGGGACCAGAGTTAAAGCTGCGGCTGGATTAACATTTAACTCAACTTGCCGAATTCCCACTAAAACGAACTGTTCTACCGACCGCCAGACATCTACCTATTTCAGGCAGGTGGAAACAATGGCTTCGCCAAAAATTTTCCTCCCGCTAGCATCATAAAATACTTGACGAAAAGAAACCGGGAAGGAAAATAAATTGTTTGTTTGGGCAAACTTTCCTAAATATATTACGGTAAAATTTAGATAATGTTAAAAAATCACTGCCGCTTGATATAAGGAACAGGATTTATGCCAAATAGCAATGGTTCTTTTGCCCTTCAGGACGGTCAAACCATGCTTCTCATCGGTGACAGCATCACCGACAGCGGACGAAGGAACCGTGCTCATCCCCTCGGTGACGGCTATGTTAGGATGGCTTTCGAGTTGATTATGGTTCGCTATCCCCAGCGGAAGATCAACTTTATCAACCAGGGGATAAGCGGCGACGTCATTACCGGCCTGCATAACCGCTGGGCAGGAGATGTCCTGGCTTATAAACCGGACTGGATTTCCGTGATGGTAGGCATTAATGATGTTCACCGCCGCTTCTGGATAGATGCTTCCAAGCACATTTCTCCCGAGCAGTATCACCAGCTTTACCGTGACTGCCTCACTCGCACCACCACCGAGATCCCGGCCCGCCTGATTCTAATAGAGCCCTTTTACATCTGCCAGAACCCCCAGCCCGGCACTGAGCAGGCGGAGATCATGGCCGCCCTGCCGGACTACCTGCAGGTAGTAAAGGACCTAGCCCAGGAGTTTGCCGCTATCCGGGTACCCATGCACGAAATTTTCCAGCAGCAACTTGCCTGTCGTTCAGCGGATACCTTTTGCCCGGAGCCAGTCCACCCCAATTCCACCGGCCACCTGGTCATCGCCCACGCCTGGCTGGAGGCATTAAACTGGTAGTTCAGCGTCGGCGGTAAAAGAAGGTCAGGCTGATAACCACCAGACTCCCGCCCAGTGCCAGCAGGATGATTTGGGTTAATTGCTGCTGGGCCAGGACCTTGGCTAAAATCTCCCAGGTGGTGGGTTTTGCCTGGACCGATTCCTTCTGATCAATCGTTTCCAGTGCCCTATGCAATTCCAGCCAGACCGCCGGTAAGCGGGGCGTGGCCTGAGTAGCGCCTTCTGCGGGTACATAATTAAGGTTATAAATAGCGGCGCGGGCCATTACGGATGGGTTGTTGACGTTGGCCAAGAGCTCCTGTTGCTGAGAAAGGAGCTTTTCCATCTTCTCCAAACGATCTCTCTGCTCGCGGATTACCGCCTGATCGAGATAGAAACCGGCCATCGGCTCTGCCAACAGTGCCACCGCGATCGTGGCCATCCCTACCGTACCGATAATTAGAAAGCAAAGAAACCGCCCCCAGGCACCTTCAGCCGTATCCAGCCGTACGCTTTCCCTTAGCTGCGGTTGCGGCCTCTTCATCCCCGCCAACCCTGCTGGACGATCTATTATGGCGCGCGTGAGATTTTCCATTAAGTAAGATATTTTGGTTAATTATTTCTATTTTTTCCAGATAGCCGAGCCAAATACCGCCTGCTTGCCCAGTTCTTCCTCGATCCGCAGCAGTTGATTATACTTGCAGATCCGATCGGTACGGCACAGGGAACCGGTCTTTATCTGCCCGGCGCCGCTGGCCACTGCGACATCGGCGATAGTGGTATCCTCGGTCTCGCCGCTGCGATGACTAATAACGGCGGTCCAGCCATTACGCTGGGCCATGCGGATCGCGGCAAAGGTCTCAGTAAGCGTGCCAATCTGGTTCAGCTTGATAAGAATAGAGTTAGCAGAGCCTTCTTTAATCCCGCGGGCCAGCCGGGTGGTATTGGTCACAAACAGGTCATCGCCGACCAACTGTATTTTATCACCCAGGGCGGCGGTCAGTTTCTTCCAGCCGGTCCAGTCGTCTTCCGCCAGACCGTCCTCAACGCTGACGATGGGGTACTTCTTACACCACCGGGACCAGTAATCGATCATATTGTCGCTGGTTAACTTTTTGCTGGGGTTGGATTTAAAGAGGAAGTAGCCCTTCTTCTTGACATCGTACAATTCGGAGCTGGCTGGGTCCAGGGCGATGGCAATCTGCCGACCCGGGGTGTAACCAGCGGTGCGAATGGCCGTTATAATCACCTCCAGGGCCTCCTCGTTTGATTTGAGGTCCGGGGCGAAGCCGCCTTCATCACCCACCGAGGTGTTATAACCCTGTTTAGCCAGTACCTTTTTCAGGGCGTGGAAGGTCTCGGCACCCATCTGCAGGGCCTGAGCGAAGCTTTTGGCCCCGATGGGCATAATCATAAATTCCTGAAAATCGACGTTATTGTCCGCGTGCTTGCCCCCGTTGAGAATGTTCATCATCGGAATGGGCAAAATAGAGGCGTTGCTGCCGCCCAGATAGCGATATAAAGGCAGATTGCAATAATCAGCAGCCGCTTTGGCCGCGGCCAGTGAAACACCCAGGATGGCATTGGCGCCGAGTTTGCCCTTGTTGGCGGTGCCGTCCAGTTCGATCATCAGTTGGTCAATACCCTCCTGATCTCGCGCATCCATGCCGATTACCTTGGGGGCGATGATCCGGTTAACATTCTTCACTGCCTTGAGGGTACCCTTTCCCAGGTAACGCCTGGCGTCGCCATCCCGCAGTTCAACCGCCTCATGCACCCCGGTACTGGCCCCGGAAGGCACCGCCGCCCGCCCTAATGAGCCATACTCCAGAATCACGTCAACCTCGATCGTGGGATTGCCGCGGCTGTCCAGAATCTCACGCGCTATAACATCTATAATATTACTGAACATAATATCATCCTTCCCAAAAGTGATAACCTTACCAGAAGCCTACAATTACAATATCTTTTATCGGCGAAAGGGCCGATAATTCTCCATAAAACCGCAACCCGGACAAAACCTTCCAGACGATGCTTGATTAACAACGATGGTAAGGGGATAATATAAATAATAAAACGACCTAAAGTAAACCCGGAAAAGAAGAAAAATTATGCGGATACCTTTGACCCGTTACGGCCTGCCGACAATGGTGATATTGCCCTTAATCATACTAATAATAGCGGCAGTAACCTCTTGGCTTTGGCCGGCTGGCCGGCCGGAAAGTCTCTTTGCCGGCGGGGTATTAACAATATTGATATTGGCCTTTTTTCGGGATCCCCAGCGGCAGATTCCCTCAGAAACGCAGGTCTTACTGGCACCGGCGGATGGAAAGATTACCGATATCTGTCAAGTGGAAGAAGCTAACTTCATCAAAGGCAAGGCATTACGGATCGGAATATTTTTGAGTATCTTTGACGTGCACATCAACCGGACCCCATGTGCCGGAAGGGTAGTATATCTGCAGGCACAGCCGGGTAAATTTTTCAATGCCCTGCGGTACCAAGCGGCCTCACAGCACAACCAGTCCAACTGTGTCGGAATAGAATGCCCGGAACATCCGGCAGGCGAGGTTTTAGTCAAGCAGATAAGCGGGGCCATCGCCCGGCGGATCGTCTGCGACTGTCGGCTGGGCGATAATTTGGCCGCCGGCCAGCGGTTCGGGATGATCAAATTCGGCTCCCGGACCGAATTGTTCCTGCCGCACCAGCGCTGCGGCAAGGTAGTCGTTAAGGTAGGAGACAAGGTCCGAGCTGGAACTACCATTTTGGTTCGCTACGGGACCACCAACCAGGAAAACATTTAAAAAATGGGTTTACGAAGAAAATATTTTTCCCATCCGACGAGGCGCTTGCGCAAGGTACCGGTACTACCGGCCCTCTTTACCTTGCTGAATGGGGTATGTGGTTTTGCCTCCATTCATTTTGCCGCCCGCGGTATGAATGAGCAGTGGTTTGAAAAGCCGCAACTGACGTTTTTCGCCGCTTCCGCGTATATGATCTTTCTGGGGATGATCGCCGACGCCCTGGACGGACGATTAGCGCGGATGTCACGGACTACCAGCAGCTTCGGCGGCCAATTGGATTCCCTCTCGGATATGGTCAACTTTGGCGTAGCCCCCGCCTTTCTGATGCTGCGGCTGGTGGAAAGCGGCCTGAAAAATATTGTCGGGTCGGTTAATCCCGCTTTCGGCAGTATTAGCGGTAAGCTGCTGTGGTTGATCGCCGCGATGTATGTCTGCTGTGCCGCCCTGCGGCTGGCGCGATTTAACGTGGAAAACGAGCCGGACGAGGCTTCTCACCTGGCTTTTGAGGGTTTACCCACCCCGGCAGCAGCGGGGATCATAGCCGCTCTGGTACTGCTTCATAGTGATCTCGGGGTGGAGCTGCAGCGGGGCATGGCCCCCAATCTGGCGAAAACCGGCTCGCTGATTATTTTGTATATGCTTCCCCTGGCAACGATAGCTGGATCTTTATTGATGGTAAGTCGCATCCGTTACGTTCATCTGGTTAATTATTACATTCGCGGCCGGCGGCCATTCGGGCACATCGTGCTTTTGGTAGGGATATTGCTGCTGTTGATCTGGCAATTGCAATTGACGCTAGCGGCGGTGGGCCTAGCTTACGGGGCCAGCGGATTGTCGCTGGGGCTGTGGCGAAAATATTTTAGGAAAACAAAAGCCCCTCCTGAGATAAGCAGTGATCCGGCAGAAGAAAAAAACAAAATCTATTAGCTGGCCGCAGAAATGTCTTTTAGTAAATCAACAGATGAATTAAGACAACGTCAGCAGATGATTGAATATCAGATGCGGCGGCGGAATATTGCTGATGAACGGGTGCTGAAGGTTATGGCTCAATTGCCGCGGCATCTTTTTATCCCGCCGGAAAATCGCTCCCAGGCATATCTCGATCAGCCGGTATCTATCGGCCTGGGCCAGACTATTTCCCAGCCCTATATCGTCGCCTTGATGACGGAAAAGCTGCAGATCCAACCTCAGCACCTGGTCCTGGAAATCGGAACCGGCTGCGGCTATCAGACGGCGATTTTGGCCAAACTGGCGCGCAAGGTTCATACCATCGAATACCTGGAAGAATTATCGCGGCGAGGTCAGGAAAATTTAGCCGCTTTAGGCATCACCAACGTTGAATACCACATCGGTAACGGCCGCGAGGGCTGGCCGGGCGAGTTACGATTCGACCGCATACTTGTAGCCGCCGCCACTGAATTTATCCCCCCGGTGCTACTTGAGCAATTAGCGGATAATGGTAAAATGGTCATACCCATCGGTGAACCGGCGGGGCAAAAACTAATACTGCTGGAAAAAGTCGGCGGTGATATTAACTCTATCAGGGAGACCATGCTTTGTTATTGCCGTTTTGTAAAACTCGTATAATAAAAATTGTCATCCGCGGTTGCCTGATCGTCCTGGCCATAGCAATTGTCCTCAGCGATGGCTGTAAAACGACGTCGCGGAATCTAGCGAAAGAGCCGGCTTCCTTAAGTGATGTACCCTATCGACCATTAAAGAGCCTCCTGCCCGAGCAGTCCACCCCAGCCCAGCCGATGCAAGACATTTGGCAGGTAACCGCATCCCAACCGGGCCCGTTAATATATCCTTCTCTCAATATCACACCCCAACAATGGGGAATGATGCTCCACTTGGTCCGTCCGAAAGATACCCTTTATCAACTGGCGATCAGGTATTATGGCGATGTCAAATACTGGCGTACCATCTACCAGCATAATCGGGAAAAATTAGAATCCAAAGACCAGTTACAGCCGGGCCAATTATTGTATTTGCCCGTGAATCCACGAGCAGATGCCTTCGCGAAAATCACCCCCCCATTATCTCAGCCGGATTATTACATCGTGGATAAAGGTGACAGCTTGTCTCTCATCGCGGAAAAAATTCTGGGCAGCGAGCAAAAAAGCAAGCTATTGTTAGCTGCCAACCAGGATCAGCTCACCGATCCCCATAAACTTACCCCCGGCATGTTGCTGGTAATCCCGGCTTCCAACTAATTCGCCGGCTGAATCACATTAGAAAAGTAATTTTCATTTAGTGGGCATAGTAGCCAGGTCCTCGTCGGAGCCCACCAGCCAGAGCAAATCACCTTCCTTAATAACCGTCTCGGGCATGGGCACACTGATAACCTGCCGGCTGAGTTTTTTCTCCGCCTCCGCCAGTTGATCACTGTGACGCAAACCAATCAGATTGACACGGTATTTTTTCCGGAGTTGCAGCTCCAGCAGGCTCTTGCCGTTGAAGCTGGTGGGAGCGGTGTACTGGGCCAGACTAAAGCCGGGAGCAAACTCCAGTTTCTCACCGATCTGGGGGGCTAACAGCTTGAACGACCAGCGGGAGGCACTTTCATCCTCGGGAAAAATCACCTCATCCGCGCCGATGCGGCGGAGAATCTGACCGTGCGTCTCGCGTTC